>Ga0116115_1000050_pt1 | contig 89946 bp, 57 predicted proteins | sample June2015DPH_10_1_2_FD_89789 | JGI IMG/M metagenome (GOLD analysis project Ga0116115, IMG submission 89789) | Peatland microbial communities from SPRUCE experiment site at the Marcell Experimental Forest, Minnesota, USA - June2015DPH_10_100 | ecosystem: Environmental > Terrestrial > Soil >... | reverse complement strand
GTCAATGACGTTTTGCCGGACAATCTCAGTCCCGAAGACCTTGACGCGCTGTTGACCAAGCTGCGGAGTCTCGACGTGGAAATTGTCATGGATCAGGCCGAGGCCGACCGCGCGGCCAAGCCGACCGAGCCGGCACAGCCGGCGGAAGAGGACGAGGACGCGCGGCTGGAAATTCTTGACGACCCGGTCCGGATGTACATGAACCAGATGGGCAAGGTGCCTTTGCTCACGCGTGAACAGGAAGTCGAGATTTGCAAGCGCATCGAAGAGGCTGAGGTTGCGATGAAAACCATCGTTTACAGCCTCGGTTTCACCGCGAAGGAACACATTGCCATCGCGGAAAAATTATTGTCCGAGCCGCCGAAGGAACGCTTCGACCGTGTGATCGTGGACAAAAAAATCGCCAATCGCGAAGGCCATTTGCGCGAATTGCGCAAGCTCATCAAGAAAATCCGCGCCTCTGATCAAAAGGTGGACGCGAGGTATTTCATGTGGCAGAAAGCCTTGCAAAAAGGCCGCAAGGAAAAATTGCAGCGCGAGTTGAAGAAACTCAGCTTCAAGTTGCAGGAAATCTTCACGAGATTTTTTTACAAACAAAAGGTCATCGAGGAAATGATCGTGGTGGCCGGCAACGTCCACGAAAAATTCCAGGCCAGCCTGCGTCACATCCAGGAACTCGAGGCGCTGCGCACGACCGCCGAGCGCCGCGCGACGATTGAAGCTGAACGCGCCAAAATCCAGACGCTCGAACAATTCGTCCGGATGCCACACGAGGAATTTTCCAAGACGTTCAACGCTCTGAAAGCCGCCGCCGACCGCGGGCTGAAGGCCAAGACGCACATGGCCGAGGCCAATTTGCGCCTCGTTGTTTCCGTCGCCAAAAAATATACCAATCGTGGCCAGTCGTTCCTCGATTTGATTCAGGAAGGCAACATCGGTTTGATGAAAGGCGTTGAGAAGTTTGAATATCGCCGCGGCTACAAATTTTCCACTTACGCCATCTGGTGGATTCGGCAGGCCATTACCCGCAGTATCGCCGATCAGGCGCGCACCATCCGCATTCCGGTGCACATGATTGAAATCATGAACAAACTCTGGCGCGCGCAAAAGCAGCTCACACAGGAGCTGGGCCGTGAACCCACACCGGAGGAACTGGCCGACGAAATGCACATGCCTGTGTCGCGCATCCACGCGCTGCTCAAAATGGCGCAGCAACCCGTTTCGCTCCACGCGCCTGTCGGCGACGACGGCGACGTGAGCGTCGGCGATTTCATCGAGGACAAGACCGCTGAAAATCCGTCTGAAGTCACGAGCTACAGTTTGCTGCGCGAAAAATTGAGCGACGTGCTGACGACGTTGACCGAGCGCGAACGCAAAATTCTCGAAATGCGTTTCGGTTTGCTCGACGGCTACGAACGCACACTCGAAGAAATCGGCAAGATGTATAACGTCACGCGCGAACGCATCCGCCAGATTGAAGCCAAGGCACTCCGCAAGTTGCGCCACCCGACGCGCGTCCGGCATTTGCAGGGCTTCCTCGACACGTCGGAGCCGGAAATGAGCATGACGGCATGAAGGTTACTTACTACGGTCACGCCTGTTTTTCAGTCGGGGCCTGCGGCAAAACGCTGCTGTTCGACCCGTTCATTTCCGGCAACCCGCTGGCGAAGGCCATTGACGCAAACAAGGTGCCGGCGGATTTCATTCTCGTTTCGCACGGGCATGGCGACCATCTTGCCGACGCGGTTGAAATTGCCAAACGCACCAACGCGCTGGTGATTGCCAGTTTTGAAGTCGCCACGTGGCTCAACAAGAAAGGCGCCCCGCGCGTGCATCCATTGAATCACGGCGGCAGTTGTAAATTTGATTTTGGCCGTGCCAAATTCGTGAATGCCGTCCACTCCAGCACGATGCCCGACGGCACGTTCGGCGGAAATCCCGGCGGCTTCGTCGTCGAGAGTGCGGAAGGTAATTTTTATTATTCCGGCGACACCGCGCTGACGCTGGACATGAAACTCATTGGCGAAACCACGCCGTTGAAATTTGCCGCGCTGTGCATCGGCGACAATTTTACGATGGGCGTGGACGACGCGGTGAAAGCCGCCGAATTTGTGCGCTGCAATGAAATTCTCGGCGTGCATTACGACACCTTTCCGCCAATCAAAATTGACCAAGCCGCCGCGCAGGAAAAATTCAAGGCTGCCGGCAGGGTTCTGCATTTGCTGCATCCGGGCGGGACGCGCGATTTTTGATCCGGGTCAGTTGCTCGGGTCAACGATGTGCAGGTCAATCCCGGGTGCGTGGTGCATGAAAAATTCAATGACATTCGGGCGCGTGAACTGCCACCAATGCCGTTCCGTTGTGCCGAGCACTACGAGGTTAACGTCATTTTCGCGGCAATACTTCAACAACGCCGCGCAGACATCCTCATTTTCCAGCACGGTGACGCTGCCGCCCAGTTCAGTCGCGAGCTGGACGTTCTGCATGAATTTCCGCTGCAAATCCGCCGCGATACGCACCGGGTCTTCCTTTTTGCGCCGCACATAGACGGCCATCCATTCGCGATTCAAACGTCCCGCAAGCCGCGACGTCGTACGCAGCAGCCTCGCCGTTGTGTCGGGATTGGTGCTCAAGCAGACGACGATTTTTTCGCTGACATCCGGCGGCGAGGTTGTGCCAATGCGCGGCCGCTGGTCGAGCGCAGCAGCGATTTCGCGCAGGGTTAATTCACGCAACGCATTTAAATTGTTTTCCGTGAAAAAATTCCCCAGCGCGGAAGTGACACGGTCCGTCGGATAAATTTTCCCCTGTTGCAGCCGCTCGCGCAATTCGTCGGACGGCAGGTCAATGTTCACGATCTGGTCGGCCTCCAGCACGAAGCGGTCGGGCACGCGCTCGCGCACGTCCACGCCCGTGGCGCGCAGCACGGTGTCATGCAGACTTTCGAGATGCTGGATGTTCATCGCCGTGATGACGTTGATGCCGGCCTGCAGCAATTCCTGCACATCAAGGTAGCGCTTGGGATTGTGCGAACCGGCGACGTTGCTGAAGGGAAGCTCGTCCACGACGCAAACGGTTGGATAACGGTCGAAAATTTTTTCAACGTCGAGGATTTCCACCGTGCTGCCCGCATGCGGGACTTTTTTGCGCGGGATGATTTCCAAATCGCCGATGAGGTCGGTGGTTTCCTTACGCCCATGCGGCTCAATCCAGCCGATGACCACGTCCACACCCGCCTTTTTCAAGCGATGCGCTTCTTCGAGCATCGTGTAGGTCTTGCCGACACCCGCCGCGTGGCCGAGATATATCTTCAGCTTTCCCAAACGGCTTCTTTCGATGAGCCGCAGAAAATCATCCGGATTGGGTCGGTCAGTAGCGGGTAAATCCATGTTCAAAAGAAACTATTTCCGCGGCAATTGGTCGAGCGCCAAGTTCAACGTCATCAAGTTCACGCGCGGCTCGCCGGAAACGCCGAGGTCGCGTCCGTGGCTGTTTTGTTTCACCAACTCGCGCACGCGGTCTCCGGAAAAGCCGCGCGCCCTGGCCACGCGCAGGATTTGCAGTTCGGCGTTCGCCGGGCTGATGTCCGGGTCGAGGCCGCTGCCGGAAGCGGTCACGGCGTCGGCGGGCACCGGCGCGTTCATTGCAAGACCGTTTTCCGCGCGGTAACTGGCGATGTTTTGCGTGATGTTGGCGACCAGATTGGATGAGGTGGGACCGAGGTTGCTGCCGCTGGAACTGGTGGCGTCAAAGCCGTTGGCGCCCGCTGCCGACGGGCGCGGATGGAAATACTTCGCGCCCGTGAAATTTTGCGCCAGCAACGCCGAACCGCGCACCGCGCCGGATTTGTCCACGAGCAAACTGCCATTGGCCTGATGCGGTAACAGTAGTTGCGCCACGCCGTAAACGACGAGCGGATACAGGCCGCACAAAATGACGGCGAAGAAAATTGTCGCCACGATGGAGCGGCCAAATTCAGCAAAAATGGTTTTCATGATTTTCGTGAGTTGATTTACGCGAAGTGCAGATGCCAGACGGCGAGGTCAATGAGTTTAATACCGACGAACGGGATGATGACACCGCCGACGCCGTAAATCGCCAAGTTAAGACGCAGGATTTGCACCGCACCGAGCGGACGGAATTTCACCCCGCGCAACGCAAGCGGAATCAGCGCGACGATGATGAGCGCGTTGAAAATCACAGCGCTCAAAATGGCGCTGCCTGGGCTGTGCAGGCGCATGATGTTCAGCGGTGCGATGACGGGAAACGTGACCATGAGCATCGCCGGAATGATGGCAAAGTATTTGGCCACGTCGTTGGCGATGCTGAACGTCGTGAGCGCGCCGCGCGTGATGAGCAGTTGTTTTCCGATTTCGATGATTTCGAGCAGCTTCGTCGGGTTCGAATCAAGGTCCACCATGTTGCCGGCCTCCTTGGCGGCCTGAGTGCCGGTGTTCATGGCCACGCCCACGTCAGCCTGCGCGAGCGCGGGCGCGTCGTTTGTCCCGTCGCCGATCATCGCCACCATTCGTCCGCCGGTTTGCTCCTTGCGGATGAGCGCGAGCTTGTCTTCCGGTTTCGCCTCGGCCAGAAAATCGTCCACGCCCGCCTCCTGTGCAATGGCAGCAGCAGTCAACTTGTTGTCGCCGGTGATCATGACGGTGCGAATGCCCATCGCGCGAAAGCGTTTGAAACGGTCTGCCAGTCCGCCCTTTACGATGTCCTTCAGATGAACCACGCCAAGCACGCGTTCCCTGGCGGCAACTACCAGCGGTGTTCCACCGGAACGTGAAATGTTTTCAACAGTGCGTTCGACTTCCGGTGGCAAGGTTCCACCGGCGAATCGCCGCACAGCATCCGCCGCGCCTTTGCGGATCTGTTTGCCTTCAAAATTCACGCCGCTCATCCGCGTTTGCGCTGTGAAGGGCACGAATCGCGCGCCGGGTAAATCGCGGATTTCTCGCGCGCGGATGCCGAATTGTTTGGCAAGTATAACTATGCTGCGGCCTTCGGGTGTTTCATCGGCGAGCGACGCAAGTTGCGCGGCGTCTGCCAGTTCCGATTCTGTCACGCTGGACGCGGTCAAAAATGCCGCGGCTTGACGATTGCCCAGTGTGATCGTGCCGGTTTTGTCGAGCAGCAGCACATCGACGTCGCCCGCCGCTTCGACCGCGCGACCGCTCATCGCCAGGACGTTGCGCTGGAGCAGGCGGTCCATGCCCGCGATGCCGATGGCGCTCAACAGGCCGCCGATGGTCGTCGGAATCAAACAGACCAGAAGCGAAATGAGCACAACGTTCGGGAAAATTGTGCCGGAATAAATGCCGAATGGCTTCAACGTGATGACTACGAGTAGAAAAACGACCGTGAGTGCGGCGAGCAGAATCGTGAGCGCAATTTCGTTCGGTGTTTTCTGGCGGCTTGCACCCTCGACCAGTTGAATCATCCGGTCGAGAAAACCTTCGCCGGGATTGGCGGTGATACGGATTTTGATTTCATCCGACAGCACTCGGGTCCCGCCGGTGACGGCGCTGCGGTCGCCGCCGGCTTCACGAATGACCGGCGCGGATTCGCCGGTGATGGCGGATTCGTCCACCGTCGCCGCACCGAGAATGACTTCGCCGTCGGCGGGAATGATTTCATTGGCCCGAACGAGAACGATGTCACCTTTGCGGAGTGAATCGGCGTCCACGATTTCGATTTTGCCGTTGCCGGAAATTTTATTTGCGCTGGTGCGCGTGCGGGTTTGCCGGAGCGCCCTGGCCTGCGCCTTGCCGCGGCCCTCGGCGACGGCCTCGGCGAAGTTTGCGAAGAACACGGTGAACCAAAGCCAGAGCGCAATTTGCGCGACGAATCCGGTTTGGCCGGGCGAACGGAAAATATCCACAGTACAGATGACCGCGCCGACCATCGTGACGAACATGACGGGATTTTTCACCATCAGGCGCGGGTTGAGCTTTTTGAAGGCGTCACCGATGGCCGGGACGAGGATTTTCGTGTTAAAAATGGAAACGGATTTCGTTTGCATAAAAAATACGGATTAAAACAGGTTGTCTTTGAGCATCAGGAAATGTTCGACGATCGGTCCAAGGGCAAGCGCGGGCAGAAAAGTCAGCGCGCCGACAAGAATCACCGTGCCAATCAACAGCAGGACAAACGTGAAGCCGGTCACGGGAAACGTGCCGGCGCTGGCGGGAACGATTTTTTTGCGCGCAAGCGACCCGGCGAGCGCGAGCAACGGCACGATCATGCCGAAACGCCCGAGCAGCATGTCAATGCCGAGTGTCGTGTCATACCACGGCGTGTTGGCGTTGAGGCCGGCAAAGGCGCTGCCGTTGTTGCCCGCGCCGGAGCTGTAGGCGTAAAGAATTTCGCTCAAGCCGTGCGGACCGTTATTGTTCAAACCGGCCTTGCCCCAGTCGCTCACCGACGCCCAGGCCGTGAAACCAAGAATGATGAACGCGAGAATGACAAACGCGAGCAGCACCATTTTTACGTCGTAAGATTCAATTTTTTTGCCGAGATATTCCGGCGTGCGCCCAACCATCAATCCGGCGATGAACACGGCGAGAATGACGAAGATCAACATGCCATAAAGCCCCGCGCCCACGCCGCCGAAAATCACCTCGCCAGTCTGGATGTTGAAGAGCGGCACGAGACCGCCCAGCGGCGTGAACGAGTCGTGCATAGAATTGACCGCGCCGCACGAGGCGTCGGTCGTCACCGTGGCGAACAAGGCGGAATCAAGAATGCCAAACCGGACTTCCTTGCCTTCCATGTTGCCGCCGGCGGCGGCGACGCCAAGTTGCTGATGAATCGGATTGCCTTTGGCCTCCGCCCACGAACAAACCAAAACCCCGGCAAGAAACATCGCGAACATCGCCGACCAGACCGCCCAGCCGTGCTTTTGATTTTTGGTTTCGCGGCCCAAGTGATAAGTCATCGCGCTGCCGATGCACAACAGCGCAAGCATCTCGAAAAAGTTCGAGAGTGGCGTGGGATTCTCGAACGGATGCGCGGAATTGGCATTCGTGTAACCGCCGCCATTGGTGCCGAGCATCTTAATGGCGACCTGCGAGGCCATCGGGCCTTGCACGATGGTCTGCGTGTCAAGCGTCCGATTTTCCATCACCGGGTTGCCTTTGGCGTCAACCACAGGTTTGCCATTCGCATCGGTTTTCTGGACGGAAACGGTCTGCGGCTCGATGAGCTTTGCCGTCGTGTAAGGCTTGAAATTTTGAATCATTCCCTGTGACACAAAAAAGATCGCGAGCATCAAGCAAATGGGCAGCAGCAAGTAATACATGATGCGGGTCACATCCACCCAGAAATTGCCGATGGTTTGCGCCGTGTGCCGCGCGATGCCGCGCACCAGCGCCGCGGCGACGGCAATGCCGACGGCGGCGGAGAAAAAATTGTGGATGGCCAGCGCGATCATCTGTGAGAAATACGACATCGTGGATTCGCCGCCGTAACTCTGCCAGTTGGTGTTGGTGGTGAAACTGACGGCGGTGTTGAAGGCCAGATGCGGCGACAGTGCGCCGAACTTTTGCGGATTGAGCGGCAGATATTGCTGCAATCGCAGAATCGCGTAGGTGAAAAGACAACTCACGAGGCTGAACAGCAGCATCGCGAACGTGTATTGTTTCCAGCTGTGCTCCTTGGCGGGATCAACGCGAAAAACCCAATAAGTTAATCGTTCCAGCGGCCGCAGCACCGGGTCGAGCCAGGTGCGCCCGTTGGCGTCGAGCACGCGATTGATATACAAACCTAGCGGTTTGGTGACGAGCACGAGCGCGCCGATGTAAAGCGCAAGTTCCAACCATTGATGGGCGTTCATGGCAGTTGATTAAAATTTTTCCGGCCGGAGCATGGCCACGATGAGATACACGCAGAGCGCGACGGAAATGATTCCCAGAACGAGGTTTTCCATAAAGTTCTCCTAGAGCTTCTCACAGCCGCGTGCATAAAGCACGAACGCGGCGAAGAATACAATCGCCAGTCCGACATAAACAACGTCAAGCATAGTCACCATTTTCAAACAGGCCTGCGCACGGCGCAAGCGAAGTTTACTTTTGGGTGAACTTGAAAGCCGCGGACTTCGCGGCCCAGAGGATCGCCCTTCCAAATGCCTGCGAGATTAGCTGACGGGCTTGGCCTTGAAAGTGGCCTTGGCTCGCGTTACCGCGCGCCGTTCGCCCCGTCCTCAAGCCGCCTTGAGGAATTTGGGTCTCCCGCATCCGGTTTCAGGAAGGAAGTCGGATTTAGGCTGCAACGGCAGGAATTAAACACGTCCGCCGCCCTTTGTCAAATCCAGCCTGATTTGCTCAAAAAAACTTTGCCAATCAGCGCGTTAAAGCGTCTTATTCCCCAACCGTTTATGGCCCGAACCCGAATTTTGTCCGTGTTTTTCTGGCTGATGCCCGCGATGTTTTTTGCAGCGGGCATGACGTATGTGCCGACAGATGTCACACCGCCAAAACCGCCGCGTGAATTTCGCGGCGCGTGGATTGCAGCAGTCGCAACGAATCAGGATTGGCCGTCCAAACCCGGCCTGCCGGTCGCGCAGCAAAAAGCGGAGTTGATTGCGCTGCTCGACCGCGCGGCGCAATTGCATCTCAATGCCATTATTTTCCAAGTGCGGCCGGCGTGCGACGCGTTGTATGCCTCGCCCATCGAGCCGTGGTCGGAGCGCATCACCGGCACACAGGGCAAGGCGCCACAGCCGTTTTATGACCCGCTCGCGTTCGCCATCGCCGAGGCGCACAAGCGCGGGCTGGAATTGCACGCATGGTTTAATCCATTTCGTGCGACGCATCCGCTGGCGGAATCGCGCGTCGCACTGAACCACATTTCCAAAACCCATCCCGAACTCGTCCGGCAATATGGCAGGCAATCTGTGCTCGATGCCGGTGAACCGGCGGCGCGCGAATACGTTTTGCGCGTGGTCATGGACGTGGTGCGGCGTTACGACGTCGATGGCGTTCAATTCGACGATTACTTTTATCCTTATCCGGAAAAAAATGTGTCGGGCCGCGAACTGAACTTCCCCGACGATGTCAGCTGGCAAAAATACGGTGTATCCAGTGGATTGAGCCGTGACGATTGGCGACGGGCGAACGTCAACCAATTCATCCAAAGCGTCTATCATTCCATCAAGGCGCTGAAACCGTGGGTAAAATTCGGCGTCAGTCCGTTCGGTATCTGGCGTCCCGGTTTTCCAAGTCAAATCAAGGGCCTGGACACCTATGCGAAAATTTATGCCGATTCACGCCTCTGGCTCGCCAACGGTTGGCTCGATTACTGCGCGCCACAACTTTACTGGCCGATCGATCAGAAGGAAAAAAGTTTTCCGGTGCTGTTGCAATGGTGGCGTGCGCAAAATGTAAGAGGCCGGCATGTTTGGCCGGGATTGTATGATGTTTCGGCTGGAAAAGAATTTTCCGACAATGAAATTCCGCGACAAATTCAAATCGCGCGCGAGCAGTCTGCCGGTGGCGAAATCCACTTTCATTTGCGCAGCATCACCCAAAATCCCGTACTGGCCGATGCCCTGCGCCACATCTACTCCCAGCCCGCGCTCATCCCGGCATCGCCCTGGCTGGATTCCATTCCGCCGGACAAGCCGAAACTCACCATCGGTGAAAGCCGCGCCGGCCTGCGTTTTCAATGGGAATCCTCCGGGGGCGAACCGACATGGCTGTGGGTCTTGCAATTCCGCACGAACGAGGTTTGGACGACGGAAATTTTGCCTGCAGACCAAACGTCACGGACTTTTTTCGATTCCAAGCCGGATGTTGTTTCAATCAGCGCAGTGGATCGAGTTGGAAACGAAAGTGAGCCTGCCGTGCTCAAGAAAAGCCAGCTGGTGCGCATCGGCAAGGGCATGATTATTTCGAACTAGAAGACGTTATCCGCAGATGGCACGGATTACACAGACAAACAAAAAATAAATTTAATCTGCGTTTATCTGGGAAATCTGCGGACAAAAGTTTTGGAAGGGCTGTAAGCCGAATTCTGTCTGCCCCGCTCATGTGAACATGAGCGGCAGGAGAGAATCATTTGTCTCTGCAGCCGATACCCGGAACCCGTCTCGCTTTCGCGAAACCTGGAGCGGGCCGCTCCGGGGTTCCCTATTTGGCCTTGCACCCGATGGGGTTTTCCGTGCCTCGTCGCTTGCGCTTCGAGCGGTGCGCTCTTACCGCACCTTTTCACCTTTACCGCGCCGTAGCTCGTGAGAGCGAAGGCGGGCAGTCTGTTTTCTGTGGCACTATCCGTCGGGACGACTCGCATCGCCACCGCCCGCGTGTATCCCAGCCCTTTCTAAACCTCTGAATGCATCTTAATCGCCAAGCCGGAATGTTTTCCTCGGCGTCAAGAACGACCCAAAGTTTCAGAAAGGGCTGGGTTACGCGGCATCGCGCCCTTCGGTGTTCGGACTTTCCTCTCCCGACTCGCGCCGGAAGCGATTCTCCGCCCTTCCAAAACCACTGCAAATATACAACTTCGGATTGAATTGACAAGCGGCGGAATTGTTTAACCACAAAGGCACGAAGGCACTAAAATGACAACTTTGTGTCTTCGTGGTGAAATGCTTACTCCACAGCAGCCGGAGCCATGTCGCGTGTGTAGTAAAGAATCCGGCCGCAGTTGCTGCAATTGACGATTTTCTGATCCGATTTGCATGCGACGAGAACCTGCGGGGGCAATTTCATGTGGCAACCGCCGCAGACGCCGTGATTCACACCCACAACGACACCGTCGCCCTTGCTCTTGAACAGCCGTTCGTAGCGATTAAGGACGGATTTTTCCACCACCGCGGCCAGTTCCGCACGACCACGTTCCAATTCGGCCAGTTCCTTTTTTAAATTTTCCTCGCACTGGTTGAACTGCGCGATTTGGCCTTCGACCGTTTTTTTTGCCTCGTCGTTTTCGCGGGTGAGACGGGCAATTTCCTTTTGCAACTGTTCGGTCTGCTCCATCAGCTCGATTTCCCCGTCTTCAATCTTCGTGATGTCCGCCTTGCACATTTCGATTTCGTGGGCGAGCGCGCGGTATTCCTCGTTCTTGCGCGTCTGAAGCTGTTGGTTGGCGTATTTATCGATCTGCTGTTTCTTCGCCCCGACGTCGAGTTCAAGCCGCTTGCGGTCAGACTCGGTTTGTTTGGCGCGAGTTTTGACGGTTTCGAGTTGCGCTTGGGAGGCAGTGGCTTTGGCGCGGAGGGTTTCGCGTTCAGGACCGATGTGAGTGAGTTCTTGTTGAACGCGGTGAATTTTTTGGTCGCGATCCTGCAAAACCAACAGTTTCTCAATCATCTCCAGCATGAAATTTGAAAAATAGCCGCCATGAACGCTCAAGTCAATGCACGGCAAAAATCAGAGACGCCTCATTATTTTCCCGGCGGCCACAAACTTTGCCCGATGTCCGTGCGGAAATAGCTGCCTACGACGCGGATTTTGCGGATGTTTGCGTAAGCCTTTGCAATCGCCGCGGCGAGTTTTGGCGCGAGCGCGATTACGTCCGCTATGCGGTGGCCGGTGGACATGAGCTTCCCGTTTGTGCCGCGCGCGACTTCATTCCACCACACGTCGCAGTCGAATTTCCCGTCCACTTCCAAGGGCAAATGCGGACTGCGGACTTGGATGAAGGGATAGCCGTAACCGGCCAGCGTGAGCGAACAGCCGAAATTGAGTTTTTCGTTGAACTGCACATCCAGCTTTTTGTTTTGCGCGGTCCGCAGGACGATTTCCGCCGGATTTTTCAGCATCCGCAAAATCATCGGGCCGGATGTGACGCCGATGCGGATGTTGTATTCGATGACATGCCACCTGCCGCTGCGTTTAACCGTTGTGACTTGCAGCGGCCCGTTGAATTTTGTCGCACGCAACCACGGCAACAACGGATGAATGAGTTGCCGCGCCAACCCGTATTTGTCATTGGGATCGCGCTCGACGAGACCGCCGAGCGGCGCGCCGGCCACAACGCCCTGGTTGCCATTGAAGGCGTATTTGTATTCCTGATTCGTTACGAGCGAATAAATCTCGCCGCCGCTCACCAGCACGATGTGTCCGGCCTCGGCGCGACCGAGATATTCCTGCAAGAAAACGCCCTCGGCATAATTGACGTGCCGCAACCACGCGCGCGTGTCCTCGACCGTCTCGCAAAGAATCGTGTGGATCGGACTCGTCGGCGAGCAGAGCGGATTTTTGATGACAAACGGCTGCGGATGTTTGGCCAGAATTTTTTCGGCCTCCAGACGGTTCGGCGCGACGTAGGCCTGCGGGAATGGAATTTTGAAATCGGCGCATAATTTGCGGGCAAAATCGCGTTCACGCTCGATGCGCATCGCCTCGCGCGCAGGACTGAAAATGCCGGCGCCCGACCGCAACAAATCCCCCGTCCACGGCGAGAGCGCCCAATCAATGGATTGCGGAATAACAACATCCACGCCGTTTTTCTTGATGAGCGGAACCGGGCTTGGAAACGCGTCGCGCGAAAATGTCGGCCCGACCAGCGACGGCGGGAAATGGCCGTAATTGCGCGTAAGATACGTCGAGACGCTCGCGCCGGCGTCCGCCAGCGTCCGCCCGATGCTGTGCGCAAACGAGCCAACGCCGAGAATCATCATGGCTGTCGCCGGACTTTGCCGCGTTGACATTTTGCGTGGCATGAAATTTTTCCGTGTGTGCGAAAGTGTTTCCGAATTATGTCAGCAGTGCAACGACAAGCTTAAGGAAGACTGGAGCCGGCTGTCAGGATTGCCCGTGGAAAGGAAGCCACGCAAATCAGGCCGCTACAGGTTTGGAAAATAAAAACCCCGCAATTTGCGATGCGGGGCTGGTGAAATCGGAGTGGGGGTTATTTCCGACGGCGGAACAGCAACCCGGCCAGACCGCTCAAGCCGGTCAACGCCAGCGTGGACGGTTCGGGGACTGACGTGATGAAACCACTATCACCAGAGCTGACGAAATAGGTTCCCACGATGTTGTTGCCGGAAATGCCATCGGCATCGGTTCCATAGACGGCGAGCGGGTCATCCAAGGTCGTCCAAGTGCTGCCATTGTAGAGAAAACCATGATGAGTAGAGCTGTCGATATAGAATCCCACGATGTTGTTGCCGTCAATGCCACTGGCAATGGTTCCCTTGACGCCGAGCGGGTCATCCAAGGCCGTCCAAGTGCTGCCATTGTAGAGAAAACCATGACCATTACCAGAGCTGTCGATGTAGTATCCCACGATGTTGTTGCCGTCAATGCCACTGGCAATGGTCTGGACGCCGAGCGGGTCATCCAAGGTCGTCCAAGTGCTGCCATTGTAGAGAAAACCATGATCAGTACCAGAGCTGTCCTCATAGTATCCCACGATATTGTTGCCATTAATGCCATAGGGATAGGTTCCATAGACGCTGAATGGGTCATCCAAGGTCGTCCAAGTACTGCCATTGTAGAGAAAACCATGAGTTCTATTAAGGCTGTCATTATACTTTCCCACGATGTTGTTACCGTCAATGCCAAAGGCAATGGTTCCATAGACGGCGAGCGGGTCATTCAAGACCATCCAAGTGCTGCCATTATAGAGATAACCAGACTCATGACCAGAGCTGTCGGTGTAGCCTCCCACAATGTTGTTGCCGGAAATGCCATCGGCGGAGGTCCAATCGTGGCTGAGCGGGGCATTCAAGGTTGTGTAGATTTGCGCTTGTGCCATGGTCGCCACGCCCAGCATGGCCAGACCACAGGTGAGTTTAATGAGGTTTGTTTTCATGGTTTTTTCGGTCTTAGGTTACACATTGACCGGTTATTGTTTCTCTATTTAAAGAGGGGAGCCACATGCTATCAAAGTGAGACAAATTAGTCAAGAATTATTTCCAACCATACTCATTTGATTATCAACTACCTACAAAACATGAACCCAAAACCCAACAAAACCGGGTATTACCTGTCGTCAAGGGATACTCGCCTGGTTTTTTACTTGGTAAAACCGTCGTGAAAACCGGGAAAAACGAAGTTAAACCATGCCGCCACAACCGCAGTAAAGAAATGGAGCCAGCTGTCAGGATTGAACTGACGACCCACGGTTTACAAAACCGTTGCTCTACCGCTGAGCTAAGCTGGCTGCCAGCGTCATTCTTACGCGGTGCGCCACGGTTTGGCAAGTCAACGTGTCAGGCTACACCGCGCACGGCGCAAGAATCGCATCGGCCATGCCATGAATGATTTTTTTGTCCGCCGGGCAAATCGTGGCCAGCACGCCGCCCAGTTGCAGGCGCTCTGCGTCGGCTTCCCCGGAAACAAAATAATACGGGCACAGGCGAACCCGGCCTTTCATCGGGACAACAGCATTCTTCCCGAAGTCAAACCATTGCGTTTCGACTGTCTTGGGTTTTTCATAACGCTGCAGAATGAACGGCGAATTTTGAAAACTTGAAGTCGCCTTGTCCACCGCTGCGCTCCAATCCTCGTGCGACAAATCGCTGCCGAGATAAACGCCGCGCGCGCCCCAAGCGTGTTCGGAAAAACCCGATACCTTCAAAATCAGTTCGCGTTCGCGTTGTGAAAGCGTTTTGAGCTGCCGCCAGTCCGTCAGGTTTAATTCGGGAATCGCGGCGTGGGGTGGCAGCGGTGTCGGGTCAACAATCCAGGTGTAAGGAACCAGCTTGCGCAAACGGTTGAAGAACGCTTCGCCCAATTCCTGCCGCCAAAAACCCTGGAGATTTCGATTCCACAGAAGCGCAAAAAGCATTTTCTCCTCAAAAATTGGCTTCGGCGGCGGTGTGAGCCGGATTTTTTTTGCAATGGCCAGTTCAAAAATCTTCTTCGCGTTCGGCACGTTTGCCAAATCGAACAACTCGAAGAAACGATAAACCGCATCGCCATCGGCGAAATCCGCGAACTTTGGACTTCGGACTTTGAACTTTGGACTTCCAAGCTGGCTCGCCAGCCATTCCATTTCCGGCTGATACGTTGCCGCTTCCTCCGAAACGACAATGTGAATCGTTTTTGCATCACCAAAAATGCTTTCAAACCCGCGAATCATTCCGTCCGCACCGCCGATTATCTCCTGGGAGGGACGGCGTGCCGCCGTCCCTAATTTATCCGTTGACGTTTCTGAAGTTTGGGACGGCAACATGCCGTCCCTCCCAATTTGGGAATACGTTATGTTCAACCAGCCTGTCAGCCCGATGCCGCCGGGGACGGGATCGAGTTCCGTGATGCTGATGCCGTTTTCTGTCAGCAAAATATCGGGACGAATGACACGCGGCACTTCGTTTTTGAATGCGGGTGCGCGCTGAAGTTCAATCAATTCGCGCGGTTTGCCGCGATCCAGCAGTTCCGCAATCCACGACGGTTGTTTGCCTTCAGTACTGCGGCGATAAAGCAGATTGGCCGCGCGATAAAACTGCAGCAGGACGCGGCCCAGCGATTCGATTTCTTTTGCCAAATTTTCGCCGAGCGGAAACGGTGCCGGCGAAATGCGCCAGTCGAGTCCGGCAAAAAGTCCGCCTGCTGGGATTTGGCTCCAAATGAAGCGCGCCCTGTCAGCAAGTGAAGTTGTCGAGGAATCCAAGTTCAATCCTTGTCCTTCCGTGACCCGTCAAGTCCGCAATTGTCCATTTCCAATGCCAATCCATTTGTAGCTGGTCAGTTCGTTCAGACCCATAGGGCCGCGCGCGCCGATTTTGTCGGTGCTGACGCCGATTTCCGCGCCCATGCCGAATTCGGCGCCGTCGGTAAACCGCGTCGAGGCGTTCCAATATACTGCCGCCGAATCCACCTCGTTTAGGAATTGTTTCGCGTGCGCCTCGTTCTTTGTGACGATGCTGTCCGAGTGCGCCGAGCCGTAATAATTGATGTGATCAATAGCCTGCTGGACGCCATCCACCACACGAACGTTCAGGATGTAATCGTTATATTCGGTGAACCAGTCCTGTTCTCTTGCAGTTTTGAGTTTTAAGTTTTCAGTTTTCAGTTGGGAAAACACGGCAATGCTTGCTGAATCACAGCGCAACTCCACTTTTTTATCTGCGAGTTTCTGCGCAATCTGCGGGAGAAACTCTGCTGCGATTTTGCCGTCCACCAGCAACGTTTCCATTGCGTTGCAAACGGCGGGCCGCTGAAGTTTCGCATTTATCGCGATCTCCCCGGCCATTTTCAAATCAGCGTCGGCATCCACATAGACGTGGCAGACGCCTTTGTAATGTTTGATGACGGGAACTTTCGAACAATCCGCCACGGCGCGAATCAATCCCTCCCCACCGCGTGGCATGCACAGGTCAATGTATTGCGTGAGCGACAACAACGCGGGAATCGCCTCGCGGTCGGCCACGGGCACCACTTGAATGGCGTGTTCTGGAAATTGCCGGAACGCGATTTTGCCCGCCTCAATCATCGTCCTGGCGATGAGCTGGTTGGAATTCAAGGCTTCCTTGCCGCCGCGGAGAATCGTCGCGTTGCCAGACTTGAAGCAAAGGCCCGCCGCATCCGCCGTCACGTTGGGACGGGATTCATAAATGATGACCACCACGCCGATGGGCGTGGAAATCTTTTGGAGCTTCAATCCGTTTGGCCGGACGCGCTCATCCAAAATTCTTCCGACTGGATCGGCCAGCGCCACGACTTCGCGCAAACCTTTCGACATCGCAGCGATGCGTTTGTCGTCCAGTTTGAGCCGGTCGAGCATGGGGGATGGAAGCCCGCTTTTCGCGGCGGCGTCCATGTCGAGCGTGTTGGCCTGTTTGAGCGCGGCGGCGTTTTGTTCCAGGGCGGTGGCCATGGCCAGCAGACAGGCGTTCTTCTCCGCCGTCGTCAATTTGGCGAGTTCACGCGACGCAGCCTTGGCCTGTTTGGCCAACTGCGTCATCTGCTCATTCAATGTCATACCGTAAAATTAACCTAACCATCGAAACTTGAAAGTGCGAATTGAGCGGGCGGAATACAGCTTCAACGCTTACTAATCCAGACGAGCGTGCCGCCAGGCAGTTTGTCGAAGAGCGGAATCAAATCATTTGCGGCGAGATGAATGCAGCCGTATGACACCGGACGGCCAAGGGACGGTTCGTCGCCCGTGCCGTGAATGTAGATGTAACGACTATGCGAATCCACGTTGCCACCGCGGTTGAAACCGGGTTCGAGTCCTTCCAGCCACAAAATGCGCGTGGTGATTTTTGCGAACGGCAAACCTTTCCAAGTGTAACCGATCGCCCGGCGGCCTTTGAAAACCGTCCCGACCGGCCAGCCGCCCCCGATTTTTTCCACGATGCGATGCAATCCGAGCGGCGTGCAATTCGTGTCTTCCGTCTGCCCGATGCCGAAACGCGAAGTGGAGCAACGAAATTTTTTTATGAAAACATATCTTTTACCACAAAGACACAAAGACGCGGGACATTTTTCAAAAAGCGAAACGGTCTGGTTCGAGATGCTGACGATGAGCACAAAACGTGTCGGTGCAATTTCGTGCTTTTTACAGGCGAACAGAAACTTTTCCAGTGGGTGCGGCATCAGAAAGTTGCAGGCGGGACGCCTGTGCTACTTCAATTTTTTGACGAGCACCTTCGAGTTCCGACCGCTTTGCTCGTATTTTTCGCGGCGTGCGGGCGGCAAATCGTCGGGCGAACCTTCGGCGAAGCCGCCTTTGGATTGAAAATAGGTAAACGCCTGTGTTGAGAGCGTGATGAGTTCGCTCAAACCCATTTCCCGCGCCTTGTTTTCGACGAACTGGATGAGCTTGCGCCCGATGCCTTGATTTTCATACGACGGATTGACGTAAAGACACGCCAGTTCACCTTTCTTCTGCTCGGGATAGACATGAAGCGCAACGCACGCGACTGGGTTCTTATCAATCTCGAAGATGTAATAGTCGCCCAGGCATTTCTCAATGCTCGCCCAGCTGCGTTTGATCAATTCATCCGACTCGACCGCCTGCTTGGTCAGCAATTGAATCGCCCGCACGTCCTTCTTTTTGGCGGGCCGGATTTGCTGGTATTCGTTCGCGTAGATGAGCGTGCCGATGCCGTCATTGGAAAACACCTCGGCGAGCAGGCCTTCGTCCACTTTGCCGTTGATGATGTGAACGCGTGGCACGCCGATGCGGCACGCCGATGCGGCGTGCTGTGCTTTCGACAGCATTTCAGGCGCAAATCCAGGACTGCCTTGTTGCAGCAATTTTTCCAAGTCTGCCACAAGCATCTGGCGGATGAGTTTGCCGTTGTAAATCAGCCCGTCCTGCGACGTAATGAAAATCAATTTGATGGCCTTCAACGCTTCCGCGACTGCGACCGCGACGCCGTCGGAATTCACGCGATACGTTTTGCCGTCGCCATCGAAACCAAGCGGTGGAATGACGGGAATAACGTCCTGCGCGAGCAGCGTCTGGAGCAGTTGCACGTCCACGCGCTCGACCTTGCCGGTGAACAAATGATCCACGCCCTGAATGATGCCCATCGGGTGGGCGATGACGACATTCGTGCTGGCGGCACGCAGGTCGTTGGCTGAAAGGCCTTCGAGGATTTCGTGCGTGAGCCGGTTCGCGGCGGTGAGCGCGAGATTGAGTGTGGCCGCGTCCGTGATGCCGGAGCCTCCGAGATCGGAGGCTTTGACGTTTTGTTCCTTGGCAAGCGCCTTGATTTGCGCCGACGCGCCATGCACGAGCACGACACGGATGTTCAATGACCGCAACACCGCCACGTCCAGCAGCAGCGTCGCGAAGTTCTCATCCGTGACGATCGCCCCGTCAATGCTCAGGATGAACGTCTTCTCGCGAAATTGCGGAATGTATTGCAGGATGCCCCGCAGATCAGTCAGTTTCACTTTTGGTTCGTAATGATGCTTTCAACACAGAGATAAGTATTCGGTTCTCGGCAGGATTGAAACTCAAATTTTAAACACAATTTGAGGCTTGACATAACCGAGAGTCGGAAGTGTATAAATGATTGCTTTTATTGTGTCTCACAAAAAAGCTTGAAACAGCCGTAAAGCAGTTTGCGTCGGGCCAAGTGGCCCATGAAAATAACCCTAAAACAGCTTCAGGTTGTACGTGTTCGTACCGACAGAACCGCGGTTCTGCCAAAAGCGAAGGGGGAGGTTTTACATCTTCAACCTTCAGAAGAAACCTCACTGTGAAGGCCGCATCCACAGGTCCTATTCCATTTCTTTCACCAACACCAATAACTCATTCTAGGCTTATGAAAAATTACCCGTTCAAAATATTCCGTCACATGCTGCAAGCTCTCGCCACGAGTTTGCTCGCCACGCTGGTTCTGGCGACCGTCAGCTTTTCCAGTTACGCCGGGGTGCCCGTGCAGATCCATCCCGGCCAAGGTGTGGAGTTTGTCCAGGTGGACTTTATCTATGGCACGGAGCTGGTCGTCAGCAACTCGGACACGGGCCAGATGATTGTGGACCCGGCCGCCGTCGTGGCCAATTCCGGCAAGCCATTCGGGTACATTAACGTCGGGACCTCCGACGGCTGGGTGGCATACAACTTGCCGATCGTGTCGAACTTTCCCTACGCCAGTATTCGCACCGCGTTCAAGCTCCCCACGCCCTCGGGCGTGCCGCTGACCATGTTGGGCGCGTACGTGCTCTTGTCCGACGAGCCGTTGACCAGCTTCACCGGCGGTTCCTTCGATTATTGGCCCGTCGGCAAGAGCACCTACAACGCGGGCGGCGTGGTGGATCAACCGCCGAGCGGACCGATTCTTCCGCCCGCTGCCAATTTGACCGCAACCTACTCCGGCCCCAACAAGACGATTGCGATTCTATGCCAACCCTCCCATCCGAATGTGCAGGCGGCCAATAACCAATGCTGGCCCTGCGCCGTGGCCAACAGCCTGCAATGGCTGGAAAACCTTTATGGCATCGTCGTTCCGCATGACGACGTGCCCGGCATCTACAATGTCTCCAGCAACAAGTTCTTTCCTCCGAACTCATTGCCGGCCCAGTTGGATTACTATATGCAACGCAATGCCTCAAGCCGCACCGTGGGCAACCCGACGATAGACCAGTTCGCCCTGAAGGGCAAACTCGCGTATATGGTCCACAACGGTCTGGGTGGCCTGATCGTGCAACACCAGGCGCTCGCTCTGGACATGACGGCGAACTTCACGACCAATGGCCTGACGTCCACCTTTATGGGGCCGCCAACGTTCGAGTTCATTCTAACCAATCTGCTCAACGGCGCGGATGTGGAATTGGCTTACGACTTCTTTCCTGCCATGCCCGGCATACCCTGTCCGGGACCCGGTACGGGGTGTTTCACAGGGCATGCTGGGGATGTGGTTGCAGCCGGCTTCAATACGACGAATCAGCCTTACATCATGTTTGCGTCTGATATGTGTTCAACTGATGTGGATACCAACGATAACAAAGGGACCAGTGTTGATTACACCTTGGTGACCGGCCCCGACGGCTGTGGGTATTACCATCTCCCAAGCATGCCAAGCGGCGCCCCGAATGGGCCAATCATCAAAGTCGTGGTAGCTGGAATGCCCAGCCCGGGGATGCTGAATGAGGAATATGGCCAACTGCCGGGCTGCCGCCTTTTCTTGAACAGCACGAACGCGTTCGGCGGCGACCGCGCCTCGGATTTCAACTGGTCAAGTCCGCAGGGCTCGCCTGCCATCGCTGATGATTTCCTTGCCGATGGCCGGCCCATTGTAAAGGTGCGCTGGTGGGGATCTTATCTCAACGGCCACAATCTGGGAGACGAGGACGCCTTCGTGCTGTCGCTCTACACCGATTTCCCCACCAACACCTTCAGCCGGCCGGCGGCCTGTCTCTGCGCCACTTACATCGCGCCCTTGGACAAAATCAGTGTAACCAATACCTTTTTGGCGGGACTTGACGGAAAAACCATCTACGAGTACAGCGTTGACCTCTGCGACACGTGCCTCTACTCCAGCATCACCAATGGCCCCGCCGCGCCCACGCCGTGGGCCTTTCTGGAGATGAGCAACACGGTTTACTGGCTCGCAATTGAAGCCGAGCGGGGCCGCACCTTTACCTTCACCACCAACGCAGTTTGGACGAACTACCCGTCGGGCAAGTCCACGCTGTCGGAGCATTTCTGGGGCTGGCACACCAGTCCTTGCAGCAACCTGGACGCCTCCGTCACCGGCGCGCTGACCACCAACCTCAGTTGGACGATGAACACGAATCTGTTCGGTGAATTGGACCAAGCCTTCGAGCTTTTGACGTTCGCTCCACCACTATCCGCTCTGATCCTCAATACCCTCTGGTCGCAACGCCCCGATTGGACGTGCGACGGGGTCGCTGTTCTGACGACTGACGGCAGTGGCTCGCAGATCGTCGCCGACGACTTTGCCGCCTACTCCACCAACCGCATCTCATGCTACTACATCTGGGGCGCGTGGCTCAACGACCGGTATGATCCAAACGCCAGCTTCCGCCTGCGCATTTACAGCGATGTCCCCGCGTCCGGCAACCAACCCAGTCACCCGGGCACAAAATTATGGGAGAAAACCTTCACGGTCCCGCCAACGAACACCATGCAGGCGACGCTGACTTCAAACGCCAATTACTGGTCGGCGACCGTGATAGCCTCCAACCTCTGCGAATCATTCTGGGATCCATCACAATCGGCAGGCATGGGGAATGCCACGAAAGACAGCAGGCTTTATCAATATCGCTTGTACATGCCGACGAATTACCAGTTTATCCAGACCAACGGGCAAATCTACTGGCTCTCCGTCACGGCGCTCAACACGACCAACCGATTCGGCTGGAAGACAACCATAACCAACGACCACCACATGGACGACGCCGTGTTTGCCACGCAGTCCAGCCCGCCGGCGTCAGGCTGGACAAACCTCCATTATCCGACGAATCATCCTTTCGCCGGGCAAACGATGGACATGGCGTTTGCGCTGACCACACCTCTGATCGTCTCTTGCTCCTACTCTTGCGGCGGAATCACCCTCAGCCGGTCACCCCTGCCACCGGAATCAGTCACTCTATCCGGATCCTCCACGTGGTTGGTGGATGTCGGCCCTGCCGGCGAGGCCTGTGACACTGATACCAACGGTCTTGACGATGTGTCCGCGGAAATCGTGCAACTGACCCTCTCCGGCACCTCTTCGCTCGGCCCGGTGACCGTGCGGATTCGCGATCAGAACCAGTCTCCATACCAGCCATCTTTGGGTCGGATCGAAGAGATGATCAATTCCGTGACCAACCGCCTTGACGTGCCGCCTTTTGCCCCGAGCGGATACGCCAACAGTTTCTTCGACGTTTATTTGGAAGTCCAGATCGGTACCAACATCCTGCACAGCGCCGTGCCCGTGCAGCTGAGCGCAATGATTTCCTCCGTGCCGCCTCCAATCAGTGAGGGGTACAACTCCTCAATCAGCACCATCCAGTTGTTGGACGAGAACAACAACCCGAGCGGCTACAGCCTGCAAGAGCTTTCTTACATTCCGGAGACCATCCCACCGCCGGTGATTACGGGGATCAGTGTCATTTCGCCGGGCTTGTTGGAGATCACCTGGGAAAATGGGGGCGGGTTGCAGGCTTCGCCGAGGCTGGACGGTCCAAGTTGGACAACGATCACCACAAACAGTCCGTACATCGGCCCCATCACCGGGATGATGCAGTTCTACCGGGTGTATCAACCGTGAGCTTTCACAACATGCCAAAAACCTTTCGCAAGGCTTCCAAGCAGCGCTTATTCTCCTTCGGTGTGCCGATGGAGATGCGGATCCATTCGGGCAATTGATAGCCGCCCATGGGGCGCACAATCACGCCCAGCTTCTGCAATTCTCCGAACACGCGCTGGCCGTCGCCGACGCGAACAAGGATGAAATTCGCCTGCGACGGGATGAATTCGAGTTTCAATTTACGGAATGCCTGCTCGAAAAATTTCAGCCCGGCAAAATTGTTCAGCCGCGTTTTGTGGACGTGTTCCGCGTCGTCCAGCGCGGCCAATGCGGCGGTTTGCGCGAGCAGATTGATGTTGAATGGCTGGCGGATTTTTTCCAGCGCGGCGACGAATTCCGGATGCCCGATGCCGTAGCCGATTCGCAATCCGGCCAAGCCGTAAATTTTTGAGAACGTCCGCATCAAAAGCAGGTTTGGTTTGGCGTCATTCCGGATTTCCGGCAGCAGATCGAGCGGTTCGTCCAAAAAATCAATATAGGCTTCGTCCATCACCAGCAGGACGTTTGCCGGCACGGCGTTGACGAAGCGCGCCAGTTCCTCGCGGCCAGCGGTGGTGCCGGTCGGGTTGTTCGGGTTCGCCACGAAAACAATGCGTGTGCGCGGTGTGATGGCTTTGAGCATCGCGGACAAATCGTGTCCGTAATTTTTGGCCGGAACGGTAATCAGGTTCGCTCCAAACAAGGCAGTCACAATGGGATAAACTGCGAAGCAATATTGCGACACGACGACCTCCGCGCCGGGCGCGAGCAGCGCGTGCCCGACAAATTCGATGATTTCGTTCGAGCCGTTGCCGAGAATGAGGTTCTCCGGTTCGACGCCGAGTTTGGCCGCGAGTTTTTGTTTGAGATAAAACGCGTTGCCGTCGGGATACAAATTCACGCCGGCGAGCGCCTTTTGCATGGCGGCCAGCGCAAGCGGCGATGGACCAAACGGATTTTCGTTCGAAGCCAGTTTGATGATGCCGTCGAGAGGCAGGCCGAGTTCGCGGGCGACTTCTTCGATGGGACGGCCGGGCTGATAGACTGGCAAATTTTTTATGAAAGGGTTCGTTTTCAACAATTCCGGATGCTGCAACTAAAAGTCAAAAATTCAAAATTAAAAATTTCAGAGTGATTCAATGATTTTTTTGACGTTCACATTTTTGGCGACAATGTCGCAGATGAGGGAAATTTTTTCAGCGTCGGTTGGCCGTGTTTTGACGGTGATGTTATGGACTTTGGAAGCGACTTTATAGCTGTCCGCCTTTGCCAGCAGCATGGGAATGGGGATGGTCTGAATGATTTTCAAAACGTTGTCGGATGGTCGCAAGCCGCCGGTCAAGACAATGCCCGCCATTCCTTTGCTGTCCTGCAGGTCCATGCTCGCGCCCGCGGCCAGCAAAATGTCTTCGCGGTCACCGGGTGTGATGAGCAAGACTCCGCGCTTGAAAAACTGCATCGCATTATGCGCGCCCATCGCGCCAACGACAACATTGTCCACCGAAACGTCCAGCGTTGGCGGCCGGTTTAGCAATTCAGCGCGGAGTTCCTCGCGAATCAAGTCCACCGACGGATTGCAGAGAGTCTGTTCATACGGCAAAACGCCAAGCAATTCCAGTCCTTTGCGTTTGAGTCCGCGGCCAACGAACCGGGCGATTTCTGGAATTTTTTCTTCGAGCACCTTGTTGATGATGACGCCGATGATTTCGACGCCTTCCTTTTCAAACAGCGCCTGGTTGAGGCAGACTTCGTCAATCGGTTTGCCGATGCCGCCTTGCGTAACGATGATGACTTTGCAACCGAGCGTTTTCGCGACTTGGGCGTTGGACAAGTCAAAAACAGAGCCGACACCCGCGTGCCCGGAACCTTCGCACAACACAAAATCCTTTTCCCACGCCACGCGGTCGAAGGCGTTTTGGATGCGTTGGACCAGCGCTTCGTTGTTCGCCAATTCAAGGTATTTGCGGGTAAAGGCCGGCTCGACGGCGATGGGACTCATGTCCACCAGCGGACAATTCATTCGATACACCGCATCCATGAGCACGGTGTCCTCGTCAATTTTCTGCTCCTCGATTTCAACAAACCGCTGGCCGACCGGTTTGATGTAGCCGATGCGCGGAAAATGTTGTTGTAACGCCGCGATGAGGCCGATGGCTGCGGTGGTTTTGCCGTCGTTCTGGCGCGTGGCGGCAATAAAAACGCGCGGCGTAACGGTGTTCATTTATTCTCCCGGCAAATGTGCGTCCGCGCCCGGATAGAGCTTTTGATAATTCACAGCCATCGCGCCAACGATTGCGGCGACCCCGAGAATGTCGTGCGCGTTCGAGCCGCGCGAAACGTCCGCAGCGGGCCGGTTCAACCCCAGTAAAATCTGGCCGTAAGCGTTCCCGTGGCCGACGAGCCGCACCAGTTTGCTGGCAATGTTGCCGGAGTTGAGATCGGGAAAAATCAGCACGTTCGCGCGCCCGGCAACCCTGCTCTCCTGCAATTTGCGCACGGCGATTTCAGGGACGAGCGCGGCGTCCACCTGCAATTCACCGTCGAAATCGGCTTCCAAAAACAACTGCTCGGCCTTGCGTTTGGCCATGGCAGTGGCCGCTTGAACTTTTCCAACGAGTGGATGCGACGCGCTGCCTTTGGTTGAAAATGAAAGCATCGCCACGCGCGGTCGCACACCATGCAAATGTCGCGCAAGCCAGGCGGTGGAAACTGCGATGTCAGCCAGTTGATCCACGGTTGGATCGGGAACGACGCCGCAATCGGCCATGAACAACACACCATCCTCGCCGATGCGTGTGTCCTCAACTTCCATGACCATGCAACTCGACGCCGTGGTGATGTCCGGTACCACTTTGATGATTTGAAACAGAGGTCGCAGCAGGCTGCTGATGATATGTGACGCCCCGGAAACTATTCCGTCTGCCTGGCGCATCGCCAGCATCATCGTGCCGAAATAGTTTGGCTGCATCATCGCCTCGCGCGCTTCGGTGACGCGAAGCCCTTTTTCACGACGAAGCGAAAAGAACCGCTTGGCGAAATTTTCAAAATCTTCACTTTTAGCGGGATTGATGACGCGGATGCCGTCGAGCGGAATGTTCAAGCCTTCGGCGATTTCCTTCACTTTCGCCTGATCGCCAAGCACGATGGGTGCGCCAAGTTGCAGCGCCTGAAATTGCCGCACTGCCTGCAAAATGCGCGGTTCCTCGCCTTCGGGAAACACCACCCGTTTCGGGTGCCGTTGTAATTTTTCAATGACATTGCCTATGAAACGCATGACGATAGATTAGCCGCGAAACATGAAACTGCAAAATGAATTTGCCGCGAAAAAGTTGATGAGTCCAATGTCCAAAGTCCAAAGTGAATGACAGCGGGTAGTGTGGTATAGTTTGGTAGGGCGAGGCTGCTGACGAGCCGAATCTTTGGTCGGGACGCATGGCTCGCCTCGGCGCAGCTTGGCGAAGCCCGGGCCTCATGCGTCCATTTGTTGGGACGGACATTCCAGTGGGATATCACTACCTTTCGGCTCGCGAGGACGCTCGCCTCACAAGATTGCAAACTATGCCACTACTGATTTTTCGTGCCATTTGACACGTTTCGTGGTTAAACAGCTTTCAGCGATTTAATGGACTTCGATTCGATAACTTTTCCGTTGCGCCCGGCGTGGACCGAGATTGACCTCGGCAAACTGCGGCGCAACTTGCAGCTCATCCGCCGCGATCTGCCGCACAATGTGCAATTAATGGCTGTTGTGAAGGATGAAGCCTATGGTCACGGCGCGCTCGACGTGGCGCGCATCGCACTCGAAGAAGGCGCATGGGGGTTTGGCTTGAGCACGCTCGAAGAGGCGATGGCTCTGCGCGATGCGGGCATCACCGCGCCGTTGCTGTTGCTCGGCGAACGACAGGAAGCCGAATTACCGTGGTGCGTCGAACACGACCTGACGGTCTGTGTCAATGAGCCTCATACCGTCCGCAAACTCGCGCGCGCCGCTGCGTCCGCCAACAAACGCGTGCCGGTGCATGTGAAAATTCACACCGGCATGAGCCGCTTCGGCGTGCGCTGGGACGAGGCGCTGCCGCTCATCGAACAGATTTGCGCGGAAAAATCACTCTCACTCGAAGGCGTAATGACGCACTTCGCGCAATCAGATGAAACGGAAAAGACCTTCGCCAACTTGCAATTCTCCCGTTTCAACGAAGTCCTCCAAAGCATGGCCAAACGCGGCATCAAGGTAAAATATCGGCACACGTGTAACAGCGGCGGCTTCCTTGATCTGCCGCACGCACACCTCGACATGGTCCGCGTCGGCATTTTGATGTATGGCGTTTTCCCATCGTCAGTCTGCCGGCGGATTCAGGGCATCGAACCGGTGATGTCGGTCAAGGCGCGCATCGCAGCGATCCAAAAATTGAAGCCCGGCGAAGTGGTCGGTTATGGAATGCGTTACACCGCGCCGTCGGAACGGCGGATTGCCGTGTTGCCGATCGGTTACGGCGACGGGTTTCCGCGCGTGCGCAACCAGGGCGGCGCGCTCATCCACGGCAAACGCGCCCCGCTCATCGGCGGCATCGCCATGGACGCGCTGATGGTGGACATCACGGACATTCCCGAAGCGCAGATGTGGGACGAAGCTGTCATCATGGGCCGGCAAGGCAACGAGGAAATCTCCGTCCACGATATGGCGAAGCTGAAAAACTCGGTGAGCTACGACGTGTTGACGGGCTGGCGGTTGCGCTTGCGGAGAAAATCTGTGAACGGCACGAAGCAAACCGGGACACTAATTTCGCGAATGGACGCGAATCCAGGCAGCACAAAATCAATTGGTGCAAATTCGTGAAATTCGCGTCAAACCCATGAAACTCCTTTTCTCCGAACAAAAATCCGATTACGAGCATTACCAGTTTCCCTACGCGATTTGGGCGGTGCCGGAGGCGGGCGAGACGCCGGCAGACATTTTCAACGCGGGCTTCCTGCCGTCGTCACGCAATCTTGACCGCTTTTATCTCTGCAGGCAGGTGCGCGTGAACCTCGCGAAATTCAAGCCGTCGTCCGAAAACCGCCGCATTTTGCGCAAGGGCGCGGGCATCGAGGTGAAGCTCGTGCCGCGCGAGAAATATGATTACACGCCCGAACGCCGCCAGTTTTTCAAGACCTACGCGGACATCAAATTCGGCAAGGACGTGATGACGTTCGAGCGGCTCGACGCGCTGTTCGGTTCGCCGATTATTTCGCATCTGCTCGTGTTCACGGATGCGGGGCATGGCGGCGAAGTTGGCGTCGCGACACTGTATCTCGAAGACAAGGAGCTGGCCTACTACTATTACGCCTTCTACGACCTGAATTACTACGCCCGCAACCTCGGCATGTTCATGATGACCTCGGCGGTGGCGCTGTTTGCCGAACGCGGCTTCAAGCAGCTTTACCTCGGCACGTGCTATTCGCAGAACGCGCTCTACAAAACGCAGTTCGCCGGCGCGGAATTTTTCAACGGCTTCCGCTGGTCAAGCGACCTCGATGAACTCAAATTCATCATCAAGCGCGACAAAAAGGAACTTTACCAGCACCTGCTCGAGACCGACGAATACCGCGAGGAATTTTACAAAGGCGACCTGGAAAAAATCGTTGATGCCAGCGCATTTAGGGTGCATATTAGTTGACTATAGACGTTTATGCGTGCTGTTTTGTCCTCCGCCGGATTCACCGGCTTGATACTCGCTGGATTCACCCTGTTCGCCGTTCAAACAGCCGACGCGGCTCGCTTCCAGATTTCCGACGCGGTTGAGTTCAACAAGATCATCAACACCAATGCAGTTCTCACCACCAACGTCACTCTCAATTCCTGGATCGAGGGGCCGGTTTGGATTCCGAATGGCGGTTACTTGGTGTTCAGCGACCGCGACAACAACAAGCTGAAACGACTGGACCCGCCGGGCACCCTCTCCGATTTTCTTTCGCCGCCGCCTCAGACCAAATTCAACGGCAATATTCTGGATATGCAGGAACAATTGGTCTCCTGCCAATGCGGCAGCAATGGACTCAAGGTGGTGCTCACCACCAACGGCGTGTCGGTCCCCCTGGCCACGAGCTATTACGGTCTGAAATTTTACTCGCCCAACGATCTCGCGGTGAAATCGGATGGCTCGGTCTGGTTCACGGATCCTGGCTATGACAGCGGTCTGCCGCTGCCACCACCAGTACCGACCGGATTTCAACCTGGTCTTTACGTGTATCGTTTTTATGAGACCAACGGAAACGCCACCATCTTGCAGGTGATCACGAATCTGGCGAAACCCAATGGCATCTGTTTTTCGCCGGATGAAACCAAGCTGTATGTCGCCGACAACGGCGCCTATGCCAATTCCGGAACCATCAAGGTCTATAACGTCACCAGCAGCAACACGCTGACGGGCGGCTCGACGTTCTGCACCGTCAGCAGCGGCATCGCCGATGGATTCCGGTGCGACGTGGACGGGCGCATCTGGTCCAGCGCCGGGGACGGCGTGGAAATCTTCGCTCCCGACGGGCATTTGATCGGCAAAATCCTTCTGACCCGCACGGCCAATCTCTGCTTCGGCGGTCCGCAATATAAAACGCTCTACATGGTGGGCCAGCCTTACGTCAGTTCATTCCCGGTGCTGGTCGCCGGCGCAGTCTCAATCAAAAAGCTGACCGCTCGCTCCGATGGAAATCAGATGAACGTTTCCTGGTTTGCGCCGTCCACGGGATTCATGCTGCAGGCATCGGATTCCCTGGGCGACACGACCGCATGGTCGGATGTCGCCGACCTGCCCCTGGTCACCAACGGATTGAATCAGGTGAGTCTGGACCCGACCAATGCCGCAAAGTTTTTACGTCTGCGTTTGAATTAACGGGCCGCGCGACGAATTTTACAGGGGCGACCCCGGCAAAATTGCCGGCGTCAGCACATTCCGGGTGAAGGTAAAATAATTCTACAAAGATTTTGCTCCTGATGGGGTTGCCTTTGTCATGACATCTACTTTTTCGGATACCCCACTGTCTGAGCGAGGATGACTTTTTGATCAGGCCGTAATTTCATTGCCTTCGCCAAAGCCGCCTTGTCAACCGCTCCCCGCACGACCGTTGCCAATCCTTCGGAAGCGCAAAACAGGTAGACATTCTCGCTGATAAAGCCTGCATCCGCCGCGGAGTAGAAATTCTTTTGGTCGTCCATCCCTTTGCCCATCCGTGAATAATCCGCCACATAGACAAGGTTCACCGGCGCGTCCTTCACGAACGGCTGCATCCCCGTTGAAGCCCGGATGTCCTCTGCAAGAACCGGCTGCAACGCGTGGCCTTTCGCATCATAAAGATAAAGTCCAGTGGCAGTAGCAACGTAAATATCAATTTCCTGCCAGTTCACTGCCGACGGTGCAGTTCGATGACCGGACTCCGGGCGGTTAATTCCGAACGCCGCCCAAAGCATATTGCCAAGCACCTGATCCGGCAGCTTTTCGGTGCTGAATGAACGCGTAGATTTGCGCTCCTTCAGCGCCTGCATGAGGGGTTTGCCGCCGTCCATTTGCGGTTTCGGAAGCTGAATTGGTTTGAGATCCTGCGCGGAAACAAGTGTGGAGAAAGCAAGCAGAGCGGTCAATCCCCAACGCACGGCATGAGATGATTTTGTCTTCATTATAGTCCTGACTGGGTTTGCAGACGGTTTATTCGATCACAGGTTCCAAAAGGCTTTCGCCCAAGCTAAATCCCATCAGGCCGCCAAAGTCAAGAATGCAGCGGCATCGGCGTGCAGTTGGATTTGCGGCAGAAGCCCGCAGCAACTCGTCAATTTTTTGAGACAAGCTCCCCTGAATTGACCGGCTTTGTGAGGAAATCGCCGGCACCGGATTTCAACCCGGCTGACCAGCCAAACTGGGACAGGAACCTTTGAGTTCCGGCTCTGATTTATTCCGCGCTTTAGCTTTGGAAGACCCGCGCGCTCGCAGCAACTTGTCCACTTTTGAGACAAGTTCCTTTGGATTGAAGGGTTTTGTGAGGAATTCGCTGGCGCCAGATTCCAACCCAGCCAGCCGGCCAAACTGACTGCACAAGCCTGTCAGCATGATAACCGGCACGGAAGCCGTCGCGGGATTTTTTCGCAATATTTCGCAAATATCGAATCCGTTTAAGCCGGGCAACATCAGATCCAGCACAACCAAGTCGGGCAATATCGAACGGGTTTTTACGAGAGCGTCACTGCCATTGGCAGCCGTGCCAATTGCAAAACCTGCCTTTTCCAAAACCAAACGGATTACTTCAAGTTGGTCTGCATCATCCTCTACGACGAGTATTTTTCTTCGCATAAAACAAGAGACTGGTTAAAAAAACGACAGTCAACCACTAGCAGGAATAATGCCATCATGGAATGTTTGGGTGATGTAGGATTAACGTGAAGCGCACGTTAATCCTACATCACCCAAACATTCGTTTTCTGGCATATGAATTGCAGCACCAAATGCCGTGGTTATGAAAACGAATGCGTTAAAACTCTCCCAAGAGGTTTTGGGGCGCGTCGAGGTGGCGGACCTCAGGCGCCCCACGCGGCGCGCCGTGCTTAGTTTGATGCGGCTTCAGCCGCGTGTGATGCGCATTTCCATGTCGAAGGACCGGCTGTTCGTCACGATTGAAGACCAGAGCAGCGGGGAAATTCCCCAGCCGGTGAAAATCACCCACATTGGCTGAAATTGAGGCACTGCTTCGTATCCCAAGTTCATTTCGAGAACTCGATTTGCTCAAAACCCGCCTTGTGCAGGAATAAAGCCAGTTCCAGCCTCGCTCGTTTGTCCGCCTCATCCAAAATGCCGTCTGCGCGCGCGGCGCGGCGAATGTCGTCCACCGCGTTCTGACGGGCGGTTTGCTCGAGGTTTTTGTCGAATACGCGCAACAGGCCGGTCGTATGATCAATGACCTGGCTTTGCTTGTCATCAAGGTAGGCATCGGTGATTTGCGGAGGCGGCAGGCGCAGGGAAATTGTTTTGCCGGAAATCGCCACTTCATCATGCTGAAGCCGTTTGAGGTCGACGCCCGCCTTGACGACGCCATGCGCGAGCAGCAGCACGCGGTTTTCACCATACCATTTGGCGTCTTCGAGAATAACGACTTTTTCCAAAACGTATTTGACGGTGACCAGATCGGAGAGAGCCTGCACCTGCTCGACAACTGTTGCGGTGTTTTCCTCATGCAAACCCGACCCCGCCTTCATCCAGCGTGTGACTGTAAAGCCGAGCCAGATGCCCGCACCGAAAACCACCAGCGTTGCCACTGTCCAAAAAATAATCTTCAACCGTTGCATGACGGCAAAGTAAGGGGCAAGGAGCAGGAAGCAAGGAGCAAGTAAACCTGTCCGTGTGGAAGCCGTGTTCGAGGGCTGGCGCGCTTTTCTGGGTTGACCACTGAGGCAATCAGGTTTGAAATTCGCGCATGAAAGGATTGTGCCGGCATCCATTCCGTGTGACGGGACGGTTCTTTTGGTTTGCCGGTGAAGTTATACTCGCCGTGGTTGATTTTTTGTTTCACTGTGCATTCCGCTCAAAAAAATCCGGGCTGGCTAAACGTGCTTTATGGTTGCACCGGGCATCCCGCCGCACCCTGCGAATTTTCAAACTCGAACCGCAGGTCACCGGTCCGATTCCGTCGAGCGGTTTGCTCGTGTCCAATCATCTGAGTTACCTCGACATATTGGTGTTCACGTCGATCACGCCCGCCGTGTTTGTTGCCAAACGCGAAATCAAATACTGGCCGGTCATCGGCTGGCTCGCAACGCTGGCGGGAACGTTGTTCATTGACCGCAAACGGCGGACTGACGTCAGGCAATTGGCTGAAGAAATTCGAACCGTTCTCAACCAGGGCACGCTCGTGATTTTGTTTCCGGAAGGAACCAATTCAGGTGGCCGGGATGTTCTGCCTTTCAAATCGTCTTTGCTCGAACCGGCTGTGCGGCAGACCCATCCGATTACGGTCGGATGCATCGGATATGCGCTGGAGGATGGCGACGTGAGCGAGGAAGTTTGTTACTGGCGGGACATGACATTTTTCCCGCACATGTTGAACCTCCTGAGCAAACGCGCGGTGCGGGCTTTTGTCCGATTCGCCCGATTCGAGCGCAGCAGAACCGACCGCAAAGAACTCGCGCAACAACTGCGCCTGGAAGTTTTGAAGTTAAAGGGAGGTTTCGTTAAGGAAAATTGCGAAGAGTCAAAAATCCCATCCGGGACTTTGAGTTGAGACAGCGTAATTTTTAACAGAGCGGAAGCCAAAATTCAGCGGGGGTCTTGCGGTCAAAACCCGTCTCACGGCTGGCTTGTGATTTTCTGCCAGTTGACGCCCTGCACTCCGGCGTAAATGGCAAAGGTCTTTTCGTTTTGAATGAGTACGGCGCGCACCACACTCGAATCATCCGCGCGGCCAAGCTCAAGAATGCCTTCCGGGATGATGCCTATTTTTTTATGCGCGTAGATCAGCGCGAACACCGCCTGCGCGACCGCGGTATAGGTCAAATCCTTGTAAGCGCCTTCGACTGCGTCCTCAACGGCATCGGCGAGAAATTCCAGTTGATCCACGAGATGCGGAAATTTCGGCGCGTGGATCTGGGTGAATTCGAGCTTCCACTGCGGCAACTGATGCAGGACTTTTTGCGCGATGGCCGGCGTGATGCTACCGGCGGCATTGTTCACGAATTTCGCAATTTCAGGCATAACGGCGCCAACTTATGGAAAACCCCGCGCCAGCGAAAGTAAAAATGTTATAACAAACACGCTTCCATTCACTGCCGGATTTCTGCTAGGAATAAGCCCGTGCAAAATTTAATCGCCAAAGCCGAAACACTGCTTGAAGCGCTGCCGTATATCCAGAAATTTGGCTGCGCAACATTCGTCATCAAATACGGCGGCAGTTTCATGGATTCGCCCGACGCCAACGTCCGCAGCAGCGTCGCGCGCGACATCGTTTTCCTCGAAGCCGTCGAAATCAATCCCGTCGTCGTTCACGGCGGTGGCAAGGCCATCACGCGTGCGATGGAAAAAGCCGGGCTGAAGGCGAATTTCATCCAGGGCCAGCGCGTCACCGACGAAGCGGCGGTAAAAATTGTGGACGACGTTTTATCGCGCGAAATCAATCCCCAAATCGTCGCCACCATCAATTCACTCGGCGGTCAGGCGAAGGGTTTTGCCGGCACGGATATTTTTAAGTGCCGGAAACTTTGGCTCGAAGACCCGGATAAGCCCGGTTCAAAAATTGACCCCGGTTTCGTCGGAGAAGTCACGAGCGTGAACGCCAAACCGTTGCTCGATTGCATCAAGCGCGGTGTCACGCCGATCATCAGCCCGACCGCGCGCGGCGAGGATGGCAGGATTTACAACTGCAACGCCGACGTGGCTGCCGCACAAACCGCCATCGCACTCAAGGCTCGGCGGCTCGTTTTTATGAGCGACGTGCCCGGTTTGTTGCACGACGTGAACAAGCCGGATTCGGTTATTCCACATCTTAAAACGGATGAAGTGGATGCGCTCAAAAAATCCGGCGTGATAGACAGAGGCATGATTCCAAAGGTGGACGGCGCTGTGGCCGCCATCCAATCCGGTGTGGAAAAAGTTTCATTCGTGGATGGCCGCGTGCCGCACGCTGTGTTGCTGGAAATCTTCACGGATGAAGGTGTCGGGACGGAAATTGTTTCGTGAATTTTTTACTCCGCGTTTCCGCGCTTCTGTGGTTAATATCCGCCGACAATGAAAGAAAATGTTTCGACATCCATCGTCCAAAATCAATTTGAGACGATTCGCGAATTGTTCAGCAAGAACGTCGTGCCGAGCTACGGGCGCTTCGACCTTGCCTTCAGTCACGGTGCGGGCAGCTATCTGTTTGATGTCGCGGGCAAACGCTATCTCGACCTTGGCGCGGGCATCGCCGTGTGCTGCCTCGGCCACGCGCACCCGGCCATCACCGAGGCGCTGGTCGAGCAATCGCGGAAACTCATCCACGTCTCGAACCTTTATTTTACCGAACCGCAGGGCCGTCTGGCCGCCGAACTCGTCAAACGCATCGGCCCGGGCAAATGTTTTTTTGCCAACAGCGGCGCAGAAGCCAATGAAGGCCTATTCAAACTGGCGCGCAAGTTCGGCCACGACGAAGGCCGATTTGAAATTCTGACGGCAACAAATTCCTTTCACGGTCGGACGCTGGCCGGTATTGCCGCGACCGGTCAGGACAAGGTCAAAAAAGGGTTCGGGCCGATGACGCCGGGCTTCCGGCATGTGCCGTTCAACGATTTGGCAGCCGCGCGCGACGCGATTTCGCCTGCGACTGTCGCTATTATGATTGAGGGCGTGCAGGGTGAGGGAGGCATTACGCCCGCCACGCCGGAATACCTGCTCGGCCTGCGCGCCTTGTGCGACGAGAAGAAAATCCTGCTGTTCATGGACGGTGTGCAGTGCGGGCATTATCGCACCGGAAAATTTCAAAGTTTTCAACGGATTTTGGAAAACGTTACCGGTGACGAAAAGTTTCTACCCGACGGCATTTCAATGGCCAAATCGCTCGGCGGCGGGTTTCCCATCGGCGCGTTTTGGGTGCGTGCGCCATTCGCAGATTTGCTGGGACCAGGCACGCACGCCTCAACGTTCGGCGGCACGCCGCTGGCCTGCGCCGTCGCGCTCAAAGTGCTCGAAGTCATCGAACGCGACCGGCTCGACAATAATGCGCGCAAACTCGGCGAATGGTTGAAAAAGGAATTGGAACGGCTTGCGAAAACCTATCCACAAGCGGTCAAACGGGCGCGCGGGCTTGGTTTCATGCTGGGAATGGAATTGGCCGAAAAAGAGAAAATTCCGGCGTTCGCATCGAGTGACAAAACCACAGCGGTGCAATTTGTGAATCGCCTGCATGAAATCGGCGTGCTCACGATTCCGGCCGGCGCACAAATTGTGCGGCTGCTGCCGCCGCTGAATCTTAAGCCGCAGGAAGCGGGCGAAGGCGTTGCAAAAATCGAGGAAGTCATCAAATCGCTTGTGTGATTTGGCGCTGGAATTTCGTTTGCCAGAGGTTATAATCCCCTCTTTCTCGCGGGAGAATTGAAATGAAACATCTGTTGTCATTGGAAAAATTGCCGCGGGCGGATTTTGAAAAAATTCTGCGCGACGCCGCTGTGTTCAAACACGAGCGCGGTCATCACAAAACACAGCCGCTGGCCGGACAAACGTGGGCGTTGATGTTTTCCAAATCGTCCACGCGCACGCGGGTTTCATTTGAAGTCGGCATCCACGAACTCGGCGGGCGGCCAATGTTTCTCAATGCCAATGACATCCAGCTCGGTCGCGGCGAACCGATCAAGGACACCGCGCGCGTGCTGGGCCGGATGATTCACGGCGCGGTCATCCGCACCTTTGAGCAAAGCGACGTCGAGGAATTCGCCCGATTTTCCGGCGTTCCGACCATCAACGCGCTGACCGACGACGAGCATCCGTGCCAGATTCTCGCGGACATTTTTTCATTCCGGGAAAAGCGGGGACCGATTGCGGGCAAAACCGTCGCGTTCATCGGCGACGGCGCGTGCAACGTGGCGAACTCATGGATTTTTGCGGCGGCAAAACTGGGTTTTGAATTGCGCATTGCCGCGCCCAAAAAGTTTCAACCATCCGCTGCTTTATTAAAGCGGGTGGGCGGAAAAATCATCAGCACCGATGATTTGCAAGCCGTTGCGAAAGGCGCGGATTTGCTTTACACCGACGTTTGGGTTTCGATGGGCAAGGAAGCCGAGGCCGCCGAGCGCCTGAAAATTTTGAGCGGCTATCAAATTAATCAAAAACTCGTGAAACTAGCCAAGCCCGACGCGCTGGTGATGCATTGTCTGCCTGCATATCGCGGCAAGGAGATCGACGACGCGACGCTCGAAGCCAACGCGGACACGATTTTCGAGGAAGCCGAAAACCGGTTGCACGTGCAGAAGGCGATTTTGAACTGGGCGGTGAGTTAAACCGCGGAACGACGGCCCCTGTCGGGGCGAAGTCAAACGAAGACCGATCCGACCGCGATAAAATACGATTGAAACGTCAAAATCCGATCTATTGAGACCTCCGGGTTCATCCGATGAGGACAACGCCCCGGTCAATGTTGATGCCATCCTGCAATCGACACTCGGCAGGGGAGGCGAACGTTTCGGCATGGTCGCCGCCGTTCTGCGGGGCGAGCGCATCATCGCCCAAGGTGCCGCCGGGGTTCGAAAGAGAGGGACCGCAGAACGCATCACGCTCGATGATCGATTTCACCTTGGTTCCTGCGGCAAAGCCATGACCGCGACGCTCGTCGCGATGCTCGTCGAGGAAGGCAAGCTAAATTGGACCACCACATTGGGCGAAGTTTTTGCCGACACGGTGAAGCCCATGCACCCGGCGTGGGAGAAAGTGACATTGCGGCAGGTTCTCGCACACCGCTCCGGCTTGCCCTTGGACCCGGACGGTCTAGGTTGGGTGTTTAACCACCTGTTCCTCGCACCCTACGCCAGCTTGCGCAGCCTTCCCGAGTCGATGCGTTCTTCCGAGGAAACTTTGCCGCAGCAACGCCTGGAAATCGCGAGGCAGGCCCTTTCGCGCCCGCCGAAAATCCCTCCGGGCACCAAATACTGGTATTCCAATGTCGGCTACATTCTCGCGGGGGCAGTGCTGGAACACCTCACCGGTCGTGCGTGGGAAGACCTGATGCGCGAACGACTGTTTCAGCCACTGGGCATCAGCACGGGCGGATTCGGGCCGCCGGGCGCCGCTGGTAAAACCGATCAACCCTGGGGCCACTCCTCGGTCGTTGGCAAACCGATTGACCCGGGCAGCCCTGCCGCGCAATTCCCATTGTACTACGCCCCCGCCGGCATGGCACACATGACAATTACAGATTGGGCAAAATTTATCGGGCTCCATTTGCGCGGAGATCCGGCCAATCCGCATCGCCAGGCCGCGCTGCTCAAGCTGGATACATTTGCGGAATTGCACGCGGTCGCACCCGCCACAACTTCTAAGGGGTGGGTAATGCGCGGGACAACCTTCCTGTGCACTGGTGATGCCGCACCCGCCGTAACTTACTGTGCCGGATGGTTTATCAGCCCAGCCGGTTGGGCAAAAGGCACCCAGCCTGGAGACACCGGCCGCCGTTTCTGGACCGGCGGAAGCAACGGACAGTGGCTCTGCGCCGCGTTCATCGCACCCGAAATTGACTTTGCCGTGCTCGTCGCGTGCAACCGCGGCCTGGACATCGCTATCTGGAAAACCCGCCAGGCGGCCAGGGCATTGATTCGGGCATTTGCGCCTAAACAAACCTCATGACACCGGTCCGGTCCGGAAGTTGAGGGCGGGTGCCAAGATGATCGGGTGCTGATTTGTTGAAGTTGCTTGAGCGGGTTACTTTCTCCTTCGCGTTGGCCTCGGCCCACGCCGTTGGTGATGCATTGTCTGCCGGCATATCGCGGCAAGGAAATCGACGCGGAAACATTCGAGGCAAACGCCGATACGATTTTCACCCAGGCTGAAAACCGGCTCCATGTGCAGAAGGCGGTTTTGAACTGGGCGGTTTCCTGACTCACCGCAGAGGCGCGGAGACGCGGAGAAAAGTAATTGAAACTCTGCACCTCGGCGTCTCTGCGGTTAAATTATTTTCCAAACTGGCGCAGATATTTCACCGCGACTTTCAAATCCTTCGGCCATGGCGCGGTGATTGTCACGATTGCGCCGGTGACGGGATGCGGGAGGCTCAATTCTTCCGCGTGAAGCGCGACGCGGGCAATGAGCGGGCGTTCTTCGTGGCCGGGCTTGAGCCGGTAATCCGGTTTCAAACGCGAAAGCCAGAGCGGTTTGCCGCCGTAAAGTTTGTCGCCGACGATGGGCATTCCGGCGTGGCACAAATGAACGCGGATTTGGTGGGTGTGGCTGGTTAACGGCTCGCATTTCAGCAGCGTGTAGCCGGAGAATTTTTCCAGCACCTCAAACCTGGTTTTCGATTTCTTGCCGTTTGCCGGGTCAACGTGCATCAAGCCGGCTTTGACCGGATGCGGCGCGAGCCTGGCGTCCGCTTCGAAACTGTTTTCGCGCGGCGCGCCTCGAACAAGCGCCACGTATTTTTGGAGCGGCTTTTCGGAGCCGAAAAAATCGGCGAGCGCGACGAACACCGGTTTGTTTTTAGCAAGCAGAATCACGCCGCTGGTTTCAAAATCGAGCCGGTGCGCGTTCATCAGACAATTCAATCCGCGTTCACGCACCCACGGTTTGCCGCCGGCGATGGCAGCGTGGAGCAATTTCATCAAATTCGGCCGATGCGGATCAATGCGGTCCGGTGAAACGGGCAAACCGGCGGGTTTGTCGAGCGCCAGCAGATGCTCATCCTCGAAGAGAACCGGAATTTCCCAAAACCCGCGCGCCTGCGCCGCCGTAGCGGCTTCGTCGCCGCGAAGGCGCGTGGTGGGTGAGGAGAGTTTGATGGCCGTGCTCACAATTTATTGACCTTAATTCCAATCGTAATCACAGACAGATTAAGATTACGGTTGCGATCAAGATGAAGGGTGAAATTTATCTGGCAGTGCCGGGCGCGGTTTGTCTGTGAAAGACTGGCGTGGCGCGCAATTGGCGGTTGGCTTCAAGATTGACCCATTGGCCGAACGCTTCATTCTGGTGCTCGCGGCGGAGAGCAGCGGCGTATTGCGGCAGTTCGGAATTCATTTTTGACTGGTCAATCGGCAGTTGTGACTGGACATAAACGATGAAGCCGCCGCTGCCGGTCTCCTCAAAATCGCTCGTCTTCCCAACCGGCGTGGTGAACGCGGCTTGTTTGAGCACGCTTAAATTGGCGCGGTCGCCGGCCTCCGGCAATTCCCGCGTGCTCAACGAAAACGCCGGCAGCACCTGCGGCTGCAAACCGGCGGCGATGCAAACAGATGCGAAATTTTTCCCGCCGGCTAGACCCTCCATGAGCGTGTGAACAAAATTCGTTCCCGCGCTTCGCGCGAGCGATACGGCTTCGTGGAATTGGTAGTCCCGTGTGACCCGGCCTCGGATTTGGTCAAGCGGTGGAATTTCACTGGGCAATTGTTTGTCGAGCGCCACGACAAAGACAGCGTTGGTCCCGGCGATCGGTCCGACGAGTGGCTCGTCGGTTGTGAGGGCAAACGCGGCTTTGATGAAACTCTCCGGCACAGTGAGTTCTTCCGGGCCGGATTCCCTGCTGAACGGCGCAGTGACATGCACAATCAACCCTTTTTGTTTGGCGACAGTGGCGAGGTTTTCAGGCTTGGCTGGATCCATGTTAAAAACGGCGTTGGCAAATTCTTTGGCTTGCCGTTGCGCATCGACCAATGCTTGTTCCTGGATCAATGTTTCGCGAATCCTGGCTTTCTTTTCGTCGGGCGTTTTCGCTTCGGGGAAAATGCGCTCGCCATATTGGGCATAAACGGTTTCCACCTGGTCGTTGAAGTTGGTCTTGGACAACTTTTGTTCCGCCTCGGCCTGAAAATTCGTCACCTCGAACACAACGTAGCTGACTTGCACGCGATCGGGCAGGCGGTATTCCGCAAGGTAATTCGTGTAAAATTGCCCGACGGCGGCGGGTGTCATCGCAACGGACGACAAATAATTCGACGCGGAAAAGAAGACAATTTGCGCGGAAAGTTCCTGATGCTGGCGTTCATAAATGGTGGCGGCCTCCTGCGGCGTGACCAGTTCGCCGGTCAGTCCCATCGTTTTCCGCAATTGTTCGATGGCCAGATTGTGCCGGATGTAATTTTTGAAATCTTCGGTGGTCAGCTGTTCCCGCTGCAGAATCTGCTTCACAAATCGGTCGAGCCGCATGGGTTCCCCGCCGCGATCGAACAAATGGAGGTAGCCATTCGCCGCTGTCACCACCGCATCATCACCGACATAAATGCCCAAATCCCCGGTTTTTTGAACAAGCATCAGGCGAATGTAAATTTGCTCCATCAAATCCTTTTCGGAGACGTTCGGATTTTCGTTCGGCCACCCGCCGGTCCTGAAAAGGTAATCGAGATAAACTTCAGCCTGCGCGTTGCGAAACTCCTCCATCGTGATTTTGTGACCGTAAATCGAACCATAATCACCGCTGCCACCGCCCCTGCCGCCCGTGGTCGAGGGCGCCGCGCCCCAATAGATGAAGGAAATGACCGTGGCGGTGATGATGACCGCCCACAACCACCCCGAATGTTTGCGAATTGTTCCAATCATAGTGGCAATGCAAAAACAAGAAGATGAAACCTAACCAGCCCGGCCACTCGCGGTCAAACGCAAAAGAGCGTCCCTTTAACCGGTTTTAATCCACCGCGCCACATTCGCCGCGGCATAAGTGATTAAAATGTCCGCGCCGGCGCGGCGCATGGCCAGCAAACATTCGAGCGTCACTGCGCGTTCATCAATCCAGCCATTGGCCGCTGCAGCCTTGATCATCGCATGCTCCGCGCTCACGGCGTAAGCGGCGGTCGGATAACCAAATTCGGTTTTGACGCGATAAATCAAGTCGAGACAGGCCAGCGCCGGTTTGACCATGACGATGTCCGCGCCTTCGTGAATGTCCATCGCCACTTCGCGCAGCGCCTCATTCGCGTTGGCCGCGTCCATTTGATAACTGCGCCGGTCGCCGAATTTTGGCGCGGATTCGGCAGCTTCACGGAATGGCCCGTAAAATGCCGAGGCAAATTTCGCCGCGTAAGACATGATCGGCATATCAACGAAACCAGTGCGGTCCAATTCTGCGCGAATGGCGCGAACACGTCCGTCCATCATGTCGCTCGGCGCAACGATGTCCGCGCCCGCCTCGGCGTGGCTGACGGCGGCGCGCGCGAGCAGTTTCAGCGTCGGATCGTTCAAAATTTTTCCGTGCCGCACCACGCCGCAATGGCCGTGTTCCATGTATTCGCACAGACACACGTCGGTGATGACCAGCAGCGGCGGCAATTCCTTTTTCAGCAGTCGCACGGCTTGTTGGACGATGCCGTTGGTCGCATAAGCGCCGGATGCCTTGGCGTCCTTTCGGTCGGGAATTCCGAAAATTAAAACCGCCGGAACATCGAGCGCATGGGCGCGTTCGGCTTCGCGCAGGAGTTCGTCGGGGGAAAACTGGAACACGCCGGGCATAGCGGCGATGGGACGGCGCAATTTGCGCCCGTCGCGGACAAACAATGGCAGCGCCAGTTGCTCCACGCTCAAGCGCGTTTCAGCCATGAGTCGCCGCAATGCCGCGGATTGCCGCAAGCGGCGCGGACGATACGCGGGAAATTGCCCGATGGCGCGCAAATTCATGGGAACATTCTAGTTTCAACGTGCGCAGTGCAAAGCGCAAAGTTTGGCAGGGACGCTTCGCTGCGGTCATTCCTGAGACATTCAGGCAGGATTATGACAACGGCAACCGACATAAATTTATTATTTATTTAGGTTTGACTAGCCAGACCAAAAGGAAAGAATCTGCCCCTATGAATGCGATCATCGATCAAATTACACAATCCATCAGCCAATTCAGCCCCAACTTGTTGGGTGCCTTATTGGTTTTTGTCGTCGGCTGGGTCATTGCGCTCATTGTTGCAGCCGCCACGCGCCAGCTTTTGCGGCGCGCCAAGCTCGACAACAAACTGGCGTATTGGATGACCGGCAAGGAAACATCCACGGATATTCCAGTCGAGGTCTGGGTTGGCAAGGGGGTGTTCTACACCATCATGTTGCTCGTATTGGTGGCGTTCTTTTACACCCTGAACCTGCCCGTTCTTGCCGATCCACTGAACCTCATCGTCAGCAACATTTTCACTTACCTGCCGCGCATCCTGGCTGCGGCTCTGCTCCTGCTGCTGGCTTGGTTGGTGGCAACCGTCTTCAAGCGTGTGATTGCGACGGCAATGCGCGGATTCAAGCTGGACGAAAGGCTGGGCGATGCCGTCGGCGGTGAAGAGAAAGGAAAAATCTCGTTGAGCCAAACGCTTTCCGAGGCGGTTTATTGGTTGACCTTCTTGTTCTTCCTTCCGGCGATTCTGGGTGCGCTTGAGATCAAGGCCCTCCTCGACCCGGTTACGGTCATGTTCGACAAGTTTTTTGCCTACCTGCCGCAAATCTTCGGTGCCGGCGTCATCCTGCTGGTGGGTTGGTTTGTGGCCCGCATCGTGCAACGGCTTGTCGCAAGCCTGCTCGTCTCTGCGGGGGCGGACACTGCGAGCGAAAGGTGGGGGCTTGCAAAAAGCCTGGGCAAACTCAAGCTCTCAGGCTTGATCGCCCTGGTGGTCTATTACCTGATCCTATTGCCCGTGGTGATTGCCGCCTTGAATGCCCTCCAGTTGGATGCGATCACGAAACCTGCGAGCGACATGCTGGCCAGGATTGTGGACATGCTGCCGGCGATTTTCGGCGCGGTGTTGGTGATGTTTATCGCCTATGTGGTGGGCCGTCTGGTGGCCGGGATTGTGAGCAACGTACTGGCTGGGGCCGGGTTCAACGGCGTGCTCGTCAAGCTGGGGCTCTCCAAACAAGCGAAAGAAGGCGATCACTCGACGTCGGCGATGGCCGGCAAACTCGCTTTCATCGTTGTGCTCGTGCTTGCAAGCATCGAAGCCGCAAATCTGCTGGGCTTCGCGACGCTGGCGGGATTGATCCGGGACCTCGTCGTCTGGGGCGGTCACGTTCTGCTCGGGCTGATCATCTTCGCCTTGGGATTATTGCTCGCGAACTGGGTGGCGAGCGTTGTGCGTTCAAGCGATTCTCCGCAGGCCCCGCTGCTGTCCATGGCTGCGCGGATTGTGATCCTGTTGCTGGCCGGTGCAATGGCGCTGCGTCAGATGGAACTGGCCAACGATATCGTAAATATAGCCTTCGGTCTGGTGATCGGATCGGTGGCGGTTGCCGTGGCCATCGCCTTCGGTCTGGGCGGACGCGATGCTGCGGCGCGTTTGCTCAATGACTGGCGCGAAAAGTTCGGCAAACACGGCAAGGAATAACAAAACAGGCGTGGTGAACCGCGATGGGCGAATCGCGGGCGGCAGGCTTCGACGATCTTTCGAAGCTTGGCCAAGGCCCCCAGGGACTTAAGTGAATTCAGGGGTCAACGACATCTCAGGCGTTGACCCTTTTCCATTACTGCGAGGGTTGCCGGGAGCAGCGACTAAATCAGGAAAACCTTAAACGAGTCATTCTGGCCAGGTGACAGGGGATGAAGGTCAGGGAAGTGACAGCGCATGGGAGTCGACGAGAGTGGTCCGATTTAGTAAATCGCAGGCATGAAAAAGCCGGCAGCAAAGGCGTCGAGAAATGGTGGCGCTGGTTCGGCGGGGCCAGTCGCAACGGGCGGTGGCGCGTCGGTTTAGGGTGGCGCGGCACCCGCAAGTCCAGCACCCCCATGGGTGTATCCTTTCTTTGGTTCATGGTTCTTTCGCTGAGAACCGGGATACACCCTCTCGCCTTTTTACACACGATTCCCTTACACCACCCCGGTCAACTCGCCTCGAATTTTATCCTTGACAGGTGGCTAAGAATTGATACAGTCCACAATACTACATACGAATTTAATCACGAACTAACACTAACACACCCGTAATCCCATTGACCAATGAAATCTTAAAGGTGTTTTCGTCGCTGAAGTACCAATGAAAACCGCCGAAATCGAACAGCCGAAGCCGGCCATGCAAAATAATACTGGTCATCGGGTGGAATCTTGTGAATCGGCAGCGGTCCGGAAGATTGAACAAAGCATCGCCTACATGTTGCGGCACTTGGACGAGCCGTTGCAGGTGGCCACGCTCGCTGCCCAGGCAAATATTTCCGTGTCCCACTTCTTTGCACTGTTCAAACGCCAGATCGGTTGCACGCCGATTGACTATTTCATCCACCTGCGCATGCAGCATGCCCGCCGTTTGTTGGACGAGACAGTGATGAGCGTGAAGGAAGTTGCCGCCACGCTCGGCTACGACGACCCCTTCTATTTTTCGCGCATTTTCAAATCCGTCAATCACATCGCGCCCAGCGAGTATCGGTTGCTGAAAAATGGGGCCAAGGAGACGGTCCGGGACTGCGGGATTACCCTGCGCTTTTTTCAACCCCGTGAATCCCGGGCGGGTCTCGAACATGCCGACTCGTATTCGGCGCAAAATCAGGGAAGTGCCAAAGGCTGGCCGGGAGTCGCTGGCTGGGAGTCAATGGCGTGGCGGTATCCGGTTTCAGAAACGCCTCCGGTTGCGCGACGTTGAGTAAACCGGGGGCGTTTTTTAAAAGGACGGAACCAGTCTTTAAACTGTCGCATCATAAAAATGTGAAAATATGAAACGTGGTGTTAAAATTGTTGTCCTTGGCGCACTGGCTTCCGCGGGGTTCATCGTCTCGGTGATTCCGGGGAGGGCACAAACCTGCACTGTGAACTGGACCAACGTGTACCAAAGGATAGACGGCTTTGGCGCTTCCTCAGCTTGGCGGAGCACTTGGACCACCAACCAGGCCAACATGTTCTTTTCCACCAACAATGTGGGCACCAACATCTGCATCGGCCTTTCTCTGATACGCAACCACATCACCTCTGCCAGTTCGACTTCGGCGAGCGCGATACCGACCACGTCCGAAACCAACATCATGGTGATGGCCCAAGCCCGCGGGGCCAGGGTCTGGAGCGCGCCGTGGACTCCGGCGTCCGGGTTCAAGAGCAATAACGGACAGGACGGTGGCAGCTATCGCGGAAGCGGAAACAATATCACCAATTTGAACTACGCCAGCCAGCTCGCTAATTATGTGGCTAGTATGCAGAGTAGTGGCATCAACCTTTACGCCATCTCCGTCCAGAACGAGCCGGACGCGAATGTCACCAGCTATGAAGCCTGCGTCTGGACCAACACACAAATTCGTGATTTCACCACCAACCTTTACAACGCGCTGGTGGCCAAGGGAGTGAGTTCCACCAAAATCATCATCCCCGAGAGCCAGAACTGGTCAGCCAATACCACCCTTTATACGACGGCACTGGGTAATCCAACCGCTGCGGCGGATGTGAGTATTATTGCCAATCACGATTATGTGGCTAATAACGTGGTTGGAGATACCACAATTCCGGCAGCGTTGTCCACTTCCGGGAAGGCATTGTGGGAAACGGAAGTTTCCCAAATTGGCGGGAATTACGATGGAAGCATTGCCAATGCGATGTATTGGGCCGGGCGAATTCATCTTTTCTTGACGGCGGCCCAAGTGAACGCGTGGCATTATTGGTGGTTGATTTCCCAAAATGGGGATAACGAAGGTCTTACCGACACCTCCGGCAATCCCGCCAAACGCATGTATGTGCTCGGCCAGTGGAGCCGGTTTGTGCGCCCCAACTTTTATCGCATTGACGCGACCAACACCGGCACCGCCTTGATCAGCGCCTACAATTATACCAACTCCGGCAACTTTGCCATCGTGGCCGTCAACACCAACACCAGCACGGCCATCAACCAGACGTTCAATCTCAGCAATTTCCCCACCGTCAGTTCCGTGACGCCGTGGATTACTTCCGCCACAATGTCGCTCTCCAATCAAACGCCCGTCGCGGTCAGCGGTTCATCGTTCACTTATACGCTACCGGCCATGAGTGTGGTGACTTTTGTGGGGCCGGGCAGCACCAACCCGCCGAACCCGCCACTGACCCTGGCGCCGATTGTGAACCAGACGATCAACGCGGGAGTCACCATGGTCATCACCAATGCAGCCACCGACACGAGCCAGCCGGCCCAAACATTGACATTCAGCCTGTTGAGCGGCCCGACCAATGCGACCCTCACGCAGATCAACATCACCAACGCCGTCTTTGCCTGGCGCCCGCTGGTGAGCCAGGCTGACACGACCAACTTGGTCGCGGTGAAAGTGACGGAAAACGGGGCGCCGAATTTAAGCGCCACCAATAGTTTTACGGTGACGGTCAATCCGATAACCAACCCGGTGGTGGGTTCGGTGACTGTTTTGGGCGGGCAGGTGAATCTGATGGTAAGTGGGCCGCAGGGACCGGATTACACGTTGTTGACGACGACCAACCTGATGACAGGCAGCTGGCAGGTGTTATACACGACAAATTCGCCGGTGACACCGTTGACATTGGTGGACACCAACCCGGCCGACCCGGCACGCTTTTACCGCATCCAACTCGGGCCATGAACCAGCCAACCGCCAAATTTGCCAATGTTTATAAGGGGAAAGTGCCATTTTGCCAGTGGAGAATCCTCCATGATAATCATAGTTTTGTCCATTCCGTAAAATAGACAATTATGATAATGTCGACGGAACGGTTAACTAAAATTGGAAGTTAGTAGCAAAAATTCAAAACCAAAAGACGTAAAGACGTATCATGAAAACAACTCCTATTTTTCACATAACGAAAATTGCCTGCCTGGCTTTGGCTGCAATCGGTCTCACCGCAGTCACTTCTCGCGCGCAATATGCACTTGGTAGCTGGCAAGGCGCCAGCGATACAGAACAGAATGTGGTCGGCGACGATAACGGATGGATTGACTGGGGCACCCAGAATTCTATTTTAAGTTCCCCCGACATTTACAGCATTGTGAGTGGCGCCGTCCCCGGATACGCTCAAAGTCTCCAAGTGAATAAGTCAGGGTGGAGTCAAACTCTCTCTCTTAAGTTGGAATATAGTCCCGGTGACATGGCGGCTTTTTTCAACAACACTCAATTGTCGTTCACGTTCTCTGTCCCAGCCAGCACGTCAACGTCTGGCTATTCACAGATTTACAATATGGCGCTCAATGCCCAAGGATACGGATTTACAGATCTTAGTTGGTCGGGCGGGACTGGGTATTCATGGTCAACGACTGATGTTATTGGCACCGATAACAATTCCTCCAGCGGCATGCCTAACTATTACTATGGACCTGCCGACTTGCGGTCGCAAAGAGTAACATTAAACTACGGCGGCCTCCTCCCTACGCTTATAGCTGACGGAAACGGCCCAACCAGCGGTTATATCGAGTTTATCTTTGCCACTAACCCCGGCGGCGGCGCCCCCTCTAACATGTTCTTCAATGATGTGGAACTGAGCACCGTGCCGGAACCTTGCACCTTGGCATTGATTGGCCTTGGTGCCGCTGGCTTGCTGGCGGTTCGTCGCCGGTGGAACCATTGAGCGCCCGTCCGTGGATGGCAACGGTATGTTTCAAAATATTTCACGCCTCCGCCCGCCCGGTAGTTTGGGCGGAGGTTTTTTTGCCTGTATAACCGGGTGGCGCAAGTTGAAATGGAAATTTATGATTCGCATGGAAAATTTGTGTAGTGCAAACAATGAAAGAAATCCTTAACCCAGTGGACATCGTATTGGTCGTCTGCAAATAACAAGCTCAAAAACTAAAAAACGTATTATGAAAACAATTCCTATTCTTCACACGATGAAAATTGCCTGCTTGGCTTTGGCTGCGATCGGTCTCACCGCAGGCAGTTCTCAGGCCCAGACTGTAATCGGTAATTGGGAAGGCGGCAGCAGCGATGGCTGGATCGACTGGAATGACCTCAACTCGGTTACAAATGATGCCGGATCGACTACCTCCGCGTACAGCTTTTCGAGCTTTGGCGCTGTACTCGGCAGTTCGAGTCTGTGCGTGTCAAACAAGGCGGGGGGTTTTTCACAGACCCTTGCCATTAAGTTGGAGTACCAACCCGGGTTGACGGATGCTTTCCTCACCAACCAATTGCTTTCATTCACATGGAGAGTCCCGGCCGGTAAGCCGACGGACAGTGGGTATACCGAGATTTACAATATTACAATCAATGCCTCGGGTTATGGATGGAATGACCAATCTTGGGCGAATGGAACAGTGAGCGGCAATGGCAGCGGCGGCAATGGCGCGAAGCCCCAGATAGGCTTCTGGGGCGGTTGCCCTGTGCAAACGCAAAGAGTAACGTTGAACTATTCATCTGTTCTGCCTTTGATTACTTCCCCCTTACCCACCAATGGTTTTATCGAAATAATCTTCGGTCTCAACGGCGATGGGACGCACGATGTATTTTACTTCGATGATGTGACCTTATCGCAGACTTCTGCTCCGCCCGTATATCCGCCACCGACCATGGCCATTGGGAAGGCCGTGTCTGGCTTGCGGATATTTGCGGGATCGGCTGGTCAAAATGATCGTGCAGAGCTTGCCACCGTGGATCAAAACCAGTCTTGGATCGGCGGGACTTACCCGGTAAGCTATTCGTTCAGGCTTCTGGACTACCCGGCTGACATCGGCCAAACCCATATCTTCCTCATACCGGTGAATTCCATGCCCGGCGGCCCGTACAGCTACAACGGTATTGATTATACGTCGACCAACGGGCTTTGGTTGGTTATCAGCCCTTACAGTGGTGCTCAAGTCACCGCCACCATCTACTGGAAGACCAATCTGCCAAATGCCAATGCATACGCAACAGGCGGCAACACGGCGCTCCGGATCACCAACTCAACTGCCGTCGGCACTTGGACGCTGACGTTCACCGGCACCAATGCGGGCACCTTGACCGCGCCGGGTGCCAGCGCTGCGCCCTTCACCATCGCGGATGCGACCGTCGCGACCGACTTCACCAATCCTCTGGTCGCTTATTTTGGATTGCAGCCCAACGCGGCCGCTGGCGTGGGAGAATACGAGGACTGGGGTTCGATCTCGGTTGCCGGCGTTGCTGGAGTAAAAGAAAGTGAAGACTTCACCAAAGAGTCCGGCCGGGTCATAACCGCTTCCGGTTATTGGAACACAGCTGTGGCTGGATTGGCGAACGAGTTGGTGCTTGTTTCGACCAACGATATACCCGGTTACTGGTTGTATTGGAGCATGAACGACAAAAGTCTTCCATTGGGCTCGAAGACCAATCTGCTAACGGGCTCGTGGATTGACCCGACATATTACAGTGGCTATGGTGATGCTCCTCCTTATACTTCTGCTCCCTATGGCGGGCGAACGAAATATGGCACGAACAATTGGACATTGTTGCCCAAAGACGATCTGCCGACTGTGAATGGAGCAGCGTACGGAGTGCCTGGACCGAAGGCATTCTTCCAACTCTCGACGAATGTGGTGCAGCCATAATGGGATAATGTATATTGACAAAACAACGGCGCCGGAAAACGGCGCCGTTTTTTATTGCGAAAAATACGAGCCCGATTTGCGGTGGTGGGTCAGTTTAACTGGCAGGGGCCGACCTGCTGGCCCCGAAAGCTTTCGGGGCTGGTCGGTCCGAGGCCGCGCAGGTCACCCCCGACATTAGATGTCGGGGCAAGGTCGCGGCCCTGCCAACAGAAAAATCAAACTGACCCACTACCGTTTCTTCAGCATCCTTGATACCTTGGTCCATTACGATAGAAGCGGTAGCTGTGGAGCGTGATGCCTTTGATTCCAAGTCGCTGGCATCGCTGCTTGAACTCCGTGGCGCGATCTCCGTCCACACCGGTGCTTATGTACACGGGGCGGCCCCCTGAAGATAGATCTTGCCTGGACTTGGTGATTCAAAAGTCAGCTCATATCTGGAATCTGATTCCAACGGTTACCCGATTCTCGCCGGATAATTCCGGCAGAATGAAAGAATTCTGTGGAATGGCAAAAATTGTTAGCCAAATCGTTAGCCATGGGGCTGACCATCCTCCTAATTCTTTACCGCACAGGCAGTTAGAGATGGAGGCGGAGGTCGGAATCGGTCGCCTTAAGCGTCATTTCAGATCAAAGAATGCCTGAATTCACAGGCTAATCAAGCCAACTCTGTCACTACAAGAACCAGCACTTCCACTGCACCTTTGCTGACGTTTTTGCTGACGGTCGATGGAGGTTGTAGGCACGCGACGAGCGAGTCAGAAGTCGTTAGCTGGGGGATACGACACCTGAAACCAGACGTGCTCCATCAGCTGCATACGACCAATAGATCGCACGCTGCTTGCCAGGCGCGCGGCAACGCATGCAGCTGGAATAAAGCGCTCTGATCCATGGGATTTCCGCTATGGACAAGACTGATTACCCCGGTGTTGCCAGGTCAAAATCGTTTATTCCCAGTCGCTAACCAGGAGAACCAAGTCCTCCAAGGATTATGATATCGTTCCAAAAGGCAAGCGGGCAGAAACAAACTGCTGACAAAAAGCAGAACCCACACTTCCTTGAGCTGAGAAGTACGGAACACTCCAAAGAAGAGGAAAAGGAGAAAAATATGAAAGGTGAACACCTCCAACGAATGACGGCCAAGCAAAGCCAGTCCTTTTACAACAAGATTCTCCGTTAACCATGAAAGCGCATATTGAACAAGCAAGGCAAACACAGTGAAGTTCAGTAATCTTATCGGTCCCAAACTCCCAATGAAAGACAGTGATTCGATCTTGAATCGAGGGTCGCTCAATATGAAACCATGGCGGATGGAAAAGAGGGTGGCAGCCACCACGACACATACAATCAGTGCGAGTCGCCTGAATTGGCGGGGGATAAGATCGGTGGTGCTGCGAATCCCGATGCAAACTCCAAGAACAAAAATGAATTGCCAGCCGAAGATGTCAAACACCCCAAGATCTACCGGCCAAAATCTTGAGAGAGCGGCATTCAAATAATCTCCGAGTCCGAACTGGGCAAGCAACCAAACTACCGTGCTGGAGAGTAAAAGCAGGCCCAACCGATTTTTTTTTGCAAGCTGAACGGCGATAGGCACGGTCAGGATGAACACCGCATACATCGGGAGAATATCCAGAAACTGCGGCTGGTAAGTCAGGGTAATCCCCATGAGGAGCGCTGAAACTGGGTGCTCGTAGAACCGAGGCGTCCAAGTTTCCAATCCCCACGTCTTGACAGAAAACAGGACCGCAAGGCTAAAAAGGGTGAGAAATGTCAATACGTGGAAGGAGTAGATAAAACCCGTCCGCGCTAAGGCACGCCTCCAGAGAAGCACCCCGTTCTCGACCGCACCATATCGAGTATAAACCCGGCCGGCGACCAAACCTGACAAAAAAACAAAACCCTCCACTGCGTTCACATAACCCAGTGACTCAAAGGTATAATCGCAAAACAGGCTTGGAAAGTGGTGTATCGTCATGGTGACGAGCATAAGGCCACGCAAGGCGTCGATATAGACGTCCCTCCCCGGTTTACGGTCATTGTTTGCACAAGTCATTCGAACTTGGGCACAGAGTCTAGGCAGGCTATTCAACTGTCAACCCGACCAGAAAGGGACACGTAACGGTCATAGTCGAAACGTAGTCCAAGGTTGAAATCGCCACCCCTGGTTGAGGATTTTCGAAGCTGCTTCGGTAGAGACAAAGCGACAAGTCAGGTTGCCACTGCCGAATCCAAGGGTTAGATCCGACCCAGGCGAGCTCCGTATCCGGGGCCGGTGTCCGCCAAGACGCAGGAATTCCAGTGGTAAAAGTCGGCTGCCACCAATCAAAGACCTGCTGGCCTGCAACCATGTTAATTTCTCTGGTTGATCCATCTTCATAGTGGATAACCAATTTCGCCACGTTAGTACCAAAACTCTTGTATGCCAACACGCAGCCGTCACCGTGCAACAAATGAATTTTTACGCACTGACGATGGATGAGGATGGAATCAACCTTGTGCGGGAATCTCTTTCCGTAGTGTTGCAGCCAACCTCCCATGAGCTGTATTGAGCCTTCCACATCGAAAGGGACTCCGGCGTAAATGTTTTTGCCAGCAGGCAGTTCAGCAAGGTTATCGGCGTTGTTCCCTTTCCAACAAAGGGGCGCTTCAGTCAATTTGGCATTAATATAAGGCTCGAGATCTATGGTCACAGCGCCATGTGTCTCATCTTTGGCTTGGCGTGCTTTTACTTTCTCCGCAGTCAGCTTCCTTTCTGCCGGCCAGTTGTTAACCTGCCAATATGCTAATTGTTTATCACGTTTATCCTCGTGCGCCTTTATCCAGATGATCCTGTAGCAAATCACCAAAGGGAGAATCGACAAGACAGCTATAATAATTCCATTTCTAATTTTAAGACTCATAGTTGAACGATAAATGAAATTCTATTCAGTGACCAGCAACTAATGTTTAACTCTCGGGCATCGCCCGCACAAGCGAAAAATTAGCGCCACTAAAGGACGCCCGACCAGTGCTTGGGATGGCGACTTTTCCGGACGGCACGACCGTCACACTGTTGCCGAACAAGGACCCGCGCGAGGTGCTTGCTAATTGGCTGCCTGGTACCGCGCCTTACTTGACAACGACTACTTGATTCACTAGAAAAGAATCATGAGCAGCACAGAGAAACACCACTTTCAGGCCGAAATTCAACAGTTGCTGGATATAGTCATCCATTCGCTTTATACGGATAAGGAGATCTTTGTGCGTGAGTTGATTTCCAATGCTGCCGACGCGTGTGAAAAGCTCCGGTTCTTCCAAACTTCAGGCCAAGGGGTTTTCCAGCCGGAAATTCCTTCGACGATTTCAGTTACTACTGACGAAAAGGAAAATACGATGACTTTTTCGGACACCGGCATCGGCATGACCCGTGAGGACATGGTAGAAAATTTAGGAACCATTGCTCACTCAGGCACCCGGTCTTTCCTTCAGACGTTGAAGGACGCGAACAAGAAGATTGATGCCAATCTGATCGGACAGTTTGGAGTGGGATTTTATTCCGCATTTATGGTGGCCGACAAGGTCACGGTGCTGACCCGGTCGCACATTCCTGAAGAGGAAGGATGGAAGTGGATCAGTGAAGGCGCCGGCGGGTATGAGATGGAACCGGCCAGCGATTTGCCGCGTGGCACGAAAATCATCCTTCATCTTAAAGAAGAGGCGCGAAAATTTCTTAAGGAGCATGAAATTGAGCGAATCATCAAGCGCTATTCCAATTTCGTTCAGTTTCAAATCCAATTGAATGGCAAAACGCTCAATACCGTTCAAGCCATCTGGTCACGAAGCAAAAATGAGATTAAAGACGAGGAATACGCGGAATTTTACCGGTACATCGCCCACGATCAAGAGGGCCCCATGTGCCGTTTCCACTTCACCGCAGATGCGCCATTGACCATCCAGGCATTGCTCTTTGTGCCGTGCCGCAACCCCGAACTCATGGGAATGTCACGGATCGAATCTGATGTGAGTCTCTATTGCCGGAAAATTTTAATCCAGGCACGGGCAAAGGGCCTTTTCCCGGATTGGCTGCGCTTTTTGAAAGGGGTGGTGGATAGCGAAGATCTGCCGTTGAACATTTCGCGCGAGACTTTGCAGGATACTTCCCTCATGCAGAAGCTCAATAAAGTTCTCACGAGCCGTTTTTTAAAGTTCCTGGAGGAACAGGCGGAAAAGAACCCTGAAGCTTATGATAAGTTTTATGCCGTTTTCAATCGGTACCTCAAGGAAGGCGTTATTACCGAATTCACTCACGTCGGCGCGCTCGGCAAGCTTCTGCGCTATGAATCATCAACCCTGGCCCCGGGAAACAAGACCTCCCTGGCCGACTACGTGAAACGGATGAAGCCCGACCATAAGGAAATTTATTATTTACTGGCTCCGCACCGGGAAGCGGCGGAGAGCAGTCCTTACTTTGAAGTTTTTCAGGCGCGCCAGTACGAAGTGCTGTTTTTGTATGAGCCGATTGATGAATTTGCAATGGAACACCTGTACGGGTTTGAAGACAAAACCTTGGTGCCGGTTGAAAAGGCGGAAGTGAGCCTTCCGGATACGGACAAGCAGACGGGAGCGCTTTCGGCTGAGCAGGCTCAAGCGCTCGTGAAATGGCTCAAAGAATTGCTGGGTAATCGAATTGAGCAAGTACGGGTCACCAAGCGACTCGTTGAAAGCCCCGCGGCTATTTTTGAGAGTGACAAGTTTATGGCTTCAGGCAGACGGCAACTGTTGAGATTAATGAAAACAACTCCCGGAAATTCACCGTTCCGGCACGATCTCGAAATAAATCCAAATCACGAAATCATATCCGGGCTGGAAAAAATACGTCATACAAACCCTACCTTGGCCGGCAAAGTGGCAGAACAGCTGTTGGATAACGCCAGGATCGCGGCCGGCACCCTGGAAGATCCCCGTCCCATGTTGAAACGCTTGAATGAATTGATGCAGCACGCCATGACGGTGCCGGGTTCGGAATAAACACCAGCTTCAGATCTTCCATGGGCGATTGGGCATGCGGTTTTGATTTGGCGCGCAGGTCGCCGGTGCCGGCGCGGGTTTGCATGGGGTTTTTGCTTTGCTTCCACCAGGTATTTCGCTAAGTGTCGTCCATGACTCGCAACGTTCGCTCTTGTGTGGGATTGTTACTTTTGTCCCTCTGGACAATTGTTTCTTGTTCGAGCGCGGACGATTCATTAAGCGTCGGAACGGCCAGACGGGACATCACGCCCAAGGAGCCGTTGCCCCTTTGGGGATATTCTTCTTATCACGACGCCCTTTCCCAAGGGACTTTGGACCCGCTTTATGCCAATGCACTGGTCGTGCAACTCGGGGGTAAGAAACTCGCCATCGTGAGTCTGGATCTTGGCAGACCTCCCGCGGAGGATTTGCTGAATAATATTCGGAAGCGAATCAAGAGCAAGACGGGAATTGAATATTCGTTTATTGCGGCGACCCATACTCACCATGGTCCGGTGCTGGAACTTTCCGATCAAACCGGTAAGGGCAGAGGTCGATTCAATTCCGCTCTTCGTTACTACAGTCAACTGGAGGATTCCATCGTCGATGCCGTTGTCAAGGCAGCTGATAATCTCAAACCTGCCAAAATGGCGGTGGGTGGAATTCAACTAACCAACTTCAACTATAATCGCCATACGCAATTTCAGCCTGCGCCACAGGATACAGATCTCGTCGTTTTGCGCTTTGACGACCTTTCTGGCAAACCCATCGCCATTCTCGTGAATTTTGCGGCGCATCCGACCTTGGTTCCGGAGTCCTTGCTGAAATATTCCGCTGATTACCCAGGAGTAGTAGAAAAAATCGTTGAAAAGGACACGGGAGCCGATGTTCTTTTTATGCAAGGAGCTACCGGCGATCTGGCTGCCAATGGCAAAGATTACGAGAAATTCGGCAAAGATTTGGCGAAAGAAGTTGTCAAGCTTGATTCTTCTCTGAGGACAAAGGAAGTGATTCATCCGGCTCTTCAAGTAAAAGAAGAAAGATTTACCTTCAAATCGCGTGTCAATCTAAATGATCCGATGGTGCGAAATCAATTGGACAAGACCTTTTTCCCCAAATTGGTAGCAAATTATGTGGATGAGTATGCCCACGGTATTCGCCCGCGTCTTACGGTGGCAGTTCTTAACGGGGAAATTGCTTTGGTTGGTGTCTCGGGCGAGTTTTTCTGCAACCACGCGCTTCGGCTGAAGGAACGAGCACGCGTGAAAAAACTTCTCTTTTTCGGATTTTGTAATGGTTACGATCAATACTTTCCGACGATCGAAGCGGCCGCCGAAGGAGGTTATGGCACGGACAATATTTCCGCTCCGGCTGCTATTGGGGCAGGAGAGCAAATGATGAACACAGCGCTAATTTGGATTTACGAAATGCAGCAACCGCAGGGTGCAGCTCCAAGCTTTTGACAATCCAGATCCGGCGTGGTTGAGGAACGCCGCACTTTTCAATCGCCGTTTACAATGTAGGACGATACCTGAAAAAATGCCCGTTGTTCAATGGCTCGCCGGATGTGTTCCATCAGGGGAATTCGGAACGTCTGCCTTCCTGGCTTTCAGAGCACGCAAGGCAAGGAGCGTTCGTTTTTCCTGGGAAAGATTATCCAGTTTGGAATTCTGTGTTTCAACTCTGACGTCAACGTGCTGATTTTCGCGATTGCGCGGCTTGCCATCCAGTGGAACACTCCGGGATATTTTCTGAAAGAAGTTCTCAAAGTCGGCAATGTCGATTTTTGAAACGAAATTTAACGCAGCTGTCCTCGAAGCTTCCGATACTGTCTTAAACCGCTGATGCTGGGTCAGGAGGACATGGAGGGCGTCTTGCCATGGTGCAATATTCTGCTCAGGCACCATGGGAGTCGGCGAACTGCGTGAGTCGAAACCCTTCTCGTAGCTGTCTATCGGATGCACCAGCAGGATGTAGTCAACACCCAACTTCGCTTCCGCCAACCCGCCCACATTACTGGCTATGACTGGAATGCCGCGAAGCATGGCCTCGACAACTATTATTCCAAACGCCTCCGGCCACAAGGACGGTACTAATAGCACGCGAGTCTTGGCCAGGACTGTCCCAATGTCATCCGACGGTTCAAGAATTGTGACATTTGACGACGCTTTCAACTTTGCGAGATCCGCTTCGGTGGTCCCCCACGCAGGTAACGCAGAAAACTCAACGTGGGGAAACAGCTCCAGCAACTTTAAAAAGATGGATATGCCTTTGTAGGCACAAGGATTGATAAAAGTAACAAACCCCCGTTCAAACGATGTCGAATGGGTGAAGGGGGCACTGCCATAGACTGGGAACCGCAACACCGACGACTCCAAGCCTCCCCATCGAGATATGTAGTCCTTCAAAAATGTGCTGACGGTGATGATTCCATTCACTTGTCCAATCAACTGGGCGGTAGCAGAGCTTTTGAATATGGCGTGGGGACCAAAAGGCAGATCGAGCGCACAGTGGACTAAATAGATAACCGGAGCGAGACCAGATTCCAGCGCAGCTGCCAGGAGCAATTGCCCGGGATCTTGGGAGGAAACCATGATTTCATCTGGCTTGAAAAGACTGGCTTGCTTCAGAACATAGCGGTGAAGGCGGTCAGAGTTAAAAACTGCATGCACTTCAACTCCTTTGTAGTGAAACACATAGGCTTCAGCGGATTGCGAATGCACCTGTATCTTTCGGGCGGCTAATTCACGTGCGAATTCACCCAAAGACTGTGGACCATGACTCCCGATGGCGGGAGCGATTGCCTGACATTCATGACCTCGCTGAGCCAGCCCCTCCAACAGCAATCGATTCGCCTTGTTCGCGCCTCCGAAGGTCGGGACATACAACATGTTTTGCAACAAAAGAAGTCTCATCGGACATCACTCTGCGCATTGAGCCAAGCCTCAATCTTCAGACTCATGGTCTAGTCTGGATCAATTTACACGGTTTAGCAAAATCCGCATATTACAAGTTTAGAATCGGGCAAAGCCACGATCGTCGCGCGCGACATGTTGCTTGCGTCAGTTACAGTTCTATTTTTTCTCATTTATTTCTAAATCATTTGCTTTATCCCTCAACAAAAGTTTGGCCTCATCGTCCGAGATGGCTTCAAGCTCTTGGACCGCGGCGTCCATGTCTTGAGCGTTCATTCTGCCAATAACCTCCTGCTCGATGACTCCGGCCAGTTGTGCTATGGTCGGTTTTTCCAAGATTACATTCAACGGCAACTCCACTCCAAACACTTTTCTGATACGAGAGATCAAAACCGTCCCGAGCAGGGAATGTCCGCCGAGTTCAATGAAATTATCGTGGATGCCAACCCGTTCCAACCGAAGGATGTTGACCCAGATTGTCGCCAGCATTTCTTCAATCGGGGTCCTAGGGGCGACACAACCTTTTTGTTCAGGGGGGAATTGCCGTTGCTGATCGTCGATTGCCTTGTCGATTTGTTCCACATCACACAATTGAGTGGCGATACGCATGGCTGTCTTTGAGTCGAGCCGGTAGGACGTTGGGACGACATGATTTTGCACAGGTACAGACACAGAAGCAGATTTCTTCTGTGAGGGGGCATATTTGGCGGAGGCGGCCTCACCAACTGGGATTTGAAAAGAGGATCGGCCTTCAGATTCTTCGACGAATACTCCTCCGGTACTTTCGAGGAATTCCATCACCGGTCTGTTTCTTGAGGTATGCACAATAGAAAAGTGAATCTGTTTCACTCCCCGCTCCAGTCCCCGTTTGCCCAGGTGCGCGAGCATTTGGTGCTCAATCCCGCGGCCCAAAGCACGGCAACTCAACAGGAAGGAATCAACGTGCAAAACGCCTGACATTTCTTCGCTGAACATGGCGCCAACCAGGCCGTAGTCCCCGAACCGGTCTTTTGCTTCAACCACGAAACAATCATGTTTTACTTGGCTACAGAATTCCCGGATTTCTGATTCGGAACGGCGGATCGCCGTTGTGTTAAATTGATTGGTGCGTTGGGTGAGTTGAGCAACACGCCCGATTTGTTCCGGCTTCATCTCCTCAATCTTGCATTCCAAGTTCAACGAGGATATGAAATCACTCAAGGTCAAAACCTCCGAGCGAAGTTGCTCCCGCCGCATATCCTGCTGATAGAAGTCAGTCCGGCGTTTGTCCTCCTCTGTAACCCTGAGCTTATCAAAGGCCCAGACATGATTGGGGAATTTTAAGATGTCTTCTGGATTCTCCGGCAACTGCAACACCAACACCCCGGGACATGCAGCTTCGACTTCGGCGCATTCTATGGGGCTGTCATCAATGAATACAAAGCTCTCTAGGCCAAGGCTCAACTGTTGCGATAACAACTTCAGATTCTCCGATTTGGCATTCCAATTAATTTGTCTCGCTGTAATGTGCTCGAGCTTCAAGCGCATGTCGGGATGGCGCTGAAAGACCTCCAACACGTCCTGTTCCTCATTTTTGCTAACCAAACAGAGAATCATTCCAGAATCGCGCTGAGCGATCATGAATTCCTGGAAAGCCTGGCGTGCCGGGTCGATTTCAATTCCATCCACTCCATCTTCTCCGCAAATTCCCTTCCAGAGGGTCTGATCACAGTCGAGAACAATAACTTTGCAGGGCGCAGCGCGGAGGGCATGCATTTTCCTGGCAATAATAGTTCCGAGCGCAGTAAAAAAAGCCGGACTGTAGGGAATATGGCCAAGCTCGTCCGTGCAAGGATCGTAAATGACGGGAACGGGATACAGGGCAAGCAACTCCGGAGTATCGACGAAATAAAGATTCTGGATATTCTTTAACTCTGCCCGAAGGCGTCGTTCCAGCTTTTGAAAAAGGCCATCACCTACGGCGGAGCTATCTGATTCACTGGGGCAGGTACATACAAGGTACGGAACTGGGGAACTGGCTGCCGCGGTTTTCAATGCTGTAATCAAGTCGTCTATTTTGCTCTCGACCAGACCATTATCCGCCTTCCCTTTCGCATCCCGATACCAATCTGCGAATCTGATGAGAATGACATTGAGCCCGTTTCGATTGGTACGGAGCAGGCTTTTCGTGTCCAGTAGTTCTTGGAACACCTGATTAAATGGAGCAAATTCGATCCTGTATGGGATCTTTAATTCCTCCATCCAAAAGTCCAATGATGACTTTACCAAGTCCGGCACGAAGGTGGCTGCCACGGCAATCGCCTGCTGCTGATTGCCAGGTCGAGCCGCCTTGTGCGCCAATTCTTCGGTGATTTCAAATTGCGAGAGTCTTGTCTTCGGAGCCTTTCCAATCTGCTCCAAAATCGCGAGGTACGATGCAATTAAATCCCGGATTGTTTCGTGATCGTACAGGTCGGTATTGAATTTTAATGTTCCAACCAAAACGCCGGCTTTTTCGTAAATGACCAAAGCCAACTCGGAATTCCCAAGGCCAGTGTCAAATTCCTCCAATTGCGCGGCAACGCCGCCCATGTTCCAACCCGGAACAAGGAAATTTTGGAACAAAAAAATGGTATTAAACAGAGCTGGGCGGCCGGTTTTCCAGCCAATTTCCCGCAGAACGGCGTCAAAGGATACTTCTTGATTTGCATAGGCTCCCAACGTTACCTGCTTCACCCGGTTCAGTATTTGCCGGACGTCCGGATCACCGTCAAAAAACGTGCGCAAGGCCACAGCATTTGTAAAAGGACCGATTATTTCCTGAACGTCCGCTGAATTACGATTGGCAACACTGGATCCAACAACGATATCGGTCTGTTGAGAACAGTGGCAAAGCAAAATCTTGAATGCCGACAGCATCACCATAAAAAGGGTGACTTCCTCGTTCCTGCTCAAAGACTTCAAGGTTGTCGCCAAAGCATCAGGGATGGTTATTGGCTCTTGGGCACTGTTAAATCCCAATGTCCTGCTTCGCACCCGGTCCCTAGGCAAGATCAGTTCAGGCAGATTTCCTCCCAACTGCCGCTTCCAATATTGCAGTTGTGTTTGCCAAACCTTCGGCATGGAACCCGTGGGCTCTCTCTGGGTAAGGACTGAATATTGAAAAGGGAGTTCGGGAAGGATTGTGCCTGGAGTTCCGCTCACGAAGAATATTTGATAAAACCTCGACAGCTCCTTGAGGAGAAGTTGGATCGACCAGCCATCACAAGCAATGTGGTGTGTTACGATGAGCAGGACATGTTCCTCGGGAGCCACCTTGAGCAAGTGAGGCTTGATCAATGGGCCGGTTTCCAAGTTGAATAAAAATTGAGCCTCCTTTGCGGCACGGCGACAAACTTCTGCCTCCCGCGCGGCTTCGGGCGTCATCAGGAGTGAATCCACTGGCAGGCTCACCGGGACAGGGGGGCTGATAATCTGAACCGGCTTTTCATCCACAAGCCTGTACGTTGTGCGCAAGATTGCGTGACGGCTCACAATCGCGTTAAGGCTTTGTTCCAATGCCCCGATGTGAAGGCGCCCTTTCAGGCGAATGGCCAGAAGGATGTTAAGCATCTGGCTGCCTGCTCCCTTGGTTTGATGCCGCAACCAAAGCGACTCCTGCTGCCATGTGACTGGAAAAATGTTCACGCCAACATCTGTTTTAGAAAGGTGTGAAACTGGCCCGTCGCTGTCGGTGCCATTGACCATCTGATTCAAAACAAACGCTGCCAATTCGGTAAAGGTCGCTGCTCCAAGAATTTTGGCCATGGGCACTGCCACTTGCAGATTTACTTCAAGTTGACTCGCCAGTTGAACTGCCATCAAGGAATCAATACCAAGGGAACTCAACGATTGTTCGGCCTTTAACCGGCTTGGGTCCACTTTCAACACGCGTGCCGCTTCTTGAATAAGATACAGTTCCAATCGAGACTGACGGCTGCCGGCATCCCCGGCCATAATGGTTTCACGCGATAGAACATCGCCGTTGAATTCCACAGACAATTCATCAACGTCTTCGCCTTTTAATACATCAAAACGTTTCTCAAGAAATCGTGATCGACAGGCATGCCGTTGTATTTTTCCACTCGAGGTTTTTGGAATGGAGCCTGTTCGAATCAAAACCACTGCATGAACCTGCAATCCATACTCTTCGGCAACCGCCTTGCGGATCGCAAAGATTGCTTCTTCCAGATTTGCTTTGCGATGCTGCCGCTTCACCTCCTGAACAATCACCAATTTTTCTTCTTTGTCGGTGTCAATGGAAAAAGCTGCGCCACAACCCGGACGAAGAACGGAATGGCACTTTTCCACAGTCAATTCAATGTCTTCCGGGTGGTAATTGTAACCACCGATGATGATCAAATCTTTGAGCCGGCCGGAAATAAACAGCTCGCCCTCAAAAATGAAACCCAAGTCCCCGGTGCGAAGAAATGGACCTTTCTTCGGATTAACGGTAAAAGCATGGAACACAGTTTCAGTCTGTTCTTTTTTTTGCCAATAGCCTGCGGCGACACTCTCTCCTGAAACCCAAATTTCGCCGATCTTCCCGGGTTCACATTCCACGAAGGACTCTGGATCAACAATGAGGATACCTGGCTCTTGAAGGCTCTGGCCACAGCCGATCAGAGTACGAACTCTCTCTGCTGGTGCTGCCAATTTAGCAAGTTTATCCCGCTCAAGAGAGATGCTGCTGAAAGATTTGCTGATCGGTGGTGAGGACACTTTCCCCCCAGAAACGATGAGTGTTGCTTCGGCTAAACCATAGCAGGGATAAAACGCTTCCCGGCGAAAGCCGAAAGCTTCGAAAGCGTGTGTGAACCGTTCTATCGTTTCGTGCCGGACCCGTTCTGCGCCGCTATACGCCACCTTCCAACTGCTCAAGTCAAGGTTCAGGCGGTCTCCCTTGCGCATTTTTTGAGCACACAGTTCATAAGCAAAATTAGGTCCGCCACTGGTAGCCGCCTTATACCGTGAGATGGTTGACATCCACTGAAGTGGATCTTGCAGAAACGATATCGGTGACATCAAAACGCAACGGATACCCAGATACAATGGCTGCAGGACATTTCCGATCAACCCCATGTCGTGATAAAGCGGCAACCAACCGACCACCAGGGAATCTGCCGTATGTTCAAATGCTTTTTTGATAAGCGATTCATTGTGGAGCAGGTTGCGATGCGTAATCATCACGCCTTTTGGGAAGGCGGTGGAACCGGATGTGTACTGCAGAAAAGCCAGCGAGTCAGGAGTCAATTTCGGCTCGACCCATCTGTTTGCGCAATCATCCGTTATTGTGTCAGTGACAAGCCAGTGCTTTGGGCCGGTGCCGGCGGTTTTGGGAAACACTAATTCACAACTTGCAAGCTGTGATGAAACAGTCAAAATAATGCACGGCTGGGCATCTGCAAAAACAGACTGAAGCCTGGGCAAGTGCCGCTTCATTTGGGAAGACTGGGGTGGATATGCTGGTACCGGGATGACACCTGCATAAATACACCCCATAAAAGCAATGATATATTCGAGGCCGGGAGGATAGAGTAATAAGGCGCGGTCTCCAACCGTTGCCATGGATTGCAGCCTTGCCGCCACGGCTCTCGCACGGTAGTCCAACCTGGAAAATGTCAGGTTTTCCCGTTCTTCCTGCCCGTCAATAAATGTATAAGCCAGATTGTCGGGTTTGTTCAACGACTGGTATCGCAGAACGTCAATCCACGTGCTGAAAGGGGGGCAACCTGCGAAGGATCGAACCATAGCTAAATATCAGATAAAACCAGGTATCGCGCAAAATAAATTTGACGTGACTTCACTGTTCGGGCCGTGTGATGTGTTACCCAACAGGAAGCCGGCCAACATCGTTGCTGTTCCAACAGCGAAGGCTGGTGTTTCGGGCTTGAATCGCCACAGCTCCCACGAATCCCGGCGCAGGTGACAGCGCGTGCAAACTCCATGACGCGGCTTTTTCTGAATCTCCCGAAATGGCCAGCACACGCGCGGGTTCATCGGGCAGGAAAGAGACTTCAACAAGGTTCAGGGAGCACATTATGCCTTCGCCCGCTGCCTTAAGCAAAGCTTCCTTGCGTATCCAAAGATTAAAAAAGGCCCTCGGTTTGGTACTTGTTGGAAGTTTTTGAAACAGCTCATTTTCCCGTTGCGAAAAAAATCTCGCCACCAAGTCGCTCATCTCTTTGACCGGGCGGATGGACTCAACATCAACGCCGACCGGGCCAACACGCGTCACCACAAACAACGCCAAATCTTCCGTATGAGCCAGATTGAAATGAAGCCCGGCACCGCCGGACTTCAGATCCAACGCCGGCTTGCCTTGCGGCGAATAAGCAAAATCCAGCTTCGACGGACTGATTTGCAGATAGCGGCCCAGAATTGTCCGCAGTAATCCGCGTCCGGCGATGAAGCGGTTGCGATGGAGATCAAACTTGAATTTTCCGGCGTGTTCTTTTTCAAGAGGCGAGAGTGTAGCTGTGAGACCGGTCAAAACGTCGGAAGAAACACTCAGTGACGATGCCCAGACATGGATCTCATGTCCGACCAGGCGCAATTCAGCAGGCGCGGCTGGCCAAGGATTGATCTCATCAGGCAGGCTCAAACCATTAATGATTAAAGTCCGGCTAACTTGTGTTTTGTCAACCGTGACCAACTTTGCCAATTCGGAGCATCGATTCGCAAGCAGTTTCTCAAATAGCACTTGGGCGTACTGCTTCTCGGCCCGTTGGCCTTGGTGGCGGTCTTCTCGATTCAAGGTGGCGCGGGGCAGTTTCACCCTGCTAGAAAACCGCCAGTGAAATTATTACCGGATTACGACTGGATACCAGACACGAGCCGCTTGCTGCTTGTATTGTGTTTGACTTTATGCCAAAGAATCCAGTATACTTATCCGTAGAAGTGGACTTACTCGTACAGGCATCGCCATATTTTGTCATTGGCAAAACCTACTCGGATGGCGCCTCGCTACTCTTCAACATGGGTGGTGGGTCGGCAATCAGATTCAACGCCGAGGCAATGAAAGTGCTGAGTAAATGCCAAACACCTCGAAGTGTAAGTCAACTGCGGGAGGAATACGATAGTGATTCGATAGAACTGTTGATCAACGCGCAGGTAATTGTAAAGTGCGAGCAGATATGGGATTGGCATGCCATTGGGCGGGTAGAAATTGAAATCGGCACTTACTGCAATTGGAGTTGCGAATTTTGCCCAAACAGGGAGAACGCAAAACCCAGAAAATCAATGGCCATGGATCTTTTTGAGATGATCATCGCCAAAGCAGCGCGACATTCTTCGATACAAGCCGTCACTTTTCATTCATATAATGAACCCACGGTGGACAAGGATTTTGAAACGCGAATCGAACTGCTGGCTAAATCACGTCTCAAACTGGATCTCTACACCAATGGGAGTGGCTTGACCAAAACCAAGCTGCAGATGCTTCATGACAAGGGAGTCTTAAGAACCATTGTTTTCAATATACCTACGGTGGATGAAAACCGGTTCGAGCAGATTACCGGCGTCCGGACTTACCGTCAAAGCATGCAGAACATAGACGACGCGCTGAATATGGGCTTCAACATCCAGTTTGCTATCATATCCACCGGGGATGAGGAATCGGAAAGAAACTTGGAGCAAATCAGGAACCGATTTGGCGGGAGATTTAAACAAGAAATCACTCCTTGGCCCACTACCGATCGCGCTGGGCTTCTGACAAACAAGTACGCACAGATGATAGACATCACGAATTCGTATTTGCACGGGTGCTATTTGCCACTTTTTCAGTTGAATGTCGGGGTCGACGGCAACTGTTTTATTTGTTGCGAAGACTTCTACCAGAAGGAAACATTCGGCCACATCAGAGACGGGGAAATCGATGAGATATTGAATTCTGAACGTGCCAGAACCATGCGCAGACATATCTTCGGAGGCGCTTGTGCGCCCAAGGACTTTATATGTCGCCGCTGCAAAGAGATGAAGCGATTTTCCCAATACCCAAGATCTTTTCGACCGTCGGAACAGATGGCAGAATCCGTGGGTGCATACCCATCCACCATCTAATCAATGACCACTGCCGATGATTTCCGGCAGAGCTGCCCAAATGCTACGCGTCTGGTTTCAAGCAATACCCCATGAATATTTACTACAACGCTCGACAAGCTCTGCAATGCCAGGGAGAATTCATGGAATTAAAAAAGATGGATTCGAAATCCGCAGCGAAGCATAATTAGCTATATGGATTGTTTGTCGGAGCTGGAAAACCAGAGCGTATATGTTGTGCGCAAAATTGCGTGACGGCTCACGATCGCGTTAAGGCTTTGTTCCAATGCCCCGACGTGAAGGCACCCCTTCAGGCGAATGGCCAGGAGGATGTTAAGCGTCTGGCTGCCTGCTCCCTTGGTTTGATGCTGCAACCAAAGCGACTCCTGCTGCCATGTGACTGGAAAAATGTTCGCGTCGGCACCTGTTTTGGCAAGATGTGGAACTAGCCTATTGCTGGCCTGATAGCTTTGGGACTGCTGCTGGTCGCCCCCCGAATTCCCAGCCGTTACGTCGTCGGCAACACCGTTGACTATCTGGTTCAAAACAAATGATGCCAACTCAGCAAAGGTCGCTGCTCCAAGAATCTTGGCCATGGGCACTGTTACTTGCAGATTTACCTCAAGTTGACTCGCCAGTTGAACTGCCATTAAGGAATCAATACCGAGGGAACTCAGCGAGCGTTTGGGATTTAACCGGCCCGGATGCACTTTCAACACGTGTGCTGCTTCTTGGAGGAGATACAATTCCAATTGGGACTGACGGCTGCTGGCATCCCAGGCCATAATGGTTTCACGCGACAGAAGATTGCCCTTGAATTCAGAAGACGATTCGTCAATGGCCTCGTCCCTCAATACATCCAAACGTTTCTCAAGAAATCGTGATCGACAGGCATGTCGCTGTATTTTTCCGCTCGAAGTTTTCGGGACGGAGCCCGCGCGGACCAAAACCACCGCATGAACCTGCAATCCATGCTCTTCGGCAACCGCCTGGCGGATCGCAAAAATCACTTCTTCCAGATTTGCCTTGCGATACTGCCGCTTCACCTCCTGGACAATCACCAATCTTTCTTCTTCCTCAATGTCAACGGAAAAGGCCGCGCCACAACCCGGCCGAAGGGCGCCATGAGCCTTTTCCACAGTCAATTCAATATCTTCCGGACGATGCCCAGACATGGATCTCATGTCCGACCAGGCGCAGTTCAGCAGGCGCGGCTGGCCAGGGATTGATCTCATCAGGCGGGCTCAAACCGTTAATGATTAAAGTCCGGCTAACTTGTGTTTTGTCAACCGTGACCAACTTTGCCAATTCGGAGCATCGATTCGCAAGCAGTTTCTCGAATAGGGAGTTGACGACTCACGAATAAATGTTACTGAGGCCAGTGAAGAAGTTCCGCAGTTTGGTTTCAAGGGTTTCTTTGGTTTGATGGAGTTGAGCTGTGCGTGTTCAGCCCGCAACTGTTGTTTGGTAGTCTCACGGATGATCGGACTTTCCATCTGGCGTTTGGCAGAAGGGTCTTGGGCACGGTCTTGCTGCCGCGTTTGTCGCATTTGTGCAGTTTGATAGTGGGGCGGAAGTGATTGGTCATCGCCCAGCCTCGGTAACATTTATCCTGAGTAAAAACTCGGACGTGAGCGAGCCCGGCATTGTGAACATGGCCCAGGATGCTCGTACCTGATGGTTGCCGGTGGCTAAAGATCCCGCGATTACCCTCAATCGCTTCGAAAGACCGACAATCTGTTGGTACCACCCGTGTCATGTTTTGAGAGAGCGCCCACCCGATTTTAATGCAGTCAAACTCGGAGGACTGTTGCAAAACGCTCTCCCAAGTACTTCCCTAGGTTCGGCACCAAGATTTTTGCCACTAAAAATCTTCTCCCCGCAAAATCCAGCACCCATCATAACGATCAAGGTATGGCTTCTCCATGAAGTTTGAGCTTTACTTTTTTTTGAGGGGGTGTTCTATAAAAACATATAAAGTAGCATGTTACCCAATGATGATCGGAACAAGCCCCGGCAGAGCGGACAGTCCTCCGTACGCCGCTCGTACGGGCGATGATTGCATGGCGCACGGAGTGACGTGTCTGTATAACACTCTGTCAATCTGATAATGAAGCCTCGCCAACGTGTCGCGCTTTTGGAGTTCCCTGTTTTTCGGGGAGTCTGTCCGCTGGTGTCGGGATACCTTGAAGCCTCGGCCCGGCAAAACCCGCAGATAAAAGACAGGTTCGAATTCCAAAAGCATTCCATCCCCATCGGCAGCCGCGGCACGTTCGAAAAGATCAACGCTATCCAGGCAGACATCTTCGGCTTTTCGTGCTACGTTTGGAACACGGGGCTGGTGAAGCGCTTGCTCCCATCACTGCTGGCCCGCCGGCCTTCTCCCTGGGTGATCTTGGGCGGACCGCAGGTTATGAACCAGCCGGAGCGGTACCTCGATTCCCAGTACGAAAATCTGCTGCTGTGCAACGGCGAAGGCGAACACACTTTCATAAATCTGCTGGTTCAACTTACTGGCGATCAACCTGACCTCGCAAAGGTCAATGGCTTGAGCTTTTATCGCAACGCCGCGATCATCACCACCCCGAAACAGGATCGAACTCACGACTTGGACATGATTCCGTCCCCGTACCTGAACGGTTGTTTTCAACCCGGAGGCTACAGTTGGGCGGTCATTGAAACCAATCGCGGCTGTCCGTTCACATGCACCTACTGCTATTGGGGGGCCGCCACCAACGCCAAAGTGCATACATTCAGTATGGGCCGAATTCTCCGGGAATTGACTTGGATGAGCGAAAACAGAGTTCTCTTCGTATTCATCGCCGATGCGAATTTTGGGATGCTCAAGCGCGACCTGAAGATTGCCGAACACCTGGCGCAATGCTGCAAGAAAACCGGCTACCCGACAACGGTGTGTTACTCCTCTTCGAAAAACACGCCCGAAAGGGTGATTGAGATTACCCGTGCCTTTAAAACGGCGGGATTGATCGCCGCCCAAGAGATCTCCCTGCAGACCATGAATCCGGATGTGCTGAAAAAAGTCCGGCGCGACAACATCAAGACCAGCACTTACACCGACCTCCAGCGTTCCCTGAATGAGAGAGGTCTTTCATCTTTTCTCGAAATCATCTGGCCACTACCCGGCGAAACCCTGGCCTCCTTCAAGAAAGGTCTCGGACAGCTCTGCAGCCAAGGGGCGGATTCATTTTTGATCTACCCGCTCGTAATGATCAACAACGTCGAAATGGGCCGACAACGGGAGGAATTCGGGCTGGTCACTATCAACGATCCCGATCCGAACAGTGAAGCGGAAATCGTGGTCGCAACCAAAGATGTTAGTCGGATGGAATACCTGGAGGGGTTGAGGTTCGTGTATCATGTTATGAGCCTATACAGTATGCGCGGACTCTGGCACGTGGGCCGGCATTTGGATTCCCAGTCCATGATGTTCTTCGCCGATTTGATCTCGTGCTTTTCCGATTTCTGCCTACGCACCACCAGAACCCGGTATAACGATTACATTGAGAATGTCATCGATAGTTCGAGGCAATACCGATACAATTCCTACGGCGGTATTCTCCATGTCGTGCTGCACGACGCGCGCGATGAGTTCGATAACCTCCTGCTAAGGTTTATGCGGACACTCCCTTGCTGGGTAGATCCTGAAGTCCGCTTTCTTTTCGAGCTGGATCTCTTCAACCGACCGCACATCTACTATAATACGCCCATCACCACCAAACCCGATCAATTGGAATGGATCCGCGTGTTGTCCGTGGAGAAAGACGGTTACTTGTTGAAACTGCCCGCTGCCTATCTCGAAACCGCGCGGAAGGCGCTCAGACTCGACTTCGCACAAGACCGGTTGGTGGCGAGGGTCAAATGTCGGACCAACCAGTTTCCGTTCATGCCAGGAAAGTCCTTGGACGACAACTACACGTACTGCCATGACCAGTTGCGCAACGTGACTATCATCCTGCCGGTATGGTCTTTGGCCGAACCGATGGCGGTCTCTACCCCAGTGGCATGTTGCAAGCCACCGGAAGATACCACTCGATGACCTTATCCGAAAGCCAAGTTTGCACCGAGACGTAGCCGAGTTGACTCACGATCCCAAGTTACCGAGGACGGCGAAGGAGTGCTGAAGTTTTACTTCAAACTCTTTTTTTCAACGCGAAGAGATTCAGTCGGCTGTGTTCGGCTTTGGAGCCTCTGCAAAGAGATGAAGCGATTTTCCCAATACCCAAGATCTTTTCGACCGTCGGAACAGATGGCAGAATCCGTGGGCGACATACCGATTCATCAATCTAATCAATGACCACTGTCAGCGGCCTCTGGCAGAGCCGCCTAAGTGCTATGTGCCTAGTTTCAAGCACTATACGCAACGCGATTTCCAATGTATCCAACGTAGTTCGAGGCCTTTAAAAACTAGGATGCGCCCTGTACGGTCCTGATTCCGATTTTCCGCTTGAATTTCGCGAGTGATTGTGTTTTAAAAGCACGGCATGGATGAAACTGAAGACAAGACGATCTACAAAGTGGTGGTCAATCACGAAGAGCAATATTCAATCTGGCCTGCGCACAAGCAGAATGCACTTGGCTGGAAGGATGTGGGGAAAAGTGGCCCTAAAGCTGAATGTCTGGCTCATATCAAGGAAGTGTGGACCGATATGAGGCCGTTGAGCCTCAGGAAAAAAATGGAAGAAGCAGCACGTAAAGCATAAGCAGGTCGTGGCGCTGTTCCTTAGCGAACAGTGTGTGTTGTTATTTGTGCTGTATTAGGATGGGTTCAATGAATGGGTCCCTGATATTCACCGGTGGCATATGAGTCACGGCATGAGAGTTGCGCCGAAGCTAGTATGGCTGTCTTCTTTTAGTTCCAGGCCCAATGCTCGTTTTCGATTATTGTGTTTTCCCTACGCCGGGGGTGATGCTGTAACGATTTTTAGGAAATGGCCGGAGATGCTTCCGAAAACCGTGGAGGTGTGTGCTGTCCAATTACCCGGACGAGGAACCAGAATTGCGGACCAGCCTTTCTCCAACATACGCTCCGCCGCCGAGGTTCTCAGTGTAAATTTGCGACCCTATCTCAATAAGCCGTTCGCGTTTTTTGGGCATAGCTTGGGAGCGAAGATTTGTTTTGAGGTGGCCCGTCTTCTCAAAACAGCCTATGGATTGGAACCCTTCCATTTGTGTGTATCGGGTTCGTCGGCTCCTCGAATTCCAAATACTGACCCGTTGATATATGATCTGCCGGAGCCCCAGTTCCTTGAAGAATTGAGGAAGCTGAATGGCACGCCTCCGGAAGTGCTGAGAAACACCGAACTCATGAAACTGATGCTGCCGGTGCTGCGCGCGGAATTCGAGGCTGCACAGACATACGTTTATGTCAATGGTCCTCCGCTGGGTTGCCCGATCACGGTCTTTGGAGGACTGCAAGATGAGGAAATTACCCAGGATAAACTACAGGCTTGGTGTAAAGAAACCACTCATGCTTGTTCTTTGCACATGATACCTGGAGATCATTTCTTCATCAATACGCAGCCGGCCGCACTCCTCCAGGTGTTATCCGCTCATTTAATTGAGAGTTTTTCAAACCAACGGATCATCCCTAAAAAAGCTGAGAAAAAGGTACGGTAACCCTATAACGATTGTGAGACGGATGGATGTGATCGTAACATTATGATTTCAGCATTAATATTCTTGTTGTACGTCCCTTTGTTCATATGGTTAGTCGGATTTGAGTACTTGAATCCGGCAGCAGACAACGGAACGGCGAATTGGGCCAAATGGTTGCCGTACCTTGCAGTCGCCTTTGGCATATTTTGGATCTTACTCATTCGCCTGAGATGGAAAGCTTATCGGGTTCGTCGAGGGCCGATATCAGGCAGCCCGGGACTCATCCTGTTTCTGAAACCCTTCTTATTGCTTTCGTTCTTTGTGTTGGTGATGATGAATCGCGCCAATGTTCGGCAACAGAGCGGCATCGGCCCTGAAACCATAGTGTTGCTCGCAGGGATGGCGCTGTCGCTGGCCATGGCCGTCGGTAGGGAATCCTTGACGGTGCAAAGCAACAGGAACGCATTTACCCTGCAGCCACTTGTTGCCTTGATCGCAGTTCTCAGTTTAGCTGCCATCTTCCATCCAGATTGGAGCCGCTGGAGTCAGCTATACGTATATCGAGACGAACTTAGATGGACTGGCCCCTTTAAAAACCCAAATGAATTCGGACTGGCGATGGCTTTGGGCTTTGTGTTAATCAGCGCTTTTCCAATTCTGGGCGGGTTGCGATTCCCTAACATGGCATTACTTCGTAGTGGAGGGGTTGAACGGGAAACGGTCGTCTGCAAGATCAGGAGAACGCGATGCTTCCTGGTAACATTGGCCACAATCCTTGGCTCGACAGTGCTTCTCCTCGGGCTCTATAAGAGTTATAGCAGGGGGGCGTGGCTCAGTGGGTTTCTCGGCGTGCTTTATCTTGTTATGGCACGGCGGCGGACTTGTGCGACACAGAACGGGCACGGTCAGGCAACCAACGTCTCGCTCTGCCAACGGCCCTCCGGGCGTTGGGCCTGCTTCGCCATGATTTCCAGGCACTGGTTAAGTATTCTTCTCATTGCCGTTTCAGTCCTGGCAGTCAGTTTCTGGTGCTTTCGCGAAACAAATATTCGGGGGGTTCGCCGGGTGTTGTCAGTGACAAATCCGTATGACCCCTCCTGGCGCAATCGAGTGGATGCCTATGTCGGGTCCCTTCAGATGATGGCAGATCATCCATGGCGTGGGATTGGCTGGAGTCAGCCCGAAATTGTCTATCCCGAATATTACATGAGCGATCGGCCTACTGAGGGTCTGGCCATAGTATTGAACGACTACTTCATCCTGGGCATGAGTCTTGGTTTGCCTGCTCTTTTTTGCTTCGCCGGATATATTTTGATTACGTTGAACGGGAAGCAAAACAATACGTCTGCCGTGGGTTCCTCAAGCAGACGGATTGCATGTGATGGTTTTTTAGGACAATCAGTCGAAACGTCACCATTCCTAAGTATCACCGCTAGAGCCGGGGTTATCGTTCTACTGACAGGCTTTTGGTTCGACCGTGGCCTGTTGTTGTGGCCTTTTGGAATTCTGTTCTGGTTTTTATTGGAGCTTTCCAGTCAGGACTTCTCTTCCTCTGCAGACCCCGATAACAGCCAAGCGCGCATTGGGGACGGATCAAATATGCCAGCCGAGGCGCAGGATCAGCCTAGGCGCGGATTTGGGAAATACTTTCATTCTTCGTTGTGGGTGCTTTTGCTGATTACTGTCGTCTTTTACTGCGCGATGATTTGGGCGAAGGAGCGGGATCCGTTTCAACGGGTCAGTTTTCGCCCGGACGCCCCAGCAACAAAGCAATGCAATGGAATCATGGTTTCACCAAAGCCTGCAGCTCAGTATCCTCTGGCGGTTTATCTTTATGGGGCAGGAAGCAGCCTGCTAGACAGTGGCCATCAATTACGGCTGATCGCCAAATGCGGTTTTAACGCCGCCAGCTTTGAATATTACGAGGAGAGCCAACTGGTCTTTGATGAGCAATTCGCAACTGTCTGTCACTATTTGCGAAATCAAAGCGGGACTCAAACTAATATCGTGTGGGTGACTTGTGGACTGGGCGCGCGAAAAGCATTGAACTTTGCGTTGTCACATCCGGAACTGCAACCCGACCTTTTAATCTGCATTGAAGGTGCCTGGACTGCAGAAATGTATGAGATATTGGCAAATATGAGGTCCAGACGTCTTGGAAGTTTGTCTGAAAACACACAACCGGGTCTCTCGAACCAACCTTTGTCCATCATCAAATGCCCTATTTTGCTGGTCCAAAGCCCGGAGCATTCCGCAGGTCTGCAGGCCTCTCATGAAAGGTTCGCTGCCTTGCTTCGCGCCACCGGAACTTCGGTCAGGTTGTGTATCTTGCCAGAATCAAGCCTCGACTCGGAGGCGGATTCTCTATGGAGTCTGCGGGTGTTGATGCAATATTCCGCAGCTCAGTTCCCACCACCTGACTACACCGCAAAACTTCCTGATTGCCGCTTATTAGCACCCCAAGTCCGGCAGTTTAATGCGGTCCTCCAGAAAGCAGGCGAGAATCGCAATCAAATATGGTGGGCGATAGCCAGAACAGACGAAGCCAAGCGCCCTGTAGCAATAAGTTTCATTGCCCACCTCAATGATTTTGAGCTCGCCCGCATCCCCATGGCCGACTTGCAACAACGTTATGCGCCCAGCCGGCTCTGGCGACGAAGGATTATATTCGGGTTGGCTCTTCTCATTTTCGCTTCACTGGCACTATGGAAATACCGCAGTCAACTCCTCCGTGTCCGCCTTTGGTTCTGCCAGCCAGGAAAAGAGCAATGCGTGCTGTTAAAGCTGGTCACGTGTTTCGTGACCATCACCGCCTTGGGCATGACAAGCTTGAATTTGCTGGTGCCAGAATTAAACGTGAATGAATTCTCGCTTTCAATGGCTAAGTCCTTTCTCCTCCAATCCCACGCGGATGATATCAGCTTTCTTGGCCAACAAAAAGCGGTCGATAAAATAAAGTTAAAGATTTTGCTGCAGGACGTGCAACTTGCAAATCTGCAGCGACATCAATTTTACAGCAGCCTGGAGAATGGCATGTTTCAGCAATACATTCTTTCGCCGCAAATTGATTCGCAGGCCCCTGCATGGAACTCACGGAAAGAACTGTGGGAATACTTCCAGCCCAGAATTCGCAAGCAGCATGACCCGTTGCTCGGCGCAAAAATTATCGTGGATTATTTGCTTGAGCGCGTCGGGATCGATTCATCCTACGGTGCTGACCAAGATGCGGATACCATATGGATTCAAAAAATGGCGAGTGAAGGCGGCTTCCAAAGGATTTATGTGACGGCTTTAAGGTCGGCAGGAATTGCAGCGCGTTTAAACGACCTCAAGCAGGCCGAGATATGGACGGGACAAGCATGGACAGCCGCCCCAAGACCACCCATAACATCCGTCGAAGCCGGCATGTTCCAGACGAATTCGGTTGGTAGCGAAGTTGAGAATCAACCGGCAAACCGACTCAAGTGAATGGCAACATTCCCAGGCTGGAGGTGGTTATATGGTGTCCACAAAACGCGTCTTTTAGTCTAGTCGTTCCTGAAAAGCGCATTTACGCTTGAAAAATCTTATTTAAATAATTAAGGTATTCAGCGAATTTTGTAGCTGTGTTTGAGCAAAAAATGAGAAGAATTTTTAATGGAAAGACTCTGGTGCCAGAAGAAATGATAATCATTTGTCCAATGGATTGAGGTTAAAACCAATTCACTGATTAAAATATTCTTCACACTTGCGAATAAAGTGTTATATTAGAAGGACTTGTTGTTTTTGCCCATAACTTCCATCCTGTGCCGCGCATCAGAGTATGAACCTATGAAAAGCAGGGCTTCCAATTTTCGGCTGGGTAAGCTCTCTTCAGAAAAACGAGCGCTTTTGGCTTTGCGCGCGCTGAAATCTCACGAGAGCGCAGTCAAAAATCGGCAGGGGACTATTCGCAGACGTACACGTGCTGATGGACTTTCGGTGTTTCCACTCTCATTTGCTCAGGAACGTTTGTGGATATTGGATCAGCTGAAGCCTGGGAATGTGGCTTACAACATGCCTGGGGCGTTAAGGATCAAGGGAGTATTAGATGTCGAAGTGTTAAAAAGGGCGATTGGGGAAATCATTGAGCGGCACGAAGTGTTGCGGACGACCTTTGAGATGAAGGAGGAGAGGTTAGTGCAGGTGATTCATCCTGCGCCGGAGGTAAAGATCGAAGTTGTCCGGCTCGAACAGAAGGAAGCTGGGGAGCGGGAAACCGCGATCCGTCAGCTGGTGCGTGAGGAGGCGCAAAAGCCATTTGATCTAGCTCGCGGACCTTTACTGCGAGTCAAACTGGTCCGTGCGAGCGGTGAGGAGCACGTTTTGCTTTTTACGATGCATCACATTGTGTCGGACGGTTGGTCGATGGGAGTGTTGGCGCGGGAGTTTGGAGAATTGTATGAGGCATTCATCGCCGGACATCCCTCACCGCTGAAAGAACTTCCGATCCAATATGCAGATTATTCGGTCTGGCAGCGGGAATGGTTAAGCGGGGAAGAGTTGAACAGGCAGCTGGAGTACTGGCGAGGACAGTTGAGGGGCGAGCCACCCGGACTTCGGCTGCCCACGGACTGGTCATGCTCGGAAAGGCGGAGCTTGTCCGACGGAGTTTGTTCCATCACGTTTCCCGAACTGTTGATCAGGGGTTTGAAGGGTCTGAGCCGGGACCAGGGAGTCACTTTGTTCATGCTGCTACTGGCGGGCTTCAAAGTTCTCCTTCATCACTACAGCCGGGAAGAGGACATCATGGTCGAGACATATGTGGCGAATCGCAATTCCAATCAGGTTGAGGAGTTGATTGGATTTTTCGTCAATTATCTGGTGTTGAGAACGGACCTGTCCGGTGATCCGGGCTTCCTTGAGATACTGGGCCGTGTGAAAAAAACAGTCCTCCAGGCTTACGCCCACCAGGAATTGCCTTTTCAGAAGCTCATCGCCGAGCTGCACCTAGGAAACAACCTGCAGAGGAGCAATCTCGTCCAGGTGGTTTTCATGATGCAGCAGTTTCAGAAACTGGAGCTGAAATGGCCGGAACTTTCATTGGAGTCCATGCCATTGGAACAAAATGAAGCCGACCTGGATTTGAACGTGTCCATCATCGTTCGCGAGCAATCGCTGACCTGCGTGGCGCAGTACAATACCGGTCTGTTCCGGGAAGCAACCATCCGAAACCTGCTCGACGGTTATGTTGCCGTCCTCGAGCAGGTTCTTTCCGCGCCGGAGCAAAAGCTCTCCCGGTTTTCATTGATCGAAGCGCTGAAGGCGTCGTCAGCATCGGGCTGGACCGTGGGGCAAAAGGTGGAAATCTGCATTGCCGCCACGTTTACCGCGGAACCGCTGGAAGAGCCGATAGGTTTTTGGATGGAAGAATTGGATGTTCCTTTCGAAATAAAGTTTGCTCCTTACGACCAGGTCTTCCAGCAATTGCTTGACCCAGCTAGCGTTTTGTCGGGCAATACATCCGGGGCGAATATTGTGCTGCTTCGTTTGGAGGATTGGTGGCGCAATAAGGTTCTTGAAGAGGAAGAGCTAAGGAAGCGTGTTGCCGAGCTTATGGTTGCGTTGAAAGCGGCAGTTGATCGCGCATCAGTTCCGTATCTTATCGGATTCTGCCCGGCGTCCCCGGACTTCCAGCACCGGACGGCCGTTCAACAATCGGAAGATAAAATAACGGAACAGCTCTCTGGCGTGCAGGGCGTTTATTTCGTTCAGGAGAGCGAATGGACGCTTCTTTACCGAACAGACCATTGCTATGACCGGCATGGAGATGAACTGGGACATATTCCCTACACGCTCGATTTTTTTGCAGTGATGGGCACTGTGCTCGCGGACCGGATTCATGGTTTTCGGAGTTCGCCAGGCTTGGAACGGATGCAAAGAATCGCCGGGGATCTGGCGAGCGGGGAAAAACTTCATCGCGCCATCAGCTTGAAGAAACGGCGGCAGAGGCCGCGAGCGCTTGCAGAATTCAAGGCTCCGCAAACTCCCATCGAAGAAATCCTGGCCGGAATCTGGTCGGAGGTGTTGGGGATCGAGACAGTCGGGGTGCAGGACGATTTCTTCGCGCTGGGAGGACATTCCCTCATGGGGACGGTTATGCTTTCCCGCGTCCGCGAGACCTTTCACCTGGACCTGCCTTTGCATCATCTATTCGAAACCCCGACGATCGCGGAATTGGCAGAAGTCATAGGCAAAATGATCGTCGAGAGGTCTGCCGGTGAAGGCGCTGATCCTTCGGTGGAAGCGCTGCAGGAATTGTCGGAGGAAGAACTGGATCGTTTGATAGCGGAAGAGCGGCAACTGGCACAAGTGGATGCAAGTCGCCCGGTAACCGTGAATCGTCGGGATCGGAATGCGACATGAAAATCCTTCTTCTACAAAAGATGATTTATGTCCCGAGTTTCGGGGGCGCCAACAAGGGCAACCGCCTGTTGATGGAAGGATTGGCACAACGCGGCCACAAATGCCGGGTGATTGTGCCCGCGATTGGTAGTCATGGACCACAGACGCGGGAACAGTTGCTCGAAGCGTTGAAGGCTCGTGAAATAGACATCCTGACGGTCACCCCCGAGATCTGCATCTTCCGGTGCCACGGGGTCCAAGTGCACGCGGTTTTTTCGGCCGCAGGAATTTATTCGTATGCGGAGCAGAGAATAAAAGAATTTCAACCGGACTGGGTGTTGGTTACAGCGGAAGACCCCGGCCAAACGCTGTTGGAGAGCGCGTTGAGGTGCGCGCCGGACCGGACGGTCTACATCGCCCTGACTCCATTGCAGATGCCGTTTGGCCCCGCTTGTTTTCTGCCGAGCACAGCGCAAACCGAACTCATCCGGCGGGCCGCTGGCATTATTACGATCAGCAATCACGTGAAAGAATACATCCGTCACTGGAGCGGATTGGATAGCACGGTTCTACGATTTCCCGTTTATGGGCCTGGGCCGTTCCGAAACCTCGGCTGCTTTGAACGCGGGTTTGTTACTTTGATCAATCCTTGCGCTTACAAGGGCATATCAATCTTTTTGGACCTGGCGGAAGGCCTGCCGGACGTGTCATTTGCCGTGGTGCCTACCTGGGGCACAACCTCGGGAGACCATATGTCGCTCAGAAGGTTTCCCAATATCACGCTTTTGCCGCCGGCAGACGACATCGATGAGATACTGGTCCAGACGCGCGTTTTGTTGATGCCTTCGTTATGGATGGAAGCGTTCGGGCTGCTGTCGGTGGAAGCGATGTTGCGCGGGATCCCGGTGCTGGCCAGCAATACGGGTGGATTGCCCGAGGCAAAACTGGGAGTGGATTACGTGTTGCCCGTGCATCCCATCGAGCAATACGAGCCGAGATTTGATGAGCGGGATTATCCCGTCCCGGTTATTCCTCCCCAGAACAGTAGTCCTTGGAAGCAGACCCTGCAGGAGTTGCTGAGTCATCGAACAACGTACCAAAGGGTATCCGAAGAATCGCGCCGGGCCGCGCTGGACTTTGTTTCTCAGGCCGGGGTGGAAGCGTTCGAACAATTCTTAAGCTGCTTGGAAAAGGTGAAAGGGACTCCAGAGCCTGCGGCAGACCGGTTCAAGGCTGAGGTAAAGGCCGCCGGCAATCCGACCGCACCAGACTCCGGCAAAATACATCCGCTTTCATTGAAGAGACAAACACTTCTCCAATTGCGGGCCATCCGGGCGATGAGGAAATCCGAGCAACCCAGCATTCCCCGACTCAGCCGTGGCTCTTCGCGCGAAGGTTTCCCTCTGTCTTATGCTCAGGAAAGGTTGTGGTTTTTGGATCAGCTTCGGCCGGGCAATATTGGCTATCAGGCATTGTTTGGCTTGGGCATCACGGGAAGGCTGGATGCTGGGGTTTTGGAGCGAAGCTTGAACGAGATTGTAAGGCGGCATGAAATTTTAAGGACTAGCTTTCACATTCAAGCTGGCGAGCCGCGACAGGTGATCACTGCGGAGGTAAAATTCGAGCTGCCGATACATGATCTGCAGAACTTATCACCTGATCAGCGGGCAGCGGAACTGCAGCGAACAACAGAGTGCGAATTAGAAAAATCCTTTGACCTGACTTGTGCTCCTTTGATTCGAGCCGGGCTGGTGCGATTCAGCGAAACCGAGCACGTGCTGCTCTACGGGATGCACCATATCATCAGCGACGGATGGTCGATGTCCGTGGTCGTTCAGGAATTGTCAAAAATCTACGAAGCATTCGCGCGTGGTGAACCTTCGCCTCTGCCGGAGCTGCCGATACAGTATGTGGATTTTGCGGTGTGGCAACGGAACTGGTTGCAAGGTGAAGTATTGGAGAAGCAGTTGGAGTATTGGAGGGAGCAGTTGAAAGCCATGCCTGAGGCCTTGGAGTTGCCAACGGACCGGCCACGGCCGGCGATGCCGAGTCATCATGGATCGGCGACGGCAATGGTGTTGAGCAAGGAACTATCTCTGGAGCTGAAGAAGTTGAGTCAACGACAAGGTGTGACGTTGTTCATGACGCTATTGGCGGGATGGAAGGTGTTGCTGTATCGCCACACCGGTCAGGACGATGTGGTCGTGGGGACTCCAATTGCGAATCGAAACCGGAGGGAAATAGAGGCATTGATCGGTTTTTTTGTGAACACACTGGTAATACGGACCGATCTGTCCGGGAATCCCACCTTTTTGGAGCTGCTGGACCGAGAACGGAAAGTTACCTTGGACGCGTACGAGCATCAGGATATTCCCTTCGAACGACTGGTCCAGGAATTGCAGCCGGAAAGGAACCTCAGTTATAATCCGCTGTTTCAAGTGTTCTTCAATCTGGCAAACCTTGGAGAAGAGACGCTGGAAATACAAGGGCTGCAATTGTCCACCCAAAGGAATGAAACGGCGTCGGCAAGATTCGATCTGACGCTTTATGTGAATGACGTTGGGGAACAGCTGCGACTGGAGCTGGTTTACAGCACGGACCTGTTTGCGAAGTGGCGGATGGATGAATTCCTGAACCAGTACCATCTGCTGCTGACGCAATTGGTCGAAGCTCCACAGACCCGCATCGCGGATTTTACGCTGGTCAGCGAAAGAATGAGAAAAACGCTTCCTCAACTCAGCGCGAAAGTGGAGTCGCGCTGGAAGGGAGGTGTCCATGAGTTCTTTTCTCGTGAGGCCCGGCGGTGTCCTGAGGCGGTGGCAGTGATGGACCAAGCGGAGTGTTGGAACTATGCGGAGTTGGACAAGTGTGCCAATCAACTGGCCAATTACCTCCGGATCGGGGGACTTAAACTTGGGGATCGGGTAGCTATCTACGGGAGCAGAAGTGCAGGATTGATCTTGGCACTCATCGGGGTCCTGAAAGCGTCCGGATCATTTGTTATTCTGGACCAAAGTTACCCGGAAAGCAGATTGAAAGAGTACGTTCGTGTGGTGCAGCCGCGGGCTTGTATTTTGTTGGACGATGCTGGAGCACGACAGCCGGCATTTGACCGCTACCTGACCGAATTGGCGGATTGTTTTAGGCTGGTATTGCCGGCAACCCGTCTGGACCTGATGCAGGTGCTCGGAGCTTGCTCGTCAGCGGATCCGGAACTCGCCACTGACCCGGAGCAGGAATGTTACCTGGCTTTCACTTCCGGCACCACTGGTGTTCCCAAAGGGATCATAGGAACCCACAGTCCGTTGGCTCATTTCATAGCGTGGCATGCCGAACAATTTGGCTTGATGGAAGGCGACCGGTTCAGTCTTCTGTCGGGACTCTCTCACGATCCACTTTTGCGAGATATTTTTGCCCCTTTAAGCGTGGGTGCAAGGATTTGTATTCCTGATGAGCCAGGCTTGGAACGTGGTGATCTCGGAATGTGGATGAAGGAAGCGCAGGTCAGCGTTGCTCATTTGACGCCGGCTCTGGGCCGGTTTATTTGTGCCGGTGTGAAGAATGCCAAAGCGCCTTTCACATTGGACAGTTTACGATACGCATTTTTTGGAGGGGATCTGTTGACGCGCGGCGATATCCAGCAGTTGAAGGAAATAGCGCCATCCGTGCAATGCGTTAACTTTTATGGCACCACTGAAACCCCGCAAGCGATGTCATATTATCGTATTCTTGGAGGCGAAAGAGAATTCACCAAAGATTTGGAACAAGTGCCCATAGGGGCAGGAATCGAAGGAGTTGATGTGGTTGTGCTCAACCGATCAGCGCAACCGGCCGGTGTCGGGGAACTGGGAGAGATCTGGATCCGAACTCCCTATTTGTCATCGGGGTATTTGAACGACCCGGCCCTGACACAAGAACGGTTTCGAAGGAATTGGTTTGGGAATGGTGAGGAAGATCGGATGTACAAGACTGGGGATTGGGGACGTTATCTCCCGGATGGTAACATCGAGTACTGGGGCCGCATGGATCACCAAGTGAAAGTGCGGGGATTTAGGATTGAATTAGGGGAAATAGAAAGTGTACTGCGGCAACATTCCGGGGTGAATGACGCGGCAGTGATTACGTGGGAGGACAAGGCTGGAGACAAACAGTTGGCAGGGTACGTAGTGGGTAAGGAAATGGCGGGGCCAGGCGATCAAGAGTTAAGGCGGCATGTGAGAGAGAAGCTGCCGGAATATATGGTGCCGTCAGTTTTTGTGATGCTGGAGAGAATACCGTTGACGCCCAATGGGAAGGTGGATCGGAAGGCATTGCCGGCACCGGAACGGAAACCGGAGGAAGGAACGTTTGTGGCGCCGCAGACACCGACCGAAGAACTTTTGGTCGGGATCTACAAAGAGGTGTTGAAGGTGGAACGGGTTGGAGTCAATGAAAACTTCTTTGAACTGGGAGGGCATTCGCTATTAGCGACGCAGTTGATTTCTCGAGTGCGCAAAGTATTTAAGGTGGAGTTGCCTCTGAAAGATTTGTTTGAGGCGCCGACGGTGGCCAGCTTGGGCGAACGAGTGGCAATGGCGCGGCAAACGGGAAGTGGATTACAGGCGCCGCCGATAATGCCGTCCGATCGGAACAGCGATTTGCCTTTGTCATTTGCGCAAGAACGCCTATGGTTTTTGGATCAACTGGAGCCTGGCAGTCCGACCTATAACGCTATTTTGTCCATTCCTGGGGTCCTGCGCATCGGGGGCGTGGTCCACGTAAAAATATTCGAACAAGCACTCAATGAGATTATCCGGCGGCATGAAGTGCTACGAACTACTTTTGGAGCCGTGGATGGTCGTCCGATCCAGGTCATCCAGCCGGTTCATCCAACTAAACTGCCTGTGATCGATCTCGAAAACTTGCTGGAGCAGGACCAAGCCGACAGGGTATTACGATTGGCCGAGGAGGAAGCGCAAAGGCCTTTCAATCTGAAAGAAGATCTGATGGTAAGATTCCAATTGTTGCGCCTGAATGAAACAAGACATGTAATGTTGTACACGTTGCACCATATTGCTTCCGATGGCTGGTCGATGAGGATATTTATTGAGGAGTTTGTTGAACTGTATAAAGCTTTTCTCGAAAACAAAACATCACCCTTGACAGAGTTGCCGGTGCAGTATGCCGATTTTGCCATCTGGCAACGGGAATGGCTGCAAGGCGAGGTTCTTGCAAACCATTTGTCGTATTGGAAAAAACAGTTGGGTGAAAGGCCTACGGAACTGCAATTGCCGACAGACAGGCCGCGAGTGACCGGACAGCGATCTCGCTTGGCAACGCAGTCGATTATAATCCCCGCGGCGCTTACCAGGCAATTGAACCAGCTAAGCCAGCGCGAGGGCGTCACGTTGTTCATGACCCTGTTAGCGGCCTTTAACGCTTTACTTTCCCGGTACGCCCAGCGTGAGGAAATCGCAGTGGGAACTTTTGTAGCGAACCGAAACCGGAGTGAGGTGGAGCAATTGATCGGTTTTTTTGTGAATATTTTGATGCTCTACACTAACCTTTCAGGAGATCCTGACTTTAAAGAAATACTTAAGCGGGTGAGAACAGTAGCGTTGGAGGCCTATGCGCATCAGGATTTGCCATTTCAAAAGTTAGTGGCCGAATTGCAGCCGGAACGCAGTATGACCCACAGTCCGCTGTATCAAGTCATGTTGGTGCTGCATAATACCCCCGTTACGCAGTTGCAGCTGCCCGGCCTTATCTTGAGTCCGATAAAGATCGATTGGAAAACGGCCAACTTGGACTTGCATCTTTCCATGTCGGAAACAAAGGAGGGGCTGGTTGGTTTGTTTGAATACGACCCGGAGCTGTTTGAGGCGCAAACGATAATGCTTTTGGAAGAGAACTATCGCGGGATATTGGAACAAGTTGCCGAAGACGCCGAACGGAAACTTTCACAGTTACAGCTGACGGCCGGATTGGTGGCCAAACTGAAAACCCATCGGACCCATGAGGAGAAGCCTGCCATCGTCCTCGCGGCAACTTTTACTGCCAATCCGTTAGAGGAATCCTTAAAGTTCTGGATGAGCGAACTGGATATTTCAACAGAGATCAAATGGGCGCCCTACAATCAGGTCCTTCAGCAGTTATTGGACCTGACCAGTCTGCAAAACACAAATCGACTTGGGGTCAATGTGGTCTTGATACGAATTGAGGATCTTCAGCGCTTCAAGGCGGACGAAGCGGGAGAGATCCGGAAACATGTGCTGGAGTTTGCAGCCGCAGTGAAGGCAGCGGCAGGTCATTCGCCGTGCTCCTACATCGTGGGGATATGCCCTGGCTCTCCCTTGGAGCAACGGCTGGCATTTTTCCATGAAATGGAAGCTTTGATGGCTTCGGAAATTCAGGGGGTCAAAAGTTTATGTTTGATCCGGTCTTCAGAGTGGAATCAAGCGTATCCAATAACAGAGTTTTATGATCGGTATGGAGATGAGTTGGGGCACGTCCCATACACTTCCGAATTCTTTACTGTGATGGGGACAATGTTGGCGCGAAAGTGTTTTGGAATTTTTAGCGTGCCCTATAAAGTTATTGTGCTTGATTGCGATCAGACACTCTGGACGGGAATCTGCGCCGAAGATGGGGTTATGGGGATTACGATTGATCCCGCCAGACAGGCATTACAACGGTTTATGCTGGACCAGAAGGATGCCGGCAAGCTGCTTTGTTTATGCAGTAAAAACGATGAGACCGATGTGGCCGAAGTGTTTCGATGTCGCCCCGAAATGTGTTTGAAACGTGACGATATAGTTGCCTGGCGGATTAATTGGGAATCGAAATCGGAGAACCTGAAATCATTGGCCGAAGAATTGGGGCTTGGGCTGGATAGTTTCATTTTCATGGATGACAATCCGGTCGAATGTGCCGAGGTTGCAGCCAACTGTCCGCAGGTATTGGTCTTGGAGCTGCCTGGAGAGCCAGAGGCGATCGGTGGATTTCTGCGGCACCTTTGGGTTTTTGATCGCCGGGAAACCACCGAAGAGGACAAAAAACGGACACAGCTTTATCGGGAGAACGCGGAACGGGAGCGGCTTCGAAAAGACGCGCCCAGCTTTGAAGTGTTTCTCGCAGGGTTGGAGTTACATTTGGAGATAGCGAAAGTGGAACCTGATCAATTATTCCGCGTTGCACAATTGACCCAGCGTACCAATCAGTTCAACGCGACTTCAGTCCGCCGGAGCGAAACCGAGCTCGAAGGGTTATTAAGAACCCGGGAACTGGAGTGCCTGGTTGTCAAGGCGCGGGATCGTTTTGGAGATTACGGCCTGATCGGCGTCATGCTGTTTAAAGCCATGCCTGGGGTGATTGGCGTCGACACCTTTCTGCTGAGTTGCCGGGTTCTGGGCAAGGGAATTGAGCATCGGATGCTGGCCAAATTGTGCGAAGTTGCTTGCGAACGAGGGTTGAATTTTGTGGAGATCGAATATCGTCCCACGGGCAAAAATCAGCCAGTGCTGGATTTCTTGAAGAATTTAGGAAGCCCGCCTGTGAAACAGCAGGCTGGTTGTCTTGTTTTCAAGCTGGTTGCTAAAGATTTGGTAAATCTACGTTACGTTCCTGTAGACCGCAAAGCGGTCCATGCCGCATCTGCTGCGGATGGTCAGGTGGCGATGGCACAAAAGGCCAGTTCTGGCACCTTGACACGAATTGCGTTGGAGCTGTCAGAGGTCAAACAGATTCAGCAGGCGCTGGAATCGTATAGGCGGCAGACCAGGGTTCAGCCTGTCCGGGGGGAATATGCCGCGCCTCGCACTCCTTCAGAGAAAACCCTGGCGGAAATATGGTCCACGGTGTTGGGGATCGAGCGGGTTGGTATTTTCGATAACTTTTTCGACTTGGGGGGTCATTCGCTTTTGGCGACGCAGGTTATATCGCGCGTGCGCGACGTTTTCCAGGTCGAAATTCCGCTGCAGATCATTTTTACCACCCGATTTACGATTGAGGAACTGGCCAAAGTTGTTACACAGTATCAGATGGAAAAAGTAAATGACAAAGACATCGCCGTCTTGCTGGATGAGATCAACAACCTGTCGGATGAGGAGGCCAAAGCGGCGATACCTCGTAAAACTTAGATGAACAAAGTTATGGGGAAAATAATCCTCACTTCGGTCGGGGCAATGGGAGACATAGCTCCATTCCTGGCCATTGGACGCGCGTTGAGGGCACGAGGCCATGACGTCATTGTATTGACGAATTGTTGTTACCAAGGGCTGGTTAAAGAAGCTGGTTTGAGTTTCCATTCGATAGACACTCCCGAAGAGGCGTCACGGTTTTTGCGGGACGATGTACTTTGGAACAGTCCCCAGGAGCTTCCCACCCTTTTTAAAACTCATTTCTTGCCGAAGGTGCTCTCGGAGTACGAAAAGATTGCGGGTGAATGCCGCGGGAATAAGTCAGTGATCATCGCTCGAGCTACTCCGGGCATTGCTTCCTTGATGGCCTCGGAAAAAACAGGCGTTCCGGTAGTGCCGGTTTTCACTGCACCGATCATGGTCAGCGGCATGTCTATTCTGACCGAACTGTTCAGTACCATTCTGGCTGGCGACATTAACAATATTCGACAGCAGGCCTCGCTGCCTCCCATTGAGGATTGGCGTGGCTGGTGGCATTCACCCAAGCACAGCATCGGTGCCTGGCCGGACTGGTTTTGTGCGCCGGAGCTAGGTTGGCCGGCGGGAGTAGAGACCGTTGGGTTCCTTTTAGATGATCAGGGGCAAACCGGAGTTGTCCCGGAAGATGTTGAGAAAATATTACGTATGGATGTGCCTCCGGTTCTCATAACTGGGGGCACCAATCCGTTCCTGCGAGCGGAATTTCATGCGGTGTGTGTTGAAGCCTGCCGGCGCATTGGACGGGCTGCCGTATTGGTTACCCGACATCACGATTCGATTCCTCCCCACCTGCCGTCCAACGTCATTTGGTTACAGAGCCTTCCATTTGCCAGTGTGATGCCGCGTTTCGGAGCCATTTTGCATCACGGAGGCATGGGAACCTTGGGGCATGCTATTGTCGCTTCTGTTCCCCAGATCGTATTGCCGTTCGGGGCGGACCGTCCGGACAATGGCAGCCGCCTGAGTAAACTGGGAATCGCAGAGTGTTTTTCCCGACAAAACTGGAAGCCAGAACTGTTGGCTAAAGCGCTGGAACGTGCGTTGACGTCCGAAGAAGTCAGGAGCCGTTGTCAGGAGTTTGCAGGACGTTGCCATCGTCACGATGCCATATCGGCGGCGTGTAACATGGTGGAAGCCTTGCTTAACGGCGGTGCAGGATCAGGCCAGGGATCTTTTACTGCAAAAGCCGCCATCCAGCCCGATGGCCAGACGCAATCCAAAAGTGAAACTCCCTTAAATTTGCGGGACTACAGCCAGATCATAGCCGGACTTTCGCCGGAGAAGCGCGCATTGCTCGAGTCAAGATTGATGGCAAGAGATGAGATTAACCGTCCCAACACAAAAATTCCCTCCATTCCCCGCAAAACCGAGGCAAACAGTTTCCCACTCTCCTTTGCTCAGGAACGGTTGTGGTTTTTGGACCAGCTTCAACCGGGCAATGTTGGCTACCAAGAGTTGGTTGGCTTGGGGATCACGGGAAGGCTGGATGCTGGGGTTTTGGAGCGAAGCTTGAACGAGATTGTAAGACGGCATGAGATTTTAAGGACCAGCTTTCACATCCGGGCCGGCGAGCCGCGGCAGGTGATCGCCACGGAGGTAAGATTCGAGCTGCCGATATACGATCTGCAGAACTTGTCACCTGATCAGCGGGCAGCGGAACTTCAGCGGACAGCAGAGTGCGAAATGGAAAAATCCTTTGACCTGACTGGTACTCCTTTGATTCGAGCCAAGCTGGTGCGATTCAGCGAAACCGAGCACGTGCTGCTCTACGGGATGCACCATATCATCAGCGACGGATGGTCGATGTCCGTGGTCATCCAGGAATTGTCAAAAATCTACGAAGCATTCGCGCGTGGTGAACCTTCGCCTCTGCCGGAGTTGCCGATACAGTATGCGGATTTCGCGGTTTGGCAGAGGGAATGGCTCACGGGCCCGGTTCTCGAAAAGCAACTCAATTATTGGCGGACGCGATTGGGGGGCGTATCCGGGTCGTGTGATCTGCCGTTCGATTTTCCCCGTCCAGCCGTATCCAGCCTGCGCGGCGCGGCGCTTCCCGTTGTACTGTCAAGCGAGCTTACCCGGAAGTTAAAGAAGCTTGGCCAGCAGGAAGGGGCGACTTTGTTTATGGTGTTATTGGCCGGACTGAAAATCGTGCTGCAGCGCTACAGCGGCCAGACGGACGTAGTGTTGGGCAGCCCGATTGCGAACCGAAACCGTCGCGAGGTGGAAGGATTGATTGGTTTTTTTGTCAACGTTTTGGTGCTCAGGACAGAGATGGAGCCGCAGATGAGTTTTCTGGAGTTGGTCAGGCGAACGCGGGACACGGCGTTGGAAGCCTATGCGCATCAGGACTTGCCGTTTGAGAAGCTGGTGGCGGAATTGCAGGTGGAGCGGGACCTGAATCGGAATCCGTTGGTGCAGGTGGTGTTTGGCCTGCTGAATACTCCGGCCGAAAAGCTCGAAGTGTCAGGATTGCATTTTAGTCCGGTGGAATTGGAAAATGAAGCCGCCCGATTTGATTTGGAGTTTTTGTTGAGAGAAGTCGATGGAGGTGTCGTGGGGAAGTTAAGATACGCGACCGATCTATTCCAGGCTTCGACCGTCCAGCGATTGTTAAAGCATTTTGAATTGGTTTTGGAAAAGGCGGTTGCCGGTCCCGGCCAGCGTTTGTCCGAATGGGACATCCTGACTGGGGAAGAACGGCAGCAATTGCTTTATCGGTGGAACGATACGGGGACTGATTACCCGAAGGACAAGTGCATCCATGAGTTATTTGAGGAACAGGTGGAACGTAATCCGGAGGCGGTGTCGGTGATATATGAGGATAAGCAACTGACCTACCGGGAGCTCAACGAGAGATCGAACCAGTTGGCGCATTATTTGAGGAAGTTGGGAGTGGGGCCGGAGGTGCTGGTGGGGATCTGTGTGGAGCGAAGTTTGGAGATGGTGATTGGGCTGCTGGGGATCTTGAAAGCGGGAGGAGCGTATGTGCCCCTGGATCCGAGGTATCCGAAGGGACGGTTGGCATATATGGTGAAGCAAGCACAGTTGAAAGTGCTGCTGACCCAGCAACGATTGAGGGAGGAATTAAAGCAAGTCGTGAGTGATGCGGGTGGAGAGGAGGGGGAATTGGTCTGTTTGGACGGGCTGAGAGCCGTTAAGAGGGGCGTGAAGAAGCTCAAGAGCGGAGTGTGGGCGGAGAACGTGGCGTATGTGATTTACACGTCTGGGTCGACGGGACAGCCCAAAGGGGTGCAGATCAGCCATCAGGCGCTGACGAATTGTTTGGAGTGGATGAGGCAAGAGCCTGGTATGGAAGCGGCCGACCGAATGATGGCGGTAACGACGTTGTCGTTTGACATAGCGGGATTGGAGTTATGGTTGCCGCTGACGACAGGAGCAACGGTGGTGGTAGCTGGGAGCGAAGCGGCGGTGGATGGGAGGGAGTTAGCGCAGTTGATGGAGAAGAGTGAAGTAACGGTAATGCAGGCGACGCCGGCGACGTGGCGGTTGCTGCTGGAGGAGGGGTGGAAAGGGAAGCGTGGATTGAAGATACTGTGCGGTGGAGAATCATGGACCGAGGAATTGGCTGAGCGGTTGTGGAAGGGAAGCGGATCGGTGTGGAATATGTATGGGCCGACAGAGACGACGATTTGGTCGGCGGTGAGCCAGGTGGAGAGAGGGCAGACGCCGATGATAGAAGGACCGATAGCGAACACGGAATTCTATATTTTGGATAGGGAGATGAGATTGGTGCCGATGGGGGTGGTGGGCGAATTATATATCGGTGGGGATGGATTGGCGCGGGGATATTTGCATCGGCCAGAACTGACGGCGGAGAAGTTCGTGCCTGATCCGTTTGATAGAGAAAGCGGACAACGGTTGTATCGGACGGGAGACATCGTGAGGTATCGGGCGGATGGGAACATCGCATTTTTGGGGAGGAAAGATGAGCAGGTAAAGATTCGTGGTTTCCGCATCGAGTTGGGCGAGATAGAAGCCGCACTAGAACAGCATCCGGCGGTGCAACAAAGCGTCGTGGTAGTGCGGGAAGACGAACCGGGTGACAAGCGGCTGGTAGGGTATGTCGTGGCCAATCCGGACACAGCCTGCGAGAGGATTTCCGCCGAATTAAAGGGTGCGCAGGTGGAG
>Ga0116115_1000037_pt1 | contig 101362 bp, 90 predicted proteins | sample June2015DPH_10_1_2_FD_89789 | JGI IMG/M metagenome (GOLD analysis project Ga0116115, IMG submission 89789) | Peatland microbial communities from SPRUCE experiment site at the Marcell Experimental Forest, Minnesota, USA - June2015DPH_10_100 | ecosystem: Environmental > Terrestrial > Soil >... | reverse complement strand
GCGCGGAGCCTAGGTGCAGGAAACGACGGCCCAAAGAATACGACCTGATGAATCAACCTCGGAAGGTGTTGAGAAATCGCCTGAAAAACCAGAGACAAAATGCTTAAATTGATGCCATTAAGATCTGTCCCGTGTTCTGCGTCCCGGAGGTTGAAATGACGCGTCGATTCATCGTGCTTGCGATCGCGCTGGTTGCGGTTGTAGTGCTGGTCGCGTTACATCCATGGCGCTCGCGCTTTGAGAATGCCGCCGGTGCTGGCCCACGAGACGAAGATACGGGGACGACTTCTGCTCCGACCCGACTTTCGCCCACAACCCGGGGGGCGGCCGACATAACGTTCGACAAATGGGCTATCCACGTTGATGGCGTTCGGTCGCAAACGCCAGTACCGATGTATCTACCATCGGAAGATACAGATGACTCATCATCTGTAGTATCTATCGCGCCATGCATTACGCCAAGCAGGGTAGCGGCCGCGGCCCTCGCGTTGACCAAGAGCGGTCGCTGGATCGTTTTTTCCGGCGGTGGCCTTACGCAACCGACTGACGGCCTGTTGACGCTCCGCGTCAATGTCACGAACACGGACGCCAAGAAAGCAACATTCAAACTCGGAGACGTTGTGTTCAAAGGAGCTGATGGTGAGATGTTTTCATGTGTTGGTGTTTCAATAGATAGCTCTCAGTTGGTCGGCAAACCAACCGAAAAATCCAGGGAAGCCGTCAAGTCTGTGCCACTCACTATCGATGCGGGCAACGCAGTGTGGGCCAACTACTGCTTTGTCGTTCCGTCAACAAGCCTGCCCGCGAGGCTTTGGTTCGGCATGGCCCGCACCGATTACCTAATCCGGAAGCTTGACGACCTTTCCGTGGATGCCGCGCCAACGGAGAAGGGCATGGGCTTTTCGATGGGGGGCCAGATGGATATTGATGTGCCCGAAGGCTTTGGAACGATAAAAGCTTCGGGCGCCAGCGGTGACGCTATCGCACAATACGCTATCAACCCTCAACTGAAACCAGCAGGTAAGATAGGGGTTACCACGGCGGCCCAGGTGGGCTCCCGGGGGGCGACGAGCATGTTCATCATCGAGACAGACGAGAGGTCGCTTGGCATAGAGTCGCACCGGCAATTCCCATGTGCCGTCGCCATGAATGGTGTGGGTTTTTATTTCGGTGGAGAGTTGTCCTTTTCACAAGCGATCAGTCCTATCGAACTGAAAACATCCATCGGATCCGTTGGGTTAACCTTTAGTAGTTCCTTTAAGGCTGAGAAGGGTGACGTGTTGGGGGCATACGCGACACAAGACACGGTCCTGTCCATCCGCCGGGCGTCAGAAGATCAGTAAGAGGCGGATGGAACCCGGACGTGAGCGGTTTTCGTTGGCAAATGGAACTGATGGAACGGGCCGCTGGAAAGACCGAATAGAGCCGCGACGCCCCGCAAACCGCGCGTGTCCGGTTTCATCGAGTGAAAAGGGAGTCCCCGGCGAGAAAGCGACGCCGCTTCCCGGCAACCAGCGACTAGCAACTCGATTTATTTGTTCACTTTTTGGCCGACCACTCCGTGTGGATCATCGGACCCGTGGGATTGTCCACGCGGGCGTAGGTGTGGGCGCCGAAGAAGTCGCGCTGGGCTTGGATCAGGTTGCCCGGCAGACGCTCGCGGCGGTAGGCGTCGTAATACGCCAGGGACGCGCTGAACGCAGGCGTGGTGATGCCGCTTTGGGCGCCAAGCTGCACGATGCGCCGCCAGGCGTCCTGGCGAGGCAGGATCGCTTCACGGAATCGGTTGGCCATCAGCAGGTTGGCCAGGCCCGGCTCTTCATGGAAAGCATTCTTGATCTCGCCCAGGAACACGGCGCGGATGATGCAGCCGGCTTTCCAGATGCGGGCCATTTCGTCCAGGCGGATGCCGTAGTTGAACGCCTTGTTCGCCGCCGTCAGCAGGGCCATCCCCTGCGCGTAGGAGCAGATCTTGCTGCAGTACAGGGCGTCGCGCACGTCCTTGATGAACGCCTTGACGTCGCCGGTGTATTTGTTCGGCTTGGGTCCGGTCAGGACCTTGGACGCCGCCACGCGCTCGTTCTTGAGCATGGAGATTTCGCGCGCATCGACTGCCGCGGCCATCGTCGGCACCGGAACTTGCAGGTCCAGAGCCGCCTTGATCGTCCACGTGCCTGTGCCTTTCATCCCCACCACGTCCAGAATCTGCTCGACCAGCGGCTGCTTGGGGTTCAGCGGATCGGCAAAGTCGATCACCTTGGTGGTGATCTCGATCAGGAAGCTCTTCAGCTCGCTGGTGTTCCATTCGGAGAAGACGTCCTTGAGCTGTTTGTTGTTCAAGCCCCCGACGTTTTTGAGCAGGTCGTAGGCCTCGGCGATCAGCTCCATGTCGCCGTACTCGATGCCGTTGTGGCACATTTTGACGAAGTGCCCCGCCCCGCGGGCGCCGCAGTAGGCGACGCAGGGGCCGTCGTCTTCGCTCTTGGCGGCGATCTTGGTGAGGATCGGCTCCAGGTGCTTGTAGGCCTCCATGTCGCCGCCGGGCATGATGCTCGGGCCCCACAGGGCGCCTTCCTCGCCGCCGCTGATGCCCATGCCGAAGAAGCGGATGCCGGTGTCCTTGAGCTGATCCCCGCGCCGCTCGGTGTCCGTGTACAGGGAATTGCCGCCGTCGATGACGATGTCGCCCGGCTGAAGCACGGGCTTGAGGCTATCGATGACCTGATCGACGGGCTGGCCCGCCTTGACCATGATCAGAATGCGCCGCGGCCGTTCCAGCAGGGACGCGAATTCCTCGACCGTGCGTCCCATTTTCGCCTTTTTGCCGCGGGCGATGCCGCTGATGAAATTTTCGCTCTTGGAAGTGGTGCGGTTGAAGACCGCGATGGGGAAGCCGTTGCGCTCGATGTTGAGCGCGATGTTGCGACCCATCACTTCCAGACCAATGACGCCAAACGCCTGCCCGCTCATGGAATCTCCCGGAAAAAATCTTTGTTGGTGAAAAAACGCGTGGGACAAATTAGTCCGCCGCCAGGGGGAGACATTGTCGGAATTGCCCGCCGGTTTGCAAGGGCCGCTCTGGTCCGCGGTTCATAGAGCTCGCTTTATCCCGACGAAGTTAGTTCGCCGCTCGAATTTTCCCAATTTTTGCACTGATTTTCATTGCGCGCGGAAAAACGTTACCGTGTGCCCTCAGACGTAGACGGGGCACGAAGACGGCAAACGCGCCGCTTCCGTGACACTCGCTTGGGGGGGGATACGGGGAGTCTGTCCCATGCAACGTGGGCAGATCCAATTCGGGGCTTCGCAGCACACCCCAAGGGGAAAATTATGTTCACGAGCGAAATCTCTCGTTGCGCCCGGGGGTCAAGGGCAAGAGGCAGGATATCGCGGCAAAGCTGTCGAGGCGTGCTCGCGGCGGCGGTGGCGATCACCCTGATCGCCACCGCCATCACATCCCCCAACGGGCAAAACGTCACCACCCTCTGGCTTTTGGCATTGGCGGGAGGAACTTTTTTGCTGCGCCAGGCGAAGTCCGATGTCGCGTTCAAAGGAGGAGGGGCATCCCGGAAAAATGTCCCGGTTCTTTCGGGTGCGGGTATTTACGGGTGCATGGACAGGCCATGAGCGACCTTGAGTTATTGGTGCAATATCGCCAGGGCTCGCAGGACGCGTTTGCCGCGTTGGTGGCCCGCCACATTGACTGGGTCTATTCGGCCGCCCTGCGGCGCACCCACGATCCTCACCGGGCCGAAGATGTGACCCAAGCGGTCTTCATCGCCCTGGCCTCGTGCAAGCAACTGAGAAAAGGAACGATCCTGTCGGCATGGCTGTTTCAGGTTATGCGGTACGCATCGGCCAAGCTCTTACGATCCGAGGCGCGGCGACGCTTTCACGAAAGGGAAGCGGCCAAGGCCAGTGAAATGTCAGCCAACTCGGGCGAAGCTCCATGGGAACAGATGTCGCCCTTCCTGGAGGAGGCAGTTGAGGACCTGGGAGGGCGCGATCGGGAAGCGGTGTTGTTGCGGTTTTACCAGCGAATGAGTTGGGCTGAAGTCGGCCAGGCGTTGGGGATTAGCGAGGAAGGCGCCAGGAAACGGGTGGTGCGGGCGGTGGAAAAGCTGCGCGGCGCCTTTGCCCGCAGAGGATTGGTCCTTGGCGCCGGCGCGTTGGTCGGCGCATTGACCGCGCATACGACGCAAGCCGCCCCGGTGGGCCTTGTCCATACGATCGCCGCCGCCAGCTTGGCATCCGGCACAACTGTGGCGGCCAGCGCGGGGGTGGCAAAAAAAGCGCTGGCCGCCATGGGAAGAAAGGCAATCCTCTACAAAATTCTGCTCGCGGGCGCGGCCTGCGCAACAGCCGCGTCCACGGGCGGAATCTTGCTTGTATTGAATACCGGCGGCACCGGCGGTGCCCGCATCGCTGCGACCTCCAACGCGCCTACGCGGCCCGCCGTTGTCGCCGTCACCCCCACCACCGAAGCCTCCACCCAGCCGGAGCTGCGACAAACGGTTCAACTTGCGCAATGGGACGTGCTGCTCAATGACAACGGCCTGAACGTGATCGAGCAACTTCAGAGCACGCCGGTTCAGACCGGCAGCAAGGTTTACGACGCGATTGTATTCAACGCCGCTGCCCTGCGCGGGGCCGTGGACCAGGCCCGGAAGGCTGGCGGCGTTGATGCGGTCGCGATTTGGCTGAACTTCGCGCAGGTCAGAGGCGGTCCGCAGATTCCAGACGACCTTGTGCCCTTGAACTTCAATTATCCGCCGGGCGGGGAGAACAACGTCGAGGTCCAAGGCGGCGGCGACGGCACGGGCCAGATGAAGGTCGTGGGCGACGATCAGGTGCACCTCAAGCTGAATTATCGGAAAGTCAGGATTCAGTTCATCGATCGGCAAACGGGGACGGTCGGGCCGGAATCGAGCGGGCAGTCAATCCTGTACGACGGACCACTGGGGGCGGGCGAGTCGCTGGCGTTTATCGGCTCGTTCACGACGCCGTCGCAAACCCCCTGCCATCACCTGGTGGTGTGGGAGGCGTTCAAGACGACTCAGTGGCAGTTGTTCGTGCCCGGGCCTCTGCTCGACAACGACGTGGATTGGTGGTGCCAAAACGGTCCGGAGGGTCGGCTGAAGGTCAAAAATCAGGCGGTGTTGTGGGCGGCAGCGGCCAAGCACGAGGCGTCGCAGGTTCTGCCCGCCTTCGAGAAGAAGCTGGAAGACGGAAAGATCGTCGCGGCGATCGGCATGTGTCGCCGGGACCAGTGGCCGTACTGCTGGTGGGACGCTCAGGGCCAAGCGGTAGACGAGCCCTGGGCGTTGATGTCCACGTACAGCCCACAGCAGCCGTTCTGGGTGGCGCTGACACTGAGCGGGCCGGAGCAAGCCTGGACCCCAAACACACCCACCGGGCATCCGTCGGACAACCGTGGTGGCGATTTGCCGGGACACGGACCACATCAAATCCTTGCGTCGTTTCCCGTGGATCAGCCGAGCAGGTTCGAGGTGGGGATACCCGTGGGGCCGTGGCAGAAGGTGGGACAGATCAGGGACGGCGACTCGATCGTGGTGGACGGAAGAACGTACCGGCTGGGGGGAACTTTCCAAGCCAGAGACAACGGTTTTGGGGTCGAGTTTTTCGGCAGGAACGGCTCGGAGAATCTGGTCACGATCACGGCGGTCTTGCAGGACGGCACGGAGGTGGATCCGGCCACCTACAGTCTTCGTCAAATAGCGACCGATCGGCGCAGCGACCCCGCGCCGACGTTTGATCGCGTGCCGCTGTCCAAGGTGAAGTCGTTCCACGTATGGAAGCGCAAGCGGCAGTGGGTGACGTTCAGCGGTTTTGCGGCCCAGCCGGTGAAGCCGCCCACCGCGGACGTGTCCGCGGCGCAGCTGGCTGCGGCCGTCGAGGCGATGCAAAAGCGCTATTCCGAGGGGATGACGATGTGGGTCTGGAGCACGTTCCACCGCTTGAAGCGATTTGAAGCCCTTGCAGCCGATCCCAAAACGCCCATGGGTGCGGTGCGGGCCATGCTCGAGGCGGGGGAAAAGGGGGATATCGCGGCGGTGCGGCATCGTCTAATTTGCAATCAGGATGATCCCCACAATCTCGTGGATTTGGTCGCACGCTGGATCATCGCTTCGATGAGCTTTCAAGCCGAAGCCGTGGCCAGGTTTGGGCAAGACGCCGTAATCAAGAACGAGACGCTGCTTTCTGTGAACTGGTGCGAAAGGAGTTTTGCGATCCCGGACTGGGTGTCCGAGCCGGACGGCGGACTGCAAGAGCGGGGCGATTGGGAAATGGCCATCGTCAAGCGCAGCGATGGCGAATATTACGTGGATATGTCCAAGTCCCTGACGCAACTTGTCTCGGACCGTCCAGATTTGCTCAAGACGATCCACGAGGTGCAGCAAGCCGCGCAGTCGTTGAAAGAGAACCCGGCAATGACGCTGGGGCAGCTCGACGCCGCGATGACGCAGCCCGCCACGCGGCCGACGACACAAAAAAGTGGAAACTGAATCGACGGGGGTTTGTGAAGAAGACGCGCTGGCGCGCCGAATTTTGGTGAAATGATCTGCGGTTGGCAACGTCCTGTATCGCGTAGAGAAGTGTAGGGGGTCAAGCCGTAAAAAGTTGTTGGTCCTAAATTAGTTCCGGGGGTTCCCCGGGGGAGTGGACCATGCTCCAGAATACACCGTTCCTTTTGGCTCAGTTTTTCACGCGCCAGGCGTGGCAACGTCTGTCCATCCGCTTGCAGCTCACGCCGCGGGAGTTGCAGATCGTTTGGGGCGTGTCTCAAGACCGCAACGAATCCGCCATCGCGTGCAGCCTGGATATCTCACCGCATACCGTGCACACGCACTTGCAGCGCGTCTACGCCAAGCTCGGCGTCACCAACCGCACGGAACTGATGCTGCTGTTGTTCGGCACGTTCCTGTGCCTGACGGGTCAACCGGGCAGCGGGCTTCCCCCAATCTGCGGCCAGCACAGCGCGGGATTCTGCCCCCTGCGCAACCGACGAATCGATAGCCCGTTCGTTCAACGAACTGCGCAAACGAGCGACGAGCCGTTGCCCGTGTGTGCAAACGCCGCACTCGCCGCTTGCGGGGCTCAGCCATGCCGCGGCCCAAAGCGAGCCGCGGCCCTGTCCATCCAACGTGGGCGGTTGCAATTTGAGGAATCATCGATCGCGGCGCACGGGAGGAATCATGTTCACACGTACGATTTGCCATCCGGTTTGCGCGCCTCATAGGCGGCAGGAACTCGATTGCTGCGCCGCCGGCGCAACCAGGCGCCCAGCGAATGCGGCGCATGACCAACCCTGCAAGAAGGGTTGAGGCGAAACTCCATGAAATGAGAACGCGCCCTTTCGGAGGAGCTAAGTTGAGGGCCGAAAGGGCGCGACGGCAAAACCGCCGCCGAGGATTGACGCTGGCTACAGCGCCGGCGGCGAGGGAACCGAACGCAGTGCAAACATTGCAGCGGGCATTCTGATCCGGCTTTTTGGAGCTTTTTGCTGTATGATCTTCCAACACATACCGGGGCGCGTAAGTTTTGGGGCGTACCCGCGAAAGGATCGACCATGACGCCGACCGAAACATCTCCGTTGGCGTATTTCGTCAGCCCGAAGGCGTGGAAGCGGCTGGGCGTCCGCCTAAGGCTTTCGCAAAGGGAACTGCAAATCGCCCAGGGCGTGCTCCGGGACCGCAAGGAATCCGCCATCGCCCGGGACCTGGGCATGTCGCGCCACACCGTCCACACCCACCTAGAGCGCCTCTATGCCAAGCTCTCCGTCCGCAACCGAGCGGAACTCATGCTGGTTCTGTTCGGCGCGTTCCTGTGCCTCACCGCCGTGCCCGGCAGCAAGCTTCCCCCCATTTGCGGCGACCAGAGCACGGGGCGCTGTCCCCTGCGTAGCTGACGGCTGAATAGCCGACTTTACCGACGCCACTAAAGAACTACCATCGTGCGTTGACCGGGTGCGGAAATGAGGCAGTTGCCATTTCCGCGGACTTGCCAAAGAGCTTGGGGAAAGAACAGAGGCTCTGCCCATCAACGGCGGGCAGATGCCGGCGGGAAACTGTTTAACTCATACCAGCGGAGGAACTATGTCTACACCTACATTTTGTCCCCGGCCTGGCACAACGCGGACAGGTGCAATTTGAGAATTGTCCAACCCGCCTGAAAGGAGGAACCCCATCGCCGCGCCGGCGGCGGAGCTGAACCGTGTGCAATTGCAGCGTGACGAAATTTGCAGACTTTTCACATGAAAGGACAGATCATGTTCACGCGTTCATTCAATTATTCACCTATTGTATCTCAGACGCCGCGTAAGACGAAGGGGCGAAAACGCCCAGTTGTTCTCGCGGCGGCTGCTGCCGTCGTGCTCGGCTTCTTGGCCGGCATCGCATCGGCTCAGGACGCCGGTGTTACCGTAACGGTCTATGGTCATTCTGGGCCGTGGTCGTGGAAAAACGGCGGCCTTAATACAAATTATCAGTATTGCTTGGGTGAAGAAGCGGCACCGACCGTAATCAGCGCGGCAAGCGGCTTGCCTTTTTCTGCCGGAGACAGCCTGACAATTGGTTACCTCAGTGGGGGTGTAGCGATTAATGTCGGTCCCAACCGTTACGATGCAGATGGCGACCCAACTAATCCGCTAAACAATTCCACATATGGCAACCCGCCTGGAAATACCTACCCCCCTGCACCAAGCTATTACATGGACCCTTCAACGTATCCCATTAATTGTGGCGAGTTGGTGGGAACATTCGCCAATAGTAGTGGGGAGATTGTAGACACGCCGTTTAAGATTGGCGATTTGGGGACATTTACCATTCCGGCCGGAGGCACGCAACTGCAACTTGGGGCCAATGACGACGACTATTATGATAATTCCGACTCATGGAGCATCCAGATTACTGAGTCTGTGCCCGAGCCGGCCTCGCTTTCCCTGTTGGTTTTGGCGGGAGGAACCTTGCTGCTGCGCCGGCGGCGCACCAATTGAACGACGTTCAGGAATCGCAGGGGGATGACATGCAAGAACTTTAACGCGAATGGAGCAAGGAACATGAAGCGATCAACCAAAATATTCTTCCTGGGACTAGCCCCGGCTCTCGTTTGCGGGCTGGCTTTCGGACAAGCCAATTTGCTCGTCAACGGCGATTTCGAGCAGGGAAACGTGGGGTTCCACAGTGACTACCCGTATTCTCCCGGAAACCTCGCGCCCAAGTTCACGTACGACGTGGCCAAAAACCCGCACGACGACAACGGCGCCGGCGCGTCGTTCGGGGACCATACCACCGGCCATGGCCTGATGTTCCTGTGCAACGGGGCGGATTTCTCCCCCGCCCCGGTGGCCTGGTCTGAAACGATCCAAGTGGCACCCGCTACGCCATATGCATTTTCGGGCTGGATGGCATCGTGGGGCCAATATGTCGGCACCGGCATCGACCCCTCTCCGGCCGTGCTGCAAATGAACATCAACGGCCTGCAGCAAGGCGGGCTTCTGACGGTCCCGGCACCAAATGGACAGTGGCAGCAGTTCAATATCCCCTGGGATTCCGAGTCGGCCACGCAAGCTCTCATTCAGATTTACGAGTTGAATCAGGCCTTTGTGGGGGGCGACGTAGCGTTCGACGACTTCTCGTTCGAGGCCGTCCCCGAGCCTGCATCTTGCTCCTTGCTGGCGCTGGCCGGCATGGGCCTGCTCGGCCGCCGCAAGCGGTGAAGGTGAAACCGCTTCGGGGAGGGAAATCGCTATGTCGCCTGGCCCGTTGGCAGGGGCGAAGTGCCGGGCACGGGGGAAATGCGCACCTCGTCACGCGCCGGTCGCTGTCCCCTGCGTAGCTGACGGCTGAATAGCCGACTTTCCCAGCGCATCTCAAACACTACCATCGTGCCTTAACCGGGTGCGGAAATGAGGCAGTTGCCATTTCCGCGGACTTGCCAAAGAGCTTGGGGAAAGAACAGAGGCTCTGCCCATCAAGGGCGGGCAGATGCCGGCGGGAGACCGTGTAACTCATACCGGCGGAGGAACTATGTCTATACCTACCATTTGCCACCCTCCTGGCGCGACGCGCACGGAACAAAGGCTGAGGCGGCAAAAACGCCAAGCCATTCTCGCCGTGGCCGCGGCCATTAGCACCATCGCCCCCGCCGCCAAAGCCGCCAACTTCACCACGCTCTATTCGTTCGGGGGAGCACGCACCGACGGCGTCACTCCGTGCGGCACCCTCGTCTTGTCCGGCTCAGTTCTCTACGGCATGACGTGTTGGGGCGGCGGCATGGGCGACCCCACTGACAACGGCTGGGGAACCATCTTCCAATACGACACCTCATCCCATACCGAAGCCGTCCTACATGCCTTCAACAATACAGATTACGAGGCGTGTGTACCCACCGGCTCTCTGCTCAAATCCGGCTCAATCCTTTACGGCATGAGCTCGGACGACGATGCCCTGGGGAGCTTTTTTAAGTACGACACTTCCACAAATACCTATACCTACCTACATCGCTTCGTAAACGAAACCGAGGGCCAAACCCCCGACGGCGCCCTGATCCAGGACTACCGGCCCGGGTACAACTCCACCTTTTACGGCACGACCGGCGACGCCCTAGGCCCCAGCCCGTTTGGATCCGTTAATGATGGTAATATCTTCCAGTTCAACCCCTCCGCGCCCAATCCCGTAACCAATCTGTATTACTTCTCGTACGGCGGGGGCCCTCCCACCACGGACGGCTCCCTGATCCAGGACTCCCGGAGCCAGCACAGTTCGATGTTGTACGGCATAGGTGGAGGTGGTAATTACAACGCCGGAGCCATCTTCCAATACGATACGTCCACTTCGGAAACCCCCTTTGTTTTGAAGTACTCCTTTGCCGGCGGCCCGAACGACGGGTCTACTCCCTGCGGCTCCCTGATCCAGGCCGGCTCAATGGTCTATGGCATGACCAGCACTGGCGGCGCCCATGGAGTTGGAACCATCTTTGAGTACAACTTGGACACGGGGGCCGAGAGCATCCTGCACTCGTTCGACTGGACCCATGGGAGAGTCCCCGTCGACTCGCTGGTTCTCGTTCTCTCCCCCGACGGCCGCCCGACCCTTTACGGCATGACCTCGTCCGGTGGCGTGCACAACGATGGAACAGTCTTTCAGTACGATTTGTCCTCAAATGACCCCGCCACGGCATACAAGGTTCTGTACTCGTTCACAGGTGGCAGCGATGGCGGCTATCCCGGCGGCTCCCTGACCCTCTCCGCCGATGGCTCCACCCTCTATGGCGTGACCGGCGACGGCGGCGCCTACGGCGACGGAACCATCTTTGCCCTAAGCTTAGTTCCCGAGCCGGGTACGCTTTCCCTGTTGGTTTTAGCGGGAGGAACCCTTCTGCTGCGCCGGCGCCACAACGCGGCGCCCCAGCGGATGCAGCGCATGACCAGCCCTGACAATGGGTTGGGGCGAAGCTCCATGAAATGAGATCGCGCCCTTCTCGGCGAAGATCGAAAGGGTCGGGAAGGGCGCGGCCGGCGACTGGCTGGCCGCCGACGCCAACCACGGCGGAACTGATCCGCCTCGAATAATTGAATCGGGATTATATTTAACGCATGGGTGGAAGTTTATATAATACGGGCGAGGGACAAGTGGGAGCACTTCTCACCGAAGAGCCTGAAGCCGCAATCGGGCTGAGTGATTCTCAGTTCGTCTGCGAGTCTGCTGCCATGATACGGCTGGCCGCGGCGGCCCGGCGGGCGGCGATGCAGCCTTCGACCATCCTGCTGCTGGGGCAAACGGGCACGGGCAAGGAAATGCTGGCCCGATACATCCATGCACACTCCTCCCGGGCCGGCAAGCCCTTCGTGCCGGTGGATTGCTCCGCCCTACCCGAAACGCTTTTTGAGAGCGAGCTATTTGGACATGTGCGCGGCGCCTTCAGCGGGGCCATTCGCGATTCACTCGGATTCATCCGCGCCGCCGATGGCGGCACGCTGTTCCTGGACGAGATTGGTGAATTGCCGCTTGGCCTGCAGCCCAAGCTGCTTCGGGTCGTTGAGGAAAGGAGCGTTGTGCCCGTCGGCGACACCCGGCCCCGACCGGTCGACATTCGCATCATTTGCGCCACCCATCGTGATTTGTCGACGATGGTCGCCGAGGGCGCCTTCCGAGAGGACTTGTATTTTCGATTGAACGTGCTGTGCCTGAGCCTGCCGCCGCTGCGCGAGCGGCCGGACGACGTGATTCCCCTGGCGTCGAGCATTCTCCAGCGACTGTGCACGCGGGGTGGTGAACCCAAGACGCTTTCCCATCAGGCCATGGAAGCCTTGCTTCCCTACCCTTGGCCAGGCAACATCCGCGAGTTGTTCAACGTGCTTGAACACGCCTTTGTCTTCAGCGAGGGAAGCGTGATCGAGCCCGCCGATTTGCCGCCTCAGATGTCGGGGCGGGGCTTCCCTAATTCCCTGGCATCGGACTTGAATCTTGATAATGTTGAGCGCGGCACGATCCTCGAAGCGTTGCGGCGAGCGCGAGGCAATCGCCCCCGAGCGGCGCGATTGCTCGGCATCGAAACCCGCCGGCTCAACCGCCGCATGGAAGCCCTGAATATTCACGTACCCGTCTCCCCTGGCCACGACCCAGATTAAGCCCCACTCTTGAGTTCTGGACAGCTTGCCATTTTGCCATAATGGCAAATGTCTCTCCAAGTGACGGTGGCGGCTGTTGTTAGGATGCGCCGTCGGCGTCACCCATTTGCCGTCTTGGTAAATCCGGCCGCGATCACGCCGTTGCGGCAGTGGGTTGCTCGTCGAGCCTAAGTCTCGTTTGCGCCTTCCATTTACAGCCGTTCACCGCCGCGCCGCCCGACTGGCACATGCTTCGTTATAGCAGGTCATGCTCGCTTCGTGGGTTATCGACGAGTTGGTCAAGGAATTCAGCGACGGGGAAAAGACACCGACATTCGTCGCCATAGGCTTGCCGAATCTGAGGGACCGCGGCGGTCGCGTGCAAATCATCCACTGTCAGACCGCTCAAGCGGCACTGGAACTCCTTGAAGTCCTCCAGGTGGACCTGCTGCTGGTTGGCGGGGACTTGCTCGACATGAGCATCCCTCAGTTGGCCGCGGAGTTGCGTCGCCGATGGCCTTGGCAACGCTGGGTGCTGGTCGATGACCAAATCGCGGATTCCCAGGAAAGGGCCGTGCGGCAGTTGGCCGTCACGGGGGTCTTCTGCTGCGCCGGCGCCGGAAGAGCTCGGTAATTCGGATGAACAGATGGGTTAGGTCCTTTATCGAATTGGGAGGAATTATCATGCGTGCACTCAAACATTCTCCTCTGGGGTGCAGTTGTGACATTGCGCGTGCTCGTGATCGCCGACGGGTGGCTTTTGCACTGGCGGCAGCGGCGGCCGTTTTGTTCAGCTCGCTGGCCACCCTCGCCCTCGCCGGTACCACCGCGACGTGGCAGAATCCAGTCGACGGCAACTGGACCGACGCGACGAAATGGTCCAGCAACCCCAACTATCCCGATAACGGCAACCCCGGTGCTCCTTACTCCGCATCCATTAGCGCCGCCGGCACCTATACCGTCACGCTCGATTCGGACATCACAGTCGACAGTCTGACGATCAACTCTTCCTCCGCCACTCTGGACCACACGGGTGGTACGTTCACCCTCTCCCCCCCTACGTTGGCCGTCCCCAACACGTTGAACGTCACCCATGGAACTTACCTGCTCGACGACTCGAACGGCTCATACGGCGCAACGATCAAGGGCGCGGTGATCTCGGAAGTGGGCACGGGCAACCCAGCATCCTGGCCGTACAGTTTCCAGGTGAACAATGGCACGCTCGATGGCGTGAGAGTCACCGGTACAACCCCGTCGAACACGGCAACCGCAGACCTGCAGGTCAACGACAGTGGCAACCTGTACGTGCTAAATGGCCTGACGATCGACAATCACAACCTGGACCTGGGCAGTAGTGCCAGTGTCTATTTCGACGGCGCCAGCCAGAACATCGACAACATCAACTTTTACCGCGGCGGCCCCAACGGCGATGTCTATAACATCTGTGCCAGCGGACCGCGCTCCGGCGGCGCCCAGATCCTCACCCTCGGCTCCAAGATCGCTCCGACCCTCGTCCACGGCGGAGCTCAATTCAACAACTACAACGCCGGTGACGCCCTGATCAACAACGGCACGATCAACGCCGACGACTCGGACCACAACATGGACGTCTATCTCAGCACCTTCATCAACAACAACCTCGTCGAAGCCACCAGTGAAGCAACGCTGACCATTCACTCCTCCACCAATTTCACGAACAGCGCCACCGGCACCGTCAAGGCCGACGGCTCAGATTCGGGAGTGGAAATCGACGGCAGTTTCACCAATCACGGCACGATTGCTGTCCACAGCAGCGGTAGCATCACCGCGCCGAATGGTCTGAACGTTGGCGATGGCACGTTGACCGGCTCCTTGCCGGGTTCTTCCCTCGCCAGCACAGGTACGATCAACGGCAACGTGACATTAACATCCGCTCCATCTCCATCCACGCTGTTGTTCCAGATCCACAGCAATACGAATTACGACTCTCTGTCGATTAATGGCAACATGTCGCTGGCGGGGAATTTGGAACTGACCCTGACCGGTGGCTCCATCTCCAGCAGCGATAAGTTTACGGTGCTGGCAGTCGATGCCCCGTACACCCTCAGCGGCAGCTTCCTCGACGTCGCCAACGGTGGGACGCTGCTGACCACCGACGGCTCCGGCTCATTTATGGTCCATTACGGCACCGGCAGCACATACCCCGCCAATGAGATCGTGTTGGACAAGTTCAGCGCCGTCCCCGAGCCGGCGGCGGCGATGCTGGCGCTGTGCGGCACAGGATTGCTCGTCCGCCGACGGAGGCGGAGCTGAACCGCGCGCAGCGCTTGCTACGACGGAGCAAGCTCCGTGGCTAATGCCCCCCAGGCTGTCGCGGCTGGTCCTGGGCGCCCTGGTGACATTAAGACGCCGGGGTAGGAGCGACGGCTGCATGGCGAATTGAGCGTGAGAAGGCAAAAGAAAAAGGAGCACAAGCCATGAATACGCCATTTTCCAAAGGAATCTCGCTGCGGAATGTTGGAGTTGTCGAGTTGGCGACGGCGGGAAACTGTTTAACTCGCGCGAAGGGAGAAACCATGACGCGATCATTGTTCGCCGGTTTGGTTGTGTTGGGCTCTATGCTTGCGTTTGCATCTACGGAGGCATCGGCACAGCAGCTTTATGCAGGAACATGTGAAAATGGGCAGGGTAAGGTCTACGCCTATCAGGGCGCGACCACATGGACTGCCATCTCCCCCGCCACCGGGCTCGACTATGCGGTCCTGAGCATTGTCCAGTTTGATGGGAGCCTCTACGCTTCCACCAAATCTAGCAGCTATTTAACCAGTGGCCGGGTATGGCGGTACAACGGCGGCACTTCATGGACGGTCGTTGCGGACAACTTGGACCAGGACGTTCGCATGGCAGTCTACAACGGTCAGCTATATGCCGGCACCGCTAGCAACGCGCCCAAGCTGTATCGCTATGATGCGAGCGCCAAAAACTTCAGTTATGTGGGTACTGTACCCCTTATGACGTACGGAATCGGGGCGATGTACAGCTCCTCCTATGGGTATCTCCAGCTCGGCGGAATTGAGTGCGATGATCTCGCACATTTCGACGGGACCAAGCTTACGTTCGACGTTGAGGAGAATCCCGAGGGCGGCAGCTGCATTTATGACTACGCGGAGTTCAATAAGAAATTATACGCCGCGGCGTATGTTGGGCACCTTTACGGTTCCACCGACGGCATCACTTGGTCAACTGTTCTCTCTAGCGACAATGGCGATTACGGTGCGTCCATCCACCAAGTGGCGCCCTTCCAAGACCGGTTGTACCTGGCCTACGAAGACGGGGAGCTTGCATACCTGGACTCTTCGGAAGTCTGGCACAGCGTTTTGAAGGCCTCCAAGGATATCCCCGCAATGCTTGCAGACGGTAACACCACACTTTACTACGGTACCGGACAAGCCGAAGCCAGCACAAACGGGTATGTCTACGCTTATACGGGGAGTGGCGACCCTACGCTGATCTCCGACGATATCGGTAGTGTTCAGTACCTGTATATGGTCGGCGTGCCCGAGCCGGGAACGCTTTCCCTGTTGGCTTTAGCGGGAGGAACCTTGCTGCTGCGCCGGCGGCGCGCGGCGCATTAGCGAACGTGCGCGCGATGCTTTTGGCCTTCACAACGGGAAAGGAGCACAAGCCATGAACACGCCATTTTCCAAAGGAATCTCGCTGCGGAATGTTGGAGTTGTCGAGTTGGCGACGGCGGGAAACTGTTTAACTCACGCGAAGGGAAAAACCATGACGCGATCATTGTTCGCCGGCTTGGTTGTGTTGGGCTCTATGCTTGCGTTTGCATCTACGGAGGCATCGGCACAGCAGCTTTATGCAGGAACATCTGAGGGGGGACAGGGTAAGGTCTACGCCTATCAGGGCGGGACTAATTGGACTGCCATCTCCCCCGGGCTCGACTATGCGGTCCTGAACATTGTCCAGTTTGATGGGAGCCTGTACGCCTCCACCGAATCTAGCAGTTCTTTGGCCAGTGGCCGGGTATGGCGGTACAACGGTGGCACTTCATGGACGGCCGTTGGGGACAACTTGGACCAGGACGTCCGCATCGCAGTCTACAACGGTCAGCTATATGCCGGCACCGGTAACGAGTCATTCGCCAACGGGGGCAAGCTGTATCGCTATGATGCGAGCGCGAACAACTTCAGCTACGTCGGTACTGTTGTACCCCATAACAGTGCCAATCCCGTCTTCCAATACGGAATCGGGGCGATGTATAGCTCCTCGTATGGGTATCTCCAGCTGGGCGGACATGATGCCGATGAATTCGCACATTTCGACGGGACCAAGCTCCAGTTCGACGCTGAGAAAGGCGGCAGTTGCGTTTATGACTTCGCGGAGTTCAACAACAAATTATACGGTGCGGCGTTAAACGGGTCCCTTTACGGTTCCACCGATGGCGTCACTTGGTCGGCTGTTCTCTCTGACGATAACGATAACTTCTACGGATGGTCCATCCACCAAGTGGAGCCCTTCCAAGACCGGCTGTACCTGGGCTACGAGAACGGCAAGCTTGCATATCTGGACTCCTCGGAAGCCTGGCACAGCGTTTTGATGGCCTCCAACGATATCCCCGCAATGGTTGCAGACGGTAACACCACGCTTTACTACGGTACCGGAATATACGAAGCCAGTGACGTAAACGGGTATGTCTACGCCTACACCGGCAGCGGTGCCCCTACGCTGATCTCCGGTAATATGGATAGTGTTCAGTACCTATATATGGTCGGCGTGCCCGAGCCGGGAACGCTTTCCCTGTTGGTTTTAGCGGGAGGAACCTTCCTGCTGCGCCGGCGTCGGCCTGTTACTGCGGCCCAAGAGACTGCCAGTCCATGACCATGAATAAAAACGGCGGGAGGGAGGCGCGCAGGAAGCGGCTCAGCTTCGTTCTTCGTTTGCGATGGGTGAACGTCAAAGTTCATGACACGCTCTAAGGCTTTAAGAAGGGAGATTGCGATGGACACAATTCATGTTTCTACTAAGTTCCCGTTCGCGCGCTATTGCAAATATTCCAAGCTGATCGCGGGTGTGGTTTTGTCCGGTGCCTTGAGTGCGTGGGCCGGCACGATACCTGGGATCGTGGTTCCCGGTACGTCCGATCCCTATCTGGCGGGCATGCCTGACGGATCGACCGCGTCGTATGATGATGTGGCGCCCGCTCAATCACCGGTTCTGGTGCCGTCCTGGGTGCCGCAGGCGGGCGACGTTATCACCTTTTCGAATGTGACCGGTTTGGTCAATTACGACGGTGACACCCCCAACGACCCGCCCGATGGCGCACCCAACTCCATCCTTGGGCATCTGGACGGCAATCCGGGCGATTCGCCGCAGCCGGAAAACGGGATCGCCGACATGTACGCGCCGATCGACTCGCTGGTAGGCGTATTTCTCGGCAGCGGCCGACCGGACACGGGCGACCCGACGCCCCCCCCTCCGCTTGATTTCTCGCCGACCGGGAGCCATCCGAATGCCCTGGGTCTTAATTTCCTAACGCTCTCGCCGCTGCTGTATCAGCCATTCTTCATCGGCGACGGAATGACCAGCGGGAAAGTCGTTCAGCAATTCACGGTTCCCGCGGGCGCAACCCGCCTCTATCTGGGCACTATGGACGGTTTCGATTGGGAGAACAACACCGGAGCATTCTCCGTTGACCTGAACGTGCCGGAGACCGTGCCCGAGCCGGCCTCGTTTTCCCTGTTGGCTTTAGCGGGAGGAACCTTACTGCTGCGCCGCCGGCGCCACAACGAGGCGCGGGGCGGATGCAGCGCATGACCGACCCTGACGATGGGTCCGGGCGAGGCTCCATGAAATGAGATCGCGCCCTTCCTGGCGGAGATCGTTGAGGACCGGGAATGGCACGGCCGGCGAACGGCCGGCCGCTGACGCCAACGGCGGCGGAGCTGAACCGCGCGCCATCGCAGCGTGACGAAATCTGGAAACTGTTCACCTGAAAGGAGAGATCATGTTAATACCTACCATTTGCCCCCGGCTGGCGGCGACGTGCACGGGACGAGGACTGACGCGGCGAAAACGGCCAGCCATTCTCGCCGCCGCCGTGGCCCCGGTTTGTTTCTTCTCGCTTGCCCAAGGGTTGTCGGCGCAGAATCTGGTTGTCAACGGCGATTTCAGCCTCGGCAATACCGGCTTTGCGAGCGATTACACCTTCACCACGATCAACAGCAGCGAAGGTGAATACAACGTCAGCGCCAACCCCAACGCATGGAACCTGGCCTTTCTCAGTCCGCCTGCTTGGTATGACCATTCACCGTCGGCAGACAATTTCTCTCTGCTGGTCAACGGCGCAACCGTAGCGGGCCGTGATGTCTGGCGAGAAGCATTCGCCGGCTTGACACCGAACACCAACCTTCAACTGAGTGGTTGGGCCTCGGACCTCTATCCGTACGACTACACCCAGACCGGCGTCCACTCTCTCCTGCAATTCTTCGTGAATGGCGTTGGCGTCGGTTCCCAATACACCGTCGCATTCGGCGTTCCCAACTGGCAACAGTTCGGAGCAACGTGGAACACGGGAACAAACACCACGGCAACCATCTCCATCCGAGATGCGGACCTCGACGCGTTTCCGAATGACTTCGCCCTGGATGATGTCTCCATAGCGGTTCCCGAACCGGCCTCGTTGTCCCTGTTGGCTTTAGCGGGAGGAACCTTACTGCTGCGCCGGCGCCACAACGAGGCGCGGGGCGGATGCAGTGCGTGACCGACCTTGGCAATGGGTTGGTGCGAAGCTCCATGAAATGAGGTCGCGCCCTTCCCGGCGGAGCTCGTTGAGGACCGGGAAGAGCGCGGCCAGCGAGCGGCTGGAAGCGTTCCCAGTTTTTGCCCTCATTTCTTCCTAGGGACGCCAAAAGGGCAGTATGCGAGCTGGGGAGTCATCGGCCGGGTACGGCACACGCGCCGTTTTTCGATGACTCGACATACCGCGTGGGGTAATGGGGCTTCTGTCCATGCAACGTGGGCAGAAGCGAATTCGGGGTTTATCCATTGGATCACACCCCGAGGGAGAGAGCATGTTCATACGTAAAATTCGCTTGTGTCCATTCGCGTTCGCCGTTTTTTCCGTGTGTGCTTGGGTATCATCCATCCATGCAGAGACGGCGACCTGGCAAGCACTGCCGTTTCCAATCGACGCCAACTGGCCGGGGCCACAGGGTCAGCTTGCGACTATCAGTCCAAACCAGGTGATCCTACAGGGCCAACCTGTCCGAACACTGGAAACGTTTTCTCGTCCGTTCACCATCGATTTGGACGTCCAGCTTGCCAGCCGGTATGCCGACGATGGGGGCTTTTGGCTCTGCCTGATTCCCACAGGATGGCCGACCAACACTACGCCCTATCCAGACCTGGAACTGCAAATGGTCTACCAGAACCAAAGTACAGATCAACTTCAAATTTCCCAGCGAACCGCACCAAATACTGGTTCAACGTTGTGGACTTACGTCCCGTTCAACGTGGTGGCCGGTACCCCATATCATATTACGTTCCAAGTGTCGGACGCGGGAGCGTTGGGTCTCGCTGTCGACGGGATCTCTTATCCAATTCCAAGCGACATTACCTCGAGCCTTTCTCAATGTCAGGTCCAGATGTGGGGATGGCAGCCAATAGATACCTGGACGGTCACGAACTTTAACATAGTGCCCGAGCCGGCCTCGGTTTTTCTGTTGGCTTTAGCAGGAGGAACCTTCCTGCTGCGCCGGCGGAACGCGAAGTGAGCACGGCGCAGTAGTGCCACGGCACGGGCTCTGGCACATTTTCAGAGGAGCAACGACCGTGTTCACCCGCACAATCCGGGTTGGTTAGCGTTTTTGGCTGCAAATCTTGAGCTTGGTGAGTGGTTTATTGGGTTCGCAATGCACTTGACAAAAAGAAAGGAAGGTGGCGTATGCGGTGAACCAAATTGGCTGCAGGGGTGGCATCGTTGGTCGTTGGTTCCGTGACATCGGCCCAGACAATAACGTCCAATGATTTTCCCACCACGGCAGGGCTAACGCTCACTGGCAGCGCCGCCACCGCGGTAACCCGCGGCGTAACGGTTCTGCGTTTAACCACAGACGGCTAGCAGAGAACAGTGGATATTACATTCACTAAACAAATCAACTATCCAATAGGAGAACGTATCATGAAAATAGTATCACCATCGGTCATTATCGCATTATTGGCTTTGCCGGCCGGCATCGCATCGGCTCAGAACACCAGTGTCGCCGTAACGGTCGGCGCTCTTACCGGGCCGTGGTTGTGGGTAAACAACGGCCTCAATACGGCATATCAGTATTGCTATGGTGAAGAAGCAGCCCCGACCGTAGTCAGCGCGGCAAACGGCTTGCCTTTTTCTGCCGGAGACAACCTGACAATTAGTTACCTGAGTGGGGATATAGCGATTGCTTTCTATGCCCCGGCCTACGATGCAGCTGGCGTCCCAGGGTTTGCCTTAAACAATCTCACAGGTAACTACCCCCCTGCACCAAGCTATTACATGGACCCTTCAACCTATCCCATTTATGCTGGGGAGTTGGTGGGAACATTTGCCAATAGTAGTGGGGAAATTGTAGGTACACCGTTTGGGATTGGCGATTGGGGGACGTTTACCGTTCCGGCCGGAGGCACGCAACTTCAACTTGGGGTCAATGATGACAATTACGATGATAATTCTGGCTCATGGAACATCCAGGTCGCTGTCCCCGAACCGGCCATGTTTTCCCTATTGGTTCTAGCAGGAGGAACCTTACTGCTCGGCCGGCGGCGGAACTGAACTGATTCGCCATTCGGATTTCGTCATTCGGATTTCCCGCGGCCGCGCCGCCGGGGGCTACTTCGGCTGGCCCGTGGGCAGGGGCGAACTGCTGGGCATGGGCGGAATGCGGATCGGCCCATGCGGGGCGGCTTCAATGCCCAGAACTTCCTGCGTGTAGCAGCGGAGAATTTCGGCGACGGATAGGGCCGAGGCGATGGCGCCGCCGGAGCGCTGCGGCTCGTTGCCGTCGAACAGCTCGCCGATGTATCCGACCCCATCCGATTGCAGGTATTGCAGGCACGGATCGAGCCACTGGCGGATGCGGGCCAGACATTGTTCGTTGCGGCCGTAGACGCGCATCGCCGCCGTGCCCAGATGGCCCAGCAGCCACGGATAGGCCGAGCCCTGGTGCTGGGCGCGTTCGCGGGAGACGACGCTGCCTTCGTACCGCCCCTGGTAGGCCGGGTCGCGCGGCGACAGCGTGCGCAGTCCCATGGGCGTGAGCAATTCGCCGATCACCGTTTTGAGCATCGCGGCGTGCCGATCCTCGATCAGCACCGGATGCGCCAGGCTCAGGGCCAGGAGTTGATTCGGGCGGATCGACGCGTCTTGAGCGTCGTCTTCGACCACGTCGAAGCAGCAGCCAGCCTTCTCGTTCCAGAAGCGGCGGTTGAAGGCGGCTTTGACGCCCTCCGCCAGGGCACTCAATTCCTCGGCAAGCGGTCCCTTGTCGAACTTGGCAGCCAACGCCGCGACGATTCGCAGGGCGTTGTACCACAGGGCGTTGAGTTCAACCTGCCGGCCGAAGCGCGGCGTGACGATGCTCTCGCCGATCTTGCCGTCCATCCACGATGCCGCGATTCCCGGCGAGCGCGTTGCCACCAGTCCGTCCGCGTCGCTCGTGATCCCCAGCTTGGTTCCGCGGCGATATTCCTGAACGATGGTTTCCAGCGCCGGCAGCAGCGCCCGCCCCGTTATCTGGTCATCCGTGTAGCGAAGATATTCATTGACGGCCGCGACGAACCACAGGGATGTGTCGGCGCCGCCATACAGCGGCGCCCCGGCGGTTTCGGGAAACTCGCTGGCGATCAGGCCGTTTTGCATGCCCGCGGCCAGGGAGACCAGCAGCCGCCGGCCCTCGACGAATCGTCCGGGCACCAGGAAGAGTCCCGCGAACGCCATCAGCGCGGCCCGGCCCGTCGGGGGGGACCACGGGTATTGGCCGATCACGTGAACGGGACTGGGCGCTTCCGGGGGCAGGGTGACGATGAACGCCGAGGCCGCACGCAACAGCGATTCCAGGTTCTGGTCGCGCTGTCCCAGCCCCGGCACGGCGACGGCAGCCGCCCGGCGGTCCAGATCGTCCGCCGCACGGTGCAGCTCGTTGAGGACGCGGTCCAGTTGAATCGGTTCCGGCGAGCAGACCAGGTGCACGCTCTGACCGGGCGAGATCGTCCAGCGGAATATTCCGGGGTTCCACAAATCTTCCAGGCCGGCGTAGCCGCGGTCCTGCTCGCGCCGATAAATCGCGTTGAGATACCAGTACGGCTCGGCGCGGAACTCGCCGTCGTGCGCGAAGAAGATTTCCGGCGTTTTGATGGTGGCGGCGATGCGCACCAGGCCGTCGGGGCGGCTCTCGCCCGCCAGGCGGCCGTTCCACTGATACGACAATTCGTGGATGCCCCGCAGCGCCAGCAGCGGTCGAGCCTCCAGCCACACCGATTTGCCCCCGCCCAGAAGCGTGTACGTTAGGCAAACCGTATTCTCCCCTTGCAGCAGCCGCACCGACTTCTCCAGCGTGAATCCCTCGCTCTGGTACGCCCAACGCGGAAACGGATCGGCGCTGAACGCCCGCAGCAGCTTGTATCCTTCCGGAGAAATCACGCCCGGATACTCGTTGGTCGAAAGCTGATACGACCCGCTCCCGCCGATCACCGTCTCCTCCACGTGCGACAGCAGCACCATTCGGCGCACCGGCGGCGACATGGCCGCCACCAGCAAGCCGTGATATTTGCGCGTGTTGAGTCCGCAGACGGTGGAGCTGGCGTATCCGCCCAGGCCGTTGACGCTCAGCCATTCCCGCTCGATCAATCCGTCGAAATTCAGCTTGGAGATGTCCAGAGACCCCATAGGGGTTCCTCCATGAAAGCCCGGGTACAGCATACCCGATCCGCCTGTTTATTTACAGACGCCGATCGCCTTGCGTCAGGTCCAAAACTTCAAATCGCCGTCCGACCGTTTGAAGCAGAATGATTCAGATCGTTTGAGCCATGCCATGGAAGCGTTCCGCGCCACCGGCGGCGTGCCCTCGTGGCTGGGCGGCCGGTGATGTACGATAGGGGCGGCACCCGTAGCTCAACAGGACAGAGCAGCGGATTTCTAATCCGCCGGTTGCAGGTTCGAGTCCTGCCGGGTGCGTTCGCCGCAGGCGAACAGAGTCCCGACCGGTCGGGACGGTCTACCGTTCTACTGATCTACTGTTCTTTTGCGAAGCAAACGCTAGAATGCCCCCACTCGCCGCGTCGGGATTGGCCCTGCCGGCACGTTGTCGCCCAGTCGAGGTTTGCCATGGCCGAAAATGAAGCCGCCGTTCAGGAACCCACCCCCGAGCCCTCTCAGCCCCCAGCCCAGCCCGCTGCCCAGGCCTCCGAGGAACTGCCCTATCAGGTGAAAATCGAGGACGTCGGCCCAGCCACCAAAAAAGTCACCATCGAGATCCCCCAGGATCTGATCACTTCCAAGCTGACCGAGCAGTTCCAGGAGCTGCGCCGCGAGGCGGCCGTCCCCGGCTTTCGACCCGGACATGCCCCTCAGAAACTCATCGAACGCCGCTTCCAGGGCGACGTCCGCCAGCAGGTCTGTCGTTCCCTCATCAGCGAAGCCTACGAGCAGGTCGTGCAAAAGAATTCCCTGCAGGTCATCGGCGAGCCGGAATTTGGCAACCCCGAGGACCTCAAACTCCCAGAATCCGGAAATCTGAGCTACTCCTTCCAAATCGAGGTGCAGCCCGACATCACCCTGCCCCCGCTGACCGGATTGAGAATCAAAAAATCCAAAGTCGAGGTGCTTGAGCGGCACATCGATAAGGCAATGAAAAACCTCCGCGACCAGCAGGGCGTGCTCATCCCCATCGAGGACCGCGGCGTTGAGGCCAACGATCACCTCTTCGGCGACCTCCACCTCAAGGTGGACGGCAACGTCATCTGGCACCGCCATGACCTGGAAATCGTCGCCGAACCCGGCTACATCTACGGCATCAAGATCGAGGATTCGCTTAAGCACCTCCGCGGACTTCGACCCGGCCAGACGCGCGAGTTCACCGTCAAAGTGCCCGAGGACCACCCCAATTACGACATCCGCGGCAAAGACGTGACCGTCGAGGTATCCCTCAAGGACCTCAAGCGCCTGGAACCCGCCGAGGTCAACCAGGAATTCCTGACCAACCTCGGCTTCTCCACCGAAGAGGAACTTCGCAACGCCCTGCGCGAGCAGATGATCGAGCGCGTCACCTACGACGTGCAGCAGTCCATGCGCGAGCAGGTGCACAATTACCTGATGCAAAACGTCTGGATCAACCTCCCGGCCAAGCTCTCGCAGCGCCAGGCCGACCGCGTCGTGCAGCGGCGCACGGTCGAGCTGATGATGCGCGGCGTGCCCGAGCCCAAAATCCAGGAACAACTGGAAGAACTCCGCAGCGGCGCCGCCGATGAGGCCGCCCGCGAACTGAAACTCTTCTTCATCCTCCAGAAAGTCGCCGCCGAGCAGAACGTCGAGGTCAACGAGGCCGAGCTCAACGGCCGCATCGCCGGCATCGCCGCCCAGACGGGCCGCCGCCCCGAAAAAGTCCGCCAGGAAATGTCCGCCGACGGCTCGCTCATGAGCATGTACGTCCAAATGCGCGAGCAGAAGGCCGTGGATAAAATCCTCGAATCCGCCCAGATTGAGGAGATCGAGCCGCCCGTCGAAGACGACCAACCGGCCTAGCGCCGCCCCAGCCATGTCCAGCATCAAGGCGCCCCGCGGCACCGCAGATATCCTTCCCGCCGATAGCTGGAAATGGCAGTCCGTCGAATCCATCGCCCGCCAGGTCGCTCGCCTCTACCACTTCCAGGAAATCCGCACGCCCATCTTTGAATACACCGAGCTGTTCCACCGCGGCGTCGGCGAAACCACGGACATCGTCTCCAAGGAAACCTTCACCTTCACCGACCGCGGCGGCGACTCGATCACCCTTCGCCCCGAAGGAACCGCCGGCGTCGTCCGCGCGGTGATAGAAAACAATCTGATCGCCCAGGAAGGCAGCCGCGCCAAGGTCTTCTACATCGGCCCCAACTTCCGCTACGAACGGCCCCAAAAAGGCCGCCTCCGCCAGCACTGGCAATTCGGTGTCGAGGCCTTCGGCATCGCCCAGCCCGAGCAGGATGTCGAGTGCATCCTCCTTCAGTTGGATTTCTATCGCCGTTGCGGCCTGAAGGATTTCGTCCTTCACATCAACAGCCTCGGCGATGCCGAGAGCAAAACACGCTATCGCGACGCGCTGGTGCGCTTTCTTACTCCCCAAAAATCGTCGCTGAGCGAAGACAGCCAACGGCGTCTGACGGAAAACCCGCTGCGGATTCTCGATAGCAAGGACCCTCGGGATGTGGAAGCGTGCAAAGGCGCCCCACCGGCCGTCGACTCTCTGTCCGACCGCAGTCGCGCGCATTTCCAGCGCGTGCAAGAACTGCTCCAAGGCGCCGCTGCTTTTGAAGCAAACGCCAACCTGGTTCGTGGTTTTGACTACTATACCGAGACGCTTTGGGAGGTAACGGCCCCGGGGCTGGGCGCGCAAAATGCCATCGGCGGCGGCGGTCGTTACGACAATCTGGTGGAAACGCTCGGCGGCCGCCCGACTCCCGGCGTCGGCTTCGGCGCCGGCATCGAGCGCCTCTTGATCGCCCTCGACGCCCAGCAGGCCCAGTTGCCCGATCCGCGCGGCCCGTTGATCTGGCTCATCGCCCACGGCCCCGCCGCACGCCAAGCGTGCTGGGATTTATTGCGAGAATTGCGAAGCGCCGGCATCGCCGCGGACATAGACTTGTCGGATCGTTCGATCAAGGCACAATTCAAACAGGCCGATCGGGAATCAGCCAAGCTTTGTCTGATCCTCGGCGACGACGAATTGAAAAACGGCCAGGTGACCGTGAAAAATCTCGGCACCGGTGAACAATCATCCATTCCGCGCGTCGAATTGATTGAACGTATGCGTTCGATGATTCCCGACTTTTAGCCGCGTCGCGTGCGACGCGCTTCGCTCATGGACGAGCGCATCCTCGATTACGGACAGATTCCCACCAGCCAAAAGCGCTGGTACCGCCGCAGTGTCCGAGTCATCCTCCTTCTGGGAGCAATCGCCACGGTTTATTTCCTAGGCCCACCCACCTGGCGATGGACGCAATTCCTCTATTGGCAAAATCGCTGCCTGGGTTACACGTCGCCGCGCGATCATGTCGTTTTCGACTTTGATGTTGCGCACCGCCAGCTTTTGTATTGCGACGCGGTACCAGCCGAAGCTCATTTGCAGGACTTTGGCGGATGCAGTTCAGGTCTGACCTTCCACGGAACGCTCTTCTTGCACGAGATGCGTCAACCGAATGGTGCACGTGAAGTCGTCTGGGCCGATGTTGGAATGTGGAGCGCCCCATTAGAGGAATCCAGTTTTTCCGTTCAGATTGGCGCCAATGACCTCAATGATTATCCTCCGCCGTACCGTAAAATACCGAACAACATGCAGTCGGTAGCTATTCCGCCGTCGTGCCGGCGTCTCAAAGTTTTCGCCGGCCAGGTCGATGCATCGAATCCGTCCCATTTCACCTTCGATTACGACACGGACGGCGCGCGTCATACCGTCGATGCCTGGCTGAACAATCAGGATCAACTGCTGATCTCCCCGCGGCCGTGAAAAGTGTCTGACTACGGCGTTGCCCCCATGGTCGCCGGGGAGATTTCTTCCACCAGCTTCATGGTCTCGGACACCGGCCCCAGTTTTGCCAGCCAAGGCGGCGCAACCGCGGCAAGCAGCATGAAAGCGCTGATGAGTCCGAATGGCCCAAAATAGCCGGATGGTTCGCCGCCGCGCGGGCCCAGCAGGTCGGTCCATGCCCCCATGACCCACGGCCCCAGCGCCCCGAACGTGCCGGCGATCACCATGAACAATCCCACCACCCTGCCGCGAACTTCCGGCGCCACGCGCTCCAGCATCGCCACGTCGCCCACGGCAAAGCTCCCCATTTGCAGCGTCTGGTACACGCACAAAATCGCAAGTACCCACCCCCCGCCGACCAGCGGCGTAACCGCCGCCACCACCGCCGCCAGGAAAAGAATCAGGCTAAGCCCGCCCATGCGCCGCCGGCCCGACGTCAGATACACGAATAACGGATTGAACAGCACGCTGGGCAAGACCATGATTCCCACCATCAAGCCGGTGCGCTGCACGCCGACGTGAAACGCGCGCTGCAGATAGATCGCCGCCAGGGAAAAAATCGCCGCCCCGCAAAAATCGCGGAACATCAGGATCAACGCGGACTGGATCACCCGAACCCGCTGGACGCGATTGATCTTGTCCGGCACATGGCGCGAGGCGGAATCGTTCGCTTCGGCGCCGACAAAGAGAAATATGACACCGACGATCAGGCCCATCACCCCCAGTTCCACGCACGGTTTTTGCCATTGGGCGACGCTTGCCCAATGCCATGCGGCCGTGTGGGTACGCCAGCCGGCGTATTGCGGACCGAAGAAGAATCCCACGCCCGAGCCGGCGCCCAACAGCCCGATGGCCATCGCCGGCGATTTGGGGTAATGCGCCGGCGCCAGCGCATTGGCCGCGGGATGAAACAGCGTCCCGAACGCCCCCGCCGCGATCCCCAGCATCACGATCATCGGATAATTACGGCACAGCCCGATCGCCACGATGCTGGCCGCGTTGCCCAATAGGCCGATGCTCAGCAAAACTTTCCGATCAAACCGGTCCGACAGCGCCCCCGCCGTGTAGCTGCCCAGGCAATACACCGCCCCGTACAGCGTCACGATCAGCGACGCCGAGCGCACGCCGCCCAATTTGAGGTCCGTGACCATCACCAGATACAGCGGCACGAGCATCGAGGCGTAGGCGTGCGTGAACGCGTGCAGCACGGCAGACAGCACGAGCGTGAGGTGGCTGCGGAAAGTCGGCAGTCGCGTTTGCATGGGAATCGGCTACGCGTATGACGTGGATGACGTGCCCCCGCGGGCGGCCCGCACGGCCTCGCGCTCCCTGGCCACGCGCGCTTCGTAGCCGCTTACGCGATACGCCCCCAGCGGATCGGCCTCGAGGCTCTTGCCCTTGCGCCACTCGGCCAACAGCGCCTTCACATCCGTGAAAAACGCGGATTTGAGGCACTCCTCGGCGTCGATGGTGTTGGTCCGCGCCTGCGCATCGCGCAGTTTCCCCCGATCCACCAGGCACGCCTTGGCGTAAAGTTCCTGCGCCATGACCACCGTCTGGATCATCGCCTCCACCTTGGGCTTGAGGTTGTGGCTCTGGTCCACCATGTACGCGATGCCGGACACATCCTTTCCCGCCTCGGCGGCGTTGCGAATCTCGCAAAAAGTCCGAAACGCCGCGTACGGGTCGATGCTCCCAAACGTCAAATCGTCATCCGCGTACTTGCGGTCGTTGAAATGAAATCCGCCCAGCATTTCTTCGTCGATCAAAAACGCCACGATGTGCTCGATGTTTTGTCCCGGCAAGTGATGCCCCGTATCCACCAGCACCTTGGCCTTGCGGCCCGCGTCCTTGGCGAAGACGTACGCCATGCCCCAATCCGTGATATCCGTGTGATAGAACGCCGGATCGAAGGGCTTGTATTCGATCAGCATTTTCATCCCCGGCGCAAGCGCATCATGCCATTGCCGCAGGGCCCCGTGCATGCGCCCTTTGCGGGATGCGATCTCGTCCTGGCCGGGGTAGTTGGTGCCGTCGGCGAACCACAGGCTGATCGTGTCGCTCTTGACCGCCTTGGCGATGGCGATGCTGTCCATCATGTGCCGATGCGCGTGCTCGCGGACCGATTCATCCGGGTTGCACACGGAGCCGAATTTGTACACCTGGTCTTCAAAGAAATTCGGGTTGACGGCCCCGATGCGGATGCCATGTTTGGCCGCCAGATCGGCCGTCGCCGTGGCGTCCACCCCCATGGAAAAATCCCACAGCACGTGCACCGCCACCCTGGGGCAGCAGCCGGTGTATTGGTGGACCGTCCCCGCGTCCGCGATTTTTTCCTCGATGGTGGAGGCCGCCGCCGGCTGCAGGAATTTGCCGAACCGCGTCCCCGTATCGGCGAACCCCCAGCTCGGCAATTCCACCGCAAACGCGTCCAGCAACGCAAACAGTTTGTCCCTGTCCATGTGTGTAATCATGCCCCCGCGCCGGAATAAATTCCATCGCCGGGACTGTGCATGACCAGCCTGCAAGCCGATTTTCGCTTCGTCCGATGACGCATCGCCGAAGCCCCGCATGTACATGCGGGGCTACGTCACCACGAACACCTTCACCACGCCCGGGCCGTGCACGCCTTTCACCATGACCGCCTCGATATCCGCGGTCTGCGACGGGCCGGTGATGACCGTCACGTTGGGCGGCGGCTGCTCGTGCGCGATCTTTTCAAACAGGTCCAGCAAGTCGGCCAGCACGTTCTTCGGTTCCACGATGGCGACGTGAACAGGCGGGGTCAGCGACAGGGCCCGCCCCTGCGCCGGATCGGGACGGATGACCAGGCTGCCGGTTTCCGCCACCGCCGCCCACACGTCCGTGATGCCGCAGTCCAGATCGTAGGTCTGATCCAGAGTCAACTGGTCCCAGGTATGCGCGTCCAAGCCGGCCGCTTTCAGGGCAGCCGGGAGATTCAAGCTCTCCAACAGCGGCGAGACGCTCAGGCCGATGCGGCGGCAATTTTGCGCCCGCAGAAACTGGATCAATTTTCCCGCCAGCTCGCCGGCGGCGCTGGGCTCGACCAGGAACTGCGCGACCTCGGCTCTCTTGAGAAACAGCTCGACCAGTTGAACGTCGCTGTGCACCAGGCGCGTGATTGGCTCGTCGATCACCGGGGGCGTCGGAGGCGCATCCAGCGGCTTGGTGCGGCCCAGGGCTTTGCCCACGCGATGGATCAGATCATGAGGATCGCTCTGCACCATGTCACTTCCCTGACGTCCGGCTCGTCGCGGCGTATATGTTGTGCCGCTCGTCGCGGTCGATAAACACCGCCGGCAACGCCTGCGGCCCAGACGACACCACATACGGCAGCGCCCCCGCCGCCGTCAACGCCGATGCCTGCTGGCGCCAACCGCCGCCGTCCATCGGGTAACACGACCGATCGGCGGCAAATTCCAGCAGCTTGTTCTCCAGGCGATCGCTCTCATCCACAATGAACGCTGCGTTGGCCGGCAATGTTTGGGCAAATTGGCCGACCTCCAGAAAATTGGGATGCTCTTTGTCGATCTGCGTCACTTCCCAGGCGAGGTACGCGTAGCCGCGCGGCACGGCCCCCTTCCACCATCGCACACCCAAATAGAGCATGGCCAGTGTCACCACCATGACCAGCGGCCGCCGCAGCCCGGTTCGTCTGCGCATGATCCACGCGACCCCTGCACCCATCGCCAATGCGCCAACAACATGCCAGATCACCCACAGGTGCTGAAGCATGATCGACCCATGCGGGTCGTAGCCCCAGCCTTCTTGCGGGATGGACGCGCGATTCAGGAAGATCGCCGCCAGGAGCATCGCTGCCAGCCACGTGCCCAACGCCCAGGCATCGCCGCAAAGTGCCAGCCAGATCAGATATCCCAGCAGCAGCCACATCGCCGGCCAGCCGAGCAGCGACGCCGTCATGGTTTTCGAAACGACCAGCAGATTGGGCAGCGTTACCCCCGCCGCCCAGGCCAGGACCAGCCACAGGCCCATCTGGCGATGGCGGGCAGCGCGAATCGTCAGCACGGCGGCGGCCGCAAGGACGGCCGGGTAGTACACGTGAAAAACCTCGATCCAATACGTGAAGATCACACGATCCCACGGCGCCGCCCAGTGCTCGACGTTTCTGTTGAAATGCTGCCACAGAAGCAGATTGTCATACCGCGCTTGCACGGGAAAGCGGACAAAGATGTAGATCATCCACGGCATCACCATGGCGACCGTCGCCGCCAGCATGACCAGCACGCCGCGGCCGACGACGCGGCTCGCATCGCGCTTGGCTAGTCTGGTGCGCGGCAGGAGCCACGCAACGACCACAAGCCCCGTCACCACCAAAGCCGGAAAATTCTTGGACAGGAACGCCAAGCCCTGGGCGACGCCGCACAACACCATGTCCGAACTCCGGCCGCTGCGCACACCGCGGGCCAGGAACAAAATCGCCACCTCCGTCCAGAAGAGCAGGGAGACGTCCACTTGATCGGAAAACACGTATCCGTGCACCATCATGAGCAGCGTGGGATTGAACGCCTGCAGCGCCGACGCGATCAGGCCGGCGGTGCGGTCCAGCAGTTCCTTGCCGATCAGGTACGTCATCCACGCCGCCAGCGTGGACAGGATCGCCGATGGCAGGCGCAGCGCCAGGCCATTGACGCCCAGGATCGCGTAGGAAAGCGCGGTCTGCCAAAGTGCCATCGGCGGTTTGTGCAGCCAGATGTGGCTGCTCTGCCAGTCGCGGTAGTCGTAGGGCAGATACGGGCGATCCACCAGCGTCGGCAATAACGGATGCTTCAGCAGATTGCGCGCCACGATGGCGTGGAAGACCTCATCGAGCGGTTTGACGGCGGCGTGATCCAGGTGATGCAGCTTCAGGACAAACGAGCCGGCCAGAACCAGCGCCAGCACGACGGCGTGAAGAGAACCCTTCAATGTCGGTCCTTCCAGATATTATGAAACGACCGCCGCGCCGCAGCGGGCATGTCGCGCTGGGCCGTCCATCCCGCCGCGAGCTTGGGCAAACGCGCGATCCAGCCGTCGGCATCCGCCCGCCGCCGAAGGTCCCAGCGCTGCAGCGCCCCGATGACGCGGTAAAGAAAACGGCTCTGCAAACCCCAGGCCCACAGGCGGTAGATCAGCCTTTCCAGTTTCCCGCTCAGCCTGCGATTTACCATGTCGCGGCGCAGGCTGATCAGGAGCCTGGGGATATCGATCTTCACCGGGCAGGCCTCGCCGCAAGCCCCGCAAAGGCTGGTGGCCTGCGGCAGGTCCTTATATCGCTCCAGGCCGAACATCAGCGGGCTGAGCAGCGCCCCGATGGGGCCGGGATACACGCTGTTGTACGCGTGCCCGCCGATGCTGCGGAAAACCGGGCAGACGTTCAGACACGCGCCGCAGCGGATGCACCGCAGGACTTCCCGGTATTCCGGATCGCCCAAAATTTGGCTGCGCCCGTTGTCCAGCAAAATCAGATGAAATTCCTGCGGCCCATCCCGCTCGCCGTTTTGCCGCGGTGAGCCGAAAATATTCGTGTACACCGTCATGATTTGCCCCGTCGAGCTGCGCGCCAGCAGCTTGACCATGACGGCCAGGTCGCTCATCCGCGGCACCAACTTTTCGATCCCCACCAAGCTTACCAGCACGCGCGGCGTCGTCAGCGATTGCCGCGCGTTGCCCTCGTTCTCCACCACGCACACCTGCCCCGTCTGCGCCACCAGAAAATTCCCGCCGGTTATCCCCATCTCCGAGCGGCGGAATTTGTCCCGCAAAAACAACCGCGCCTGCTGTGTCAACGCCGGCGGATCGTCGTTGTACGGCGCGTGAAAATATTCGCTGAACACCCGGGCGATCGAGCGCCGGTCCTTGTGGATGATCGGCGCCACCAAGTGACTGGGCCGGTCGTGGCTCACCTGGATGATGAACTCCCCCAAATCCGTTTCCACCACGTCCAACCCGGCGCGTTCCAAGTGCGGCGTGAGCTCGATCTCCTCGGTGGCCATCGACTTGCTCTTGATGATGCGCCGGCAACCGGTTTGTTGGGCGATCTCCAGCACGATCTGCCGCGCCTGCTCCGCATCGGCGGCAAAATGTACAACGCCCCCGTTGCGCCGCACGGCGTCCACGAGTTGCCGCAGGTAATAATCGAGGTTTTCCAGCGTGTGTTGCTTGATGCGCGCGGCCAGTTCGCGAAGCGCCTGGGCATCGGGCAGTTCCGTCCAGCGGGCCTCCCGCCCCTCCTGCTTGCGCAGCGTGTTGTTGCGGACCGCCTCGCGCAAGCGCGCATCGGCCGCGCCTTCAGCGGCGGCAGCGCGAAAGTCAACCTGCGGCAGCGAGAGCGAAGCCATCCTTGCCAAGATTGTATCGACCGCCACTAAAATGCAACCGCAGAGACACAGAGACGCAGAGACAGCCGCAGAGGGAAATCAAAAATCCATTAATTGTTTTCTCTGCGGCACTCTGCACCCTCTGCGTCTCTGCGGTTGCATTTAGTTTATTCCCTACCACGCGTCCAGATCGATCCCCATGGCCTCGGCCATCACTTCGGCAATGTGCTTGACCCGCATCGGCATTCCGCGGCGATGCAGCATCCCCCCAATGTTCATCGTGCAGCCGGCGTCGTTGCAGACCAGCGTCTGCGCCGCCGTTTTCGCAATGCAGTCGGTCTTGTCCTGCACCATCGCGCCGCTGATGACCGGATACTTCACCGCAAACGTGCCCCCAAACCCGCAGCATTGATCCGCCCGCTCCATCGCCACAAACTGCACGTTGCCGATCTGGTTCAGCAACCGAACCGCTTCATCGCTCAGCCCCAGCCCCCGCTGGTGGCAGGTGTAGTGATACGTGACCGTTTGCCGCTGCGGCAGCGCAAAGGCCGACAAATCCGCCTTCAGCACCTTGTGCAAAAATTCCACGAATTCGTACGTGCGCTGGCAGACCCGCCGCATTCCCGCCTCCCACGCCGCCTCGCCGCCCAGCAGTTGCGGATAATACTCGCGGATCATGGCGCAGCACGAGCCGCTGGGTGTGACGATGAATTCGTATGGCTCGAAGATCTCCACGTGTCGCTTGGCGAGCTGGCGCGCTTCGGCATGAAACCCATTGTTGAAGATCGGTTGCCCGCAGCAGGTTTGTGCCGCCGGAAACTCCACCGTGCAGCCGAATCGCTCCAGGATTTTCGTCACCGCCACGCCGACACGCGGGAAGAACTGGTCGCTCAGACAGGTGATGAACAAGGCGACTTGCGGTTTGTGCGACGGTTGGGTTGCGTTGGTCATGGATCGCTCAGGGGGACGGCGGGATCGTAACGGTCACCCATCGTGTACACCATGGCCCGGCCGCTGGGCCACGCCGCCCAAATCGCGGTCGGCGCAGACATCGCTGAACCCGGCCGAGCAGACGGATTGTTCGCCGCAGCGCGGCTCATGCGGGCACCTCTCTATTGCCCCATTGTAGCCACGGGCAGGGTCTTTGGGTTCTCCCAAAAAATAGATGCAGCCGCAGAGGCCAAATCAAAAATCAATTTAATGTTTTCTCTGCGGCTTCCTCTGCGTCTCTGCGTCTCTGCGGTTGCATTTCTCCCGTTTTTGCAGAATTGAACGCGCGGCCGCGTGCCTTGCGGGCCGGATCGCCGCGCTTTACATTCGGTTTTCGTGGTCGGTTCTAGCCGGTGGGCTTGCGGAGAAACTGCATGCGGGTGATGCGATATTGGCTGCTTCTCGTGGCCGCGATGTTCACCATCGCCGGCTGCAAAAAACAGCCCGGTTCATCCAGCGAAATCCTCATCGGAGAATTCGACTCTCTCAGCGGCTCCACCGCCGTCTTCGGCCAGGGCACGCACAACGGCATCGTGCTGGCCGTCGAGCAGATCAACGCCGCCGGCGGCGTGCTGGGCAAGCCCGTCCGCGTGATCGCCGAGGACGACCGCGGCAACCAGGACGAGGCCGTCTCCGTCGTCAAAAAATTGATCGACCGCGACAACGTCCTGGCGGTTCTTGGCGAAGTGGCCAGCACCCGCAGCCTGGCCGGCGGCGGCGTCTGCGAGCAGGCCCACGTCCCCATGATCTCCCCCTCCAGCACCAACCCCGACGTGACCAAGAACCGCAATTACGTCTTCCGCGTCTGCTTCACCGATGACTTTCAAGGCTCGGTCGGCGCCCAGTTCGCCATCCGCAAGGGCTGGAAACGCGTCGCCATTTTCTCCTGCGCCAATTCCGACTACAGCAAAAAACTCTCTTATTTCTTCAAGGAATCGTTCGCCAAGAGCGGGCAGATCGTCGCCGAGGAAACCTATCGCGACAGCGACAAGGATTTCATGGCCCAGCTCACCCACATCCAGTCGCAGAATCCCGATGCGGTGTATCTGCCCGGGTATTATTCGGAAGTCGACCTGATCCTGAGGCAGGCCCGCAACAACCTGGGCTTCAAGGCGCCGTTTTTCGGCGGCGACGGCTGGGATGGCGCGACGCTCGACGCCAACTCGGAGGGCTGTTTCTTCACCAATCACTACTCGCCCGAGGACCCCCGCCCCAGCGTGCAGGCGTTCATCGCCGCTTACAAGGCCAAGTACGGCCAGATTCCCGACGCCTTCGGGATCACCGGCTATGACGCCGCCCGCGTCCTCTGCGACGCCATCCGCCGCGCCGGTTCCACCGACCGCGACGCCATCCGTGACGCCATCGCCAGCACCAAGGATTTCCCCGGCGCCGGCGGTTCCATCACCATCGACGCCAATCACAACGCCAAAAAGCCCATCGCCATCCTGGAAATCCGCGGCGGAAAAACGCATCTGGCCGACATGATCCAGCCCGAATGAGACATGCACATCTTCCTGCAGCAATTGATCAACGGCCTGTCCATCGGGGCGGTCTACGCCTTGATCGCCCTGGGTTACACGATGGTCTACGGCGTGCTCAAGCTGATCAACTTCGCCCACGGCGACGTGTACATGGTGGGCGCGGTCCTCGGCTATGAGCTGGCGCGCTGCATGATCGGCCTGGCGGCCCCGCTGTACATCACCCTGCCGATCATTTTCCTGGGCGCCATGGCCGGCTGCGCCGTGCTCGGATTTGTCATCGAATTCTGCTGCTACCGTCCCCTGCGCCACCGCCCCCGGCTGGTGGCGCTGATCACCGCCATCGGCGTCTCGCTGCTCCTGGAAAACCTGTTTCAAAACCCGCACCTGTTCGGCGCCGCCCCGCGAAACATGCCCCGCCTTTTCGACATCAAGCCGATCATCAGCATCCCAGCCGCTGGCGGCGCCGCCCCCGTCACCATGAGCAACCTCGACTTGATCAGCCTCTGCCTCTGCTTCGTCCTCATGATCGCCCTAAGCTGGTTCGTCTTGCGCACCAAGATGGGCCTGGCCCTGCGCGCCGTCTCCTTTCGCGTCGACACCGCCGCCCTGATGGGCATCAACATCAACTGGGTCATCTCCGTCACGTTCATGCTCGGCTCCGCCCTGGCGGCGGTGGCCGGCGTGGTGGATGCCATGCGCTATCACGTCGAGCCGATGATGGGACTGGTCCAGGGCATCAAGGCGTTCGTCGCCGCCGTGCTGGGCGGCATCGGCTCCATCCCCGGCGCCGTCCTGGGCGGTCTGCTCATGGGACTGGTCGAAACCCTCCTGAAGGGATATTTGCCCGGCGGCTACAGCGGCTATTCCGACGCCGCCGCCTTCTTCGTGCTCATCCTGGTTCTACTCGTGCGCCCCACGGGATTGCTCGGCAAACCCGTTGCCGAAAAGGTCTAAAGCTGCCATGACGCAAACCGACCCACCCTTCACGGCGACGATGTTCCAGCGCCGCCGCGTCCCCGGCTGGGCCGTCAACGGCGCACTGCTCGGCCTCGTCGTCGTCCTTTGGTTCATCGGCAAAGCCTTCGACAAGAACCTCGATCCCTACTATCTCGATCTTCTGCTGCACATCGGCATCGCCATCATCCTGGCGGTCAGCCTGAATTTGATTAACGGCATCACCGGCCAATTCTCCCTGGGCCACGCGGGATTCATGGCCGTGGGTGCGTACGTCGGCGGCGTCATCCTCAAACACGCCGCCCCCCAAGGCGCCGCCGTGCCGGTCATGTTTTTGGGACTGATGATCCTGGGCGGCCTGGCCGCCGCCGCCGCGGGCGTGCTGGTCGGCGTGCCCACCCTGCGCCTCCGCGGCGATTACCTGGCCATCGCCACCCTCGGCTTTGGCGAGATCATCACCGTCGTGCTCAATCAGATCGAATCCATCGGCTCGTACGAAGTCGGCGGCTCGGCCGGCCTGCACAACATCCCCATCACGACCAATTTCTTCTGGACGTTCCTGGCCGCCCTGATCTGCGTCGTCGTGGTCGCGCGCCTCGTTTATTCGCAGAAGGGCAGGCCCTTTTTTGCCGTGCGCGAAGATGAGATTGCCGCCGCCGCCATGGGCGTCGATACCACCTTTTACAAGGTCGCCGCCTTTGTGGTGGGCGCCTTTTTCGCCGGCGTCGCCGGCGTCCTCTCCGCAACGCTGTCGGGAAACCTCGACCCCGCGGCCTTCGGCTTCGTCCGCTCCATCGAAATCGTCATGATGGTTGTCCTGGGCGGCTCGGGCAGCATCACCGGCTCCATCCTCGCCGCCGCCGTCCTCACCCTTCTTCCGGAATGGCTGCGCGCCCTGGAGTCCTGGCGCCTGGTGATCTACGCCCTGCTGTTGATCCTCATGATGCTCCTGCGTCCCGAAGGACTTTTGGGCAATCGCGAGCTGTGGTGGACCCGCCGCCGATTGCTCGCTGTCGAGCGGTGAACATGCCCCTGCTGGAAATTTCCCATCTCGGCATCGACTTCGGCGGCCTGCGGGCCCTGTCCGATTTCCATTTCACCCTCGACCAGGGCGAATTGGTCGGCCTCATCGGCCCCAACGGCGCCGGGAAAACCACCGTCTTCAACATCGTCACCGGCGTCTACCAGCCCGATGCCGGCGACGTGCGCCTCGCCGGCAAGTCCATCGTCGGACTCAAACCGTTCCGCATCAACCGCCTGGGCGTCGCTCGCACCTTCCAAAACGTGCGCCTCTTCGGCGGCCTCAGCGTCCTGGACAACGTCCTGATCGGCTTCAACCAATCCGTCGCCCACGGCTTTGTCGGCACGCTCCTGCGCTCTCACGCCCACCAGATCGAAGAACATCTGCACGAGCAGCAAGCCATCGAGCTTCTTGGCACTTTCGATCTTCTGGACCGTCTGCACGACCCGGCCCGCACCCTGGCCTACGGCCCGCAACGCCGCCTCGAGATCGCCCGCGCCCTGGCCACCCGGCCCAAAATCCTCCTCCTCGATGAACCCGCCGCCGGCATGAACCCCCAGGAAAAAATCGACCTCATGAACCTCATCGCCATGATCCGCCGGAAATTCTCCGTCGGCCTGTGGCTCATCGAGCATGATATGAAACTGGTGATGAGCATCTGCCAGCGCATCACCGTCCTGGACCACGGCGAAACCATCGCCGTCGGCTCCCCCGCGGAGATTCAAGAAAACCCCAAGGTCATCGAGGCCTATCTGGGCAGCCCCGAACCGGCGTAAAATGGCCGCCGCATGCTTCTGTCGGCAAGCAACCTGACCGTCTCGTACGGCGCCATCACCGCACTGCAAAATGTCTGCGTCGAGATCGACCGCGGCGAAATCGTCGCCCTCATCGGCGCCAACGGAGCCGGCAAGACCACGCTCATGCGCACGATCAGCGGATTGCTCCGTCCCACCGCCGGCAGCATCGCCTGGAACCCGCCGCCCACGCCGGCCCAGCCGGGTGATACGCTCAACTATTTCTCGCCCTACGCGGAACTGGTCGGCCTGCGGCCGGACCAGATCGTCCGCCTGGGCATCAGCCACGTCCCCGAAGGCCGCCAGATCTTTGCCAATCTGACGGTGCAGGACAATCTGCTTCTGGGCGCGTTTCAAAACCGCCACCGCGAGCAGATTCGCCACGGCCTGGACAGATGCTTTTCGCTCTTCCCCGTGCTCCTTGAGCGTAAGCACCAGCGTGCCGCCACCCTCAGCGGCGGCGAGCAGCAGATGCTGGCCATTGGCCGCGCCCTCATGGCTCAGCCGCGACTGCTCCTTTTGGATGAGCCCTCCCTGGGCCTTTCGCCGATTCTCGTGCAGAAGATTTTCCAGATCATCCGCCAGATCAGCCGGGACGGCGCCACGATTTTTCTGGTGGAGCAGAACGCCCACATGGCTCTGAGCATCGCCGATCGCGGCTACGTCCTGCAGACCGGCCGCATCATCCTCGCCGGCCCCGCCGCCGATTTACTGCAAAACCCCGAAGTAAAACGAGCATACCTCGGGGGATAATGACGAAATTCGAATGACGAATGACGAATCAATGACGAATGACCAAATGACCGTGATGCGCCTCTTTTCATTAGTCATTCGTCATTCGAATTTCGTCATTCCCACTTCGTCATTAAGCCATTTCGGGTTATCGTGAGGCCATGACAACCCCCACAATGCCCTACGGCGCCCCTTCCCACATTCCCGTTACGACCACGTTTACCATCGAAGGCTACCGCATCGTCCAATACCTTGGCGTGGTGCGAGGGCTGATCGTCCGCGCCCCCACCATCGCCCAAGGCTTCCTTGGCGGGCTGAAGTCGATCATCGGCGGGCAGATCGGCTCGTACACCGAGATGTGCGAGCAGACCCGCCAGCAGGCGTTCGAGCTGCTCGTGCAGCACGCCCAGATGCTCGGTGCCAACGCGGTGGTCGGTTTCCGCTACGACGCTTCCGAAGTCGGCGCCGGCCGCGGCGTGGCGGCCACGGAAGTCCTCTGTTACGGCACCGCCGTCGTCGTGGCCCCGGAGCAGGCTCGCTAGGCGCTACAGTTCGGCGATGGATTGCATTTCGGGCAGAGATGCCGCGGCAACGCCCGCGCCCAGAAGTCGCCGGGAAAACGGTTCGGCCTGATCGACTTCGCCGTGCACCACCCACGCCGTCGCGCGAGGATTCAGCGCCGGCTGCAAAAACCGCATCAGCTCATCCCCATCCGCATGCGCGCTTAGCCCATGAATCGTGCGCACCTGGCAGCGCACGTCGTACCAGCGGTCGAAGATTCGCGCCCGTTTCTCGCCGTTTTGCAGTCGCCGCCCCAGCGTATTGGGCGGAATGTACCCGACGAAAACGATCAGATCGTCCGGCCTATCCACGCTCTGTTTAATGTGGTGCAAAATTCGCCCAAACTCGCACGTCGGGCTGGACGCGATGATCACGCACGGCCCGCCCTGGTCGTTGATCTGCTTGCTCTGCTCGGTCGTGGATGCGAACGTCACGCGGCTTGTGCCGAACAGATCATGCGTGCCGATGGCCGCCAGGGTTTGCTCGTCGTAATTCTCGCGGAACTGGCTGTGGATTTTGCTGATCTCCACGCCCATCGGGCTATCCACGAAGATCGGGATCGGCGGAATCTGCCCGTCCTGCATGAACCGCTGGATGTACCAGAGCACCGTCTGCGTGCGCCCGACGGCAAAGCTGGGCACGAGCAGCCGACTGCGCCGCTGCACGCAAAATCGCACCGCATCCAGAAACTGCGGCCCCACCTCGCTCATCGGCGCATGCTGAGTGTTGCCATAGGTGCTTTCGGTGATGAGATAATCCACCGCGCCGGGGATTGCCTGGGGATCGCGCAGGATCGGCGTGTCGTACCGCCCCACATCCCCCGTGAACAGCAGCCGCTTGCTCTCCCACTCCACCAGCACATAGGCCGAGCCCAAAATGTGTCCCGCGTCGAAAAATGTGAAGCTCACGCCTTTACCCAGATCGGTTTTCTGCCCATACGGGATGCGCCGCATCAAACCCAGCACGCCCGGAATATCCTTGGGCGTATACAGCGGCTCGGGCGCCGCCTGCGGCGTCCCCTGACGTTGAAGGTACTGGACATCTTCCACCTGAATCGCCGCCGAATCGCCCAGCACGATTCTCGCCACTTCCGCCGTCGCCGGCGTGCAGTGGATCGCGCTCTTGAATCCGCCGCGCACAAGCACCGGCAGCTTCCCGCAATGGTCCAGATGCCCATGCGAAAGGATCAGGGCATCGGCTGTCGCCGCATTGGGCGCAAGCCAACGGTTGATCCGCTCGGCCTCCTGCCGCGGGCCTTGGTACATCCCCATGTCCAGAAAAACCCGCAGGCCGTTGATTTCGAGAAGGTGACACGACCCCGTCACCGTGCGATCCGCTCCGCAGAATTCAATGTGCATGATGGCTCCGTGAGAGAGGGAGTGTAACGACCCTCCGCTTTCCCGTAATCTGCCGCTATCATTTCCCTACAATGCGGCGGATGAGGATTCGACGACTGGCTCTTCTGGCGATCGTCGTCTTTCTCGGCTTTTTCTCGCGCCGCTGGCCGATTGGCCTGTTTGTTTGGGACAAGAGCCTCGGCGACATCGCTTACGCCGCCGCGGCGTATCTCCTGCTGCTGCTCCTACTGCCGCGCCGCAGCCCCGCGGTTCTCGCCCTCTTCGCGATGCTGTTTTGTCTCGCCATCGAGTGTTTCAAATTCACCGGCCTACCCCAACAGTGGGCCGCATCCCCCATCTCTCGCGTCGTCTTCGGCACCACGTTTTCCTGGCACAACCTGGCATGCTACGCCATCGCCATCGCGGCCATCCTTGCCATCGAACGATCACCCACTGCATCCCGATAAATGCAACCGCAGAGACGCTGAGACACAGAGACAGCCACAGAGAAGAAATTGATTTTTTAAAAGAGAATTCCTGTTTTCTCCGCGGTTTTCTCCGCGTCTCTGCGTCTCTGCGGTTGCATTTTCTTTTAATGCCCCTGCAGCGGCTCGCCCAGAATTTTCTTTAGTTCCGCGAATTTCTCCTGCATCATCTGCGGCGTCTTGGCTTCCAGGTTCAGCCGCAATAGCGGCTCGGTGTTGCTCTTGCGGACGTTGAACCACCACTCGCCAAGCTCGACCGTGATGCCGTCCAAATAGTCGATCTGGGCTTTCTTGTACGCCTCGGCGAGCTGACGAATCTTGGCTTCCTTGTCCTCCACCTGAAAATTCAACTCGCCGCTTTGGCTGTAGCGGCGTAGCGGGGCGACGAGTTGGCTGATGGGCTTGTCCTGGGCGGACAGAACGGACAGGACGCGGGCGAAGGCGATGGCGCCGCTGTCGGCGCAGAAATTGTCGCGGAAATAGAAGTGGCCGGAGAGCTCGCCGCCGAAGACCGCCTTGGTTTCGGCCAGAGTTTTCTTGATGAACGCATGGCCGACGCGGTCGCGCTTGGGCACGCCGCCGCACTCCTTAATCACCTCCGGCACGACGTGGCTGGAGCGCAGGTCGTACACGATGGCCGAGCCTTTGTTCTGCGGCATCTGCAAAAAATCGCGCGCCAAAATCGCCGTGATCATGTCGCAGCCGATCACCTTCGCCTGCTCGTCCAGGAAGATGCATCGGTCGGCGTCGCCGTCGAAGCAGACCCCAAAATCGCACGGGTTATGTCCCATCTTTTCCTTGAGCATTTGCAGGTTCTGCTCGACCAGGGGATTGGGCTCGTGCGTGAAGCTGCCGGTGATCTCGAAGAGCAGCGGGACGATCTGCAAATTGGGCACGCCCTCGAAGATGGCCGGGACCATTTTGCCGGCCATGCCGTTGCTGGCGTCGATGACGACTTTCATGGGCCGGCGGATGTCCAGGAACTGCAAAACGTGTTTCTTGTACGCGCTCCACAGGTCCTGCTCTTGCAGCGTTCCATGGAGACCGGTTTGGCCGGGGCGCAGAAGGGAAGCGATGCGTTTGATGTCGTCCAGCCCGCTGGCCGCCCCAATGGGCTTGGCCTTGGGCCCGGAGATTTTGAACCCATTGTACTGGACCGGATTGTGCGAGGCGGTGGTCTGCACCCCGCCGACGCATTGGAGGTAATTGATCGCGAAATAGATCATGGACGTATCGACCATGCCGATGTCGATGACGTTCATGCCCGTGGAGCGGAGTCCGTCCATCATCGCCTTGGCCAATGCCGGCGAGCTGGGCCGCATATCGCGGCCCACGACCATCGTGTCTTCCAGCTTGACCTTATCCGCCGCGTTCTGCCGGCTGCGCTTCAAATACTGTCCCGTCGCATGCCCGACTTTCCACGCGATCTCTTCGTTGAGCGGAATGGGGTAGGTAGCGCGGATGTCGTAGGCCTTGAAGATTTTGTCGATCATGGCCGGAAGTTTAGAGGGAAAAGTTGTTCGTGGAAAGAGACGAAGAGACCCAGAGACCCAGAGACTTAGTGGGACGGTGTCTACGCCATTGCCGCGGCGCGTTTTTCGATTTTGGGATCGGGGTCCGGCCTTTTTTCGGTCCGGCGAATGCCGGTTGCATCTCACGGCTGTGCCCAATTTGACTGCGGCTTGCAGATTCACTATGGGTGGAAGCGGCAGGAGTCGGCGATGCGTGTGGACGGCATCCCAATGCGAACCATCTGGCCTGAGGCGGGCACGGCCGTGGGGATCATCGACCAGACGCGGTTGCCGCACGCGCTGGTGACACTTTCGCTGCGATCTCCCGAAGAGGTGGCCCAGGCCATCCGAACCATGCGGGTGCGCGGCGCTCCGTTGATTGGAGCGGCGGCGGCGTATGGAATGGCGCTGGCTGTGACGGCCGATCCGTCCGACGCATCGTTGCATCGGGCCGATCTACTCCTGACGGCGACACGGCCGACGGCGGTTAATCTCCGATGGGCCCTGGACCGGTGCCGAAAAGAACTGGCGCCGCTGAAGCTGGGCGATCGGGCCGAGTCGGCATGGCGGCTGGCGGGTCTGGTCTGCGATGAAGACGTGGCCATGAACCAGGCGATCGGCAAGCATGGGATGGCGCTGCTGGAGGCGCTGCGGCATGGGGATCGTCCCATCCAAATCCTGACGCATTGCAACGCGGGATGGCTGGCAACGGTGGATGTCGGCACGGCGACGGCGCCGATTTACGCGGCGCATGATGCGGGAATCAACGTGCATGTCTGGGTCGATGAGACGCGGCCGCGCAACCAAGGGGCAAGTCTGACGGCGTGGGAACTGGGACGCCATGGCGTCCCACATACCGTCATCGTGGATAATGCCGGGGGACATCTCATGCAGCGCGGAAAGGTCGATCTCTGCATCGTCGGGTCCGACCGCACGGCCGCCAATGGGGATGTGGCCAATAAGATCGGGACGTATCTCAAGGCGCTGGCGGCAAAGGATAACGGTGTGCCGTTTTATGTGGCGCTTCCGTCGCCGTCGATCGACTGGAGCCTGAGCGATGGGGCCAAAATTCCCATCGAAGAGCGCGACGCGGCGGAAGTGACGTGGATTTCGGGCTTGGCCAGCGATGGGACGGTGGCGACGGTGCGGCTCACGCCGGAGTCTAGTCCGGCGGCCAATTGGGGATTCGATGTCACTCCGGCGCGGCTGGTCACCGGGTTGATTACTGAGCGAGGCGTCTGCGCGGCGTCGCGCGAGGGACTGGCGGGACTCTTTCCCGAGAAACGGGGATCAGAACATGCGTAGCGGATGGGTCGATGCCGATGCGCAGCGGTGCGTGGATCATTACGGCGCGGCGGGCGTCAATCGGGATGTGGCACTTCGCGTTTACACGTCGCGATTGCTGGGCCGAGATCCGAAGCTGGTTCTGCATGGCGGGGGGAATACATCCGTTAAAACCAGGGGCCGCGATCTGCTGGGAGAGACGATCGAAGTGATTCACGTCAAGGGAAGCGGCTGGGACATGGCGGAAATTGAGCCGGCGGGGTTGCCGGCGGTGCGGCTGGCGCCGCTGCGGAAAACGCGGGCCTTGGCCGCGCTGGGGGATGAGGAGATGGTCGCGATCCTGCGGTCAAACCTGGTCGATCCCGCAGCGCCGACGCCGTCGGTGGAGACGCTTCTGCACGCATTCCTTCCGCATAAGTTCATCGACCATACGCATTCCAGCGCGGTCCTGAGCATCGCCAATCAACCGGACAGTGAAGCCATCTGCCGGGAGGTGTACGGGGGACGGGCGGCGCTGGTTCCGTATGTGATGCCGGGCTTTGCCCTCTCCATCCGGGCCGCACAGGTTTATGAAGCGCAGCCTCAGGTGGAGGGATTGATCCTGCTGCATCATGGCATCTTCACGTTTGGCCAGACGGCCCAGGAATCGTATGAGCGAATGATCGCGCTGGTGAGCCTGGCCGAAGAGCGGCGGCCGGCGGGAAAGACGCAGGTCTTTGTCGCCGCTGATTTGCCGCCGGCCAGCGCGCCGGTGGCGCAGATCGCGCCGATCGTGCGGGGAGCGTGCAGTATTGCCGATCCGGCGGTGCAGGGGGCCTATCGGCGAATGGTGCTGGATTTCCGAACCAGTCCCGTCATCCTGCAATACGTCAATGGACGCGAGCTTGGGCGATATAGCCAGTCGGGCGTGGTGACGCCCGATCACGCCCTCCGCACGAAGATTCGACCGCTCATCACCCCCCCTGTCCCCCCGACCCCCCTGCCGCTTTCGAAGTCCTTCGCCGAAGAACTGCGCGCCGCCGTCCAGCGCTATGTGGCGGAGTACCAGGCTTATTTTGCCCGGCACAATGCCCGACAGAAAACTCCCAAACGCCAACTCGATCCGATGCCTCGTGTCGTTCTGGTTCCGGGACTGGGATTGTTCGGGCTGGGGCATAACGCCAAGGATGCGCGCATCGCCGCGGATATTGCCGAATCGACGGTTCAGACGATCACGGATGCCGAAGCGATCGGGCGGTTTCAATCCCTGCCGGAGAATGATCTCTTTGACGTGGAATATTGGTCGCTGGAACAGGCGAAACTGGGCAAGCTTGTTCTCAAGCCGCTGGCGGGACAGGTCGCGGTCATCACCGGCGGCGGCGGGACGATCGGGGCGGCGACGGGAAAACTTTTCACGGAGAACGGTGCGGAAGTCGCTCTGCTCGATCTGGACGAGGCGGCGGCGCAGTCTGCGGCCCGCCGGATCGGGCCGGCGGCCATGGCCGTCCAATGCGACGTGACCGATGCGGCGTCGGTGGCGGCGGCGTTCGAGGCGGTGACGGCGCGATTCGGCGGCGTGGATATCGCCATTTCCAACGCGGGGGCGGCCTGGCAGGGACGAATCGGTGAAGTCGATGAAGCGATCCTTCGTCGCAGCTTCGAGATCAATTTCTTCGCGCATCAGAAAATTGCGCAGGCGGCGGTGCGCATCATGCTCGCACAGGGGACCGGCGGGGCGCTGTTGTTCAACGTGTCCAAGCAGGCCGTCAATCCGGGCGCCGATTTTGGGCCCTACGGGCTACCCAAGGCCGCGACGCTTTTTCTGGTGCGGCAATACGCCCTGGATTACGGCAGGGACGGGATTCGCGCCAATGCGGTCAACGCGGATCGAATTCGATCAGGCTTGCTGACGCCGGAGATGATTTCCGCGCGTTCCGCCGCCCGCGGCATGTCTGAAGCGGACTATATGTCCGCCAATCTGCTGAAGCGGGAGGTGACCGCGCAGGACGTGGCTCAGGCTTTTCTGCATCATGCGCTCGCGTTGAAGACGACGGCCGATGTGACCACCGTCGATGGCGGCAATATCGCGGCCGCCCTGCGATAGGGGGACAGACAAAGGGACAAACCTGGGCTTCCCCGCGAACGACGGCCATGCCCAAACTTTCGCGCGGCCAAGACTTCCTCCTCCCCCTGACTTCGGCGAGCTTAGTCGAGCCGTACGCAGGGGGAGGAAAAGAGGTGGGGGTTTCTATCGTTCCATTAGTCCACCGTCCACTGCTGAGGCAATCCGAAGCTGAGCTAACGCGAAGTCCCGGTGGGTCGGGGTCCCGGCATGCGAGGGTTCTCGCGCGGCGCGGCCGGCCAAGATGAACCGCTTCACCCATTGTGTCGCGGCATGTTGAGCTCCCGGAAGGCGAGGTAGAGATCATAGGAGGCGAACTTGATGGACTGCTCGGCGCTGCTCGTGTTCCCAGCCGGATCCATGCCGATCTGGACCCCGCCCGAGCACTTGCCGCAGTAAGGAATTCCTATTTTCCACAGCGCGAGGTGAGGGACCGTGAGTTCCATACGACGCGTCGCAGGCAACCCGCAAACGCAGCAAAGCTGCGGGTCTGGCCAGACCCAGGCCGACGGGGACTTGAGCCCCTTCAGCGGAACGCAGAAAACAGGTACCCGGGAGGTGACCCCGGCCTTAACAGTGACTAGCTCCCGGCCGACCACTTGGTAGTACTTGTCGCACTTCACACAGCGAGGATAACCGGAAAGCACATTCAGAAAACTGAGCTTCTCTTTGCACACGGGGCAATTTGCGGTGCGCGCCGAGACGGCGAAGTAAGCGATCAGGAGTCCGCCCACAAGCGGGATACAGCCGACCCAGCTGCCCTCTTCAAACAGCCACCCCGCTCCCCAGGCGATGAGCACCAGCGAAAGCAAAGCGGCTCCAACGACCAATGGCCAAGGTTTGCCAAAGGTACTCCTTGGGGTGGTGTCCGCTCCGCCGGCTGCGGTCGCGACGGCGCCCGTAATGGAATTGGACTTCTTCGAAACCGGCGGTTGCTCGGCGCCGTTCTGCTGGAGCGAAACCACGCGAATCTCACCGCCGACCGGCACATCCGGCGATCCATACCAGAAAGCCTTCTGCGTGCGTGTCATGTCTTCATCCATCTTCAGCGGGGGGCCAGCATCGATGAATCGCTGGTAAGTCGGCGGCACCTGTGTCTCCGAAGATTGATGACGAATGCTCATGATGATGTCCCTGAACACCCAAATATCGTTGTCATAGTGGCGAAAATAATCTCGACCAACGAGCATCCGCCGCACCGACTCGAGTGATTCCGCTGCCGCCGTCAAATTTCCCGCCTTCGCTTGCGCCCCAGCGGTGTTGACGAGCACCGTTAATCTCTTCCCCTCCTCGCCGCCAATGCCATTCGCCAGGATTTCGCAATCGCTGCTCCAAGGATTGTCCTCGTTCATGTGATCCCCTTCGGCATCTTTCGCCTTTGTCTCCGCCACGCGCTCCCTTCCTCATTTGGATGTGGTTCTACAAGCAATGCCCGCAATTGAAGCCATTATATATACTGATGAGGGGAACACCTGCTTACTTGACGCGTATCACAAAAGCACGGCTCTGCTCCTTCCGGCTCACCTGTTGAACCCGACCGCTCAGAGCCCCCCGTAGAACTTGCCGAACGCGCGAGCGAGCATTGCCGCCATGAGCAGCACGCCCAGGCCGAAAACGACGACGTGCCTCGTCTGGCGCAGCTCGAAGCGCCCGACGCGGCACACAAGAACGTAGCCGACGGCGAGGTTGAAGAGCCCCCAGAGCACGTTCACCGTCGAAGACGAGAGCCCTTGCCCAGGCGGCGAAGCGAAGGGGCTCTGGAAGGGACGGCCCGAGATCCCGTTCACGAAGTGCGGGACGGCGTTCGCGAGGAATGCGCCCCCGAAGAAGTACGCCACGTAGTGGTACCAGCGCATGATGTCCCCTTATCCGTTTGCCGTCCAAAATGGTTATACTCCGTCCATGCCTTGCCTCATCCCCATTCTCGCGATCTTCTTTCCCCGTGTCGTGATGGCGGTCATTGCCATCTTCACCAACTGGTTTAGTCTCGCCTTCAACACGATTCTCTGGCCCGTCCTCGGCTTCCTCTTCATGCCATACACCACGCTGGCCTACATGGCGGCGATGCTGAAGAACCATCACACCGTCAACGGTGGATGGCTCGTCCTGGTCGTCGTTGCGGCCCTGGTCGATCTCGGCGGCCAAGGTGGTTCGGCGCGCCGAAGACGCAGGCGTAGACCCTTGGTTCCCTGACGCCGTGTTGCTCAAATCCCAAAGTTCCCGGCCTCCCGGCGACACCATTCTTATCAAAACGTACCGTAAACTGTACCGTACCGATCGCAAAACATGCCGGCGGAATCCCCAATCCAAAACCCCATCGGCGTCCATCTGATACCCATCCGTAGCGAAGTCTAAGGCCCAGACAAGGCCCCTCTTCCTGATTTTTCGGCCCCTCAAGCCGATTTAAGAAGGCCGATGCGCGGGCCAACCGTGCGACCCTTGAACTCTTGAACTCTTGAACCGATTAAACCGACGGAGCCCAAAACCAGGATCCCTATGGTGGTTACGGAGGTGAAGGTTTTGCACGCCCGCCAAGCCCCAAGCTCACTCCGCGGCGAGCCTTACGCGAAAAATCGCGGGGGACCAGCCCAATTCCAGTTCGTTCCGAGCGCCCGGCCATAACGTCGTTATTTCAATAAGCCCATTTTTCTCGCGGCAACTGGCGGGAGCATAGAGACTTATCGCAACTGCGGTAACTGCGCATGGCAAAATGGAGAACTCTCGGCCGCGGTGTCCGAGCGTCCGTGACTCCGTGGTTATCTCTAACGGCTGGCGGCCAGGCGATCGCTGGCTTCGGCGAGCAGTTGCGTCACGGCGGCGCGGATTTCGGCCATCCGCAAATACCGGCCGGGGCATTGCGTGACCTTGGTCTCGCCGTGGCCCAGGACGTGCGAGGCGGGAATGTGATACGTCCGCATCAGATACACCACCAGGCGGATCACGGCGCGGCGCTGGGCTTCGGTGGGATGTGTCTTGTTGAAATTGCCGACCAGGCAAATGCCGATGCCGTTGGTGTTGTAGCGGTTGTCCAGGGCGTTGTCGTGCGCACCCCACTTTTGCTTGGTCCATCGCCCTCCGACTTCGATCTGTCCGTCGCCGCTTTGGGTGCCGTTGCCGATCACAAAATGGTAGCCAAGTTCATCGAAGCCGCGGTCGCGGTGCCATTTGTCGATGACGGCGGCCGAGCCGTAATCGCTGTCGCTGTGGTGGATGATGATCCACATCCAGTGATTGGGCTTGGCCTGGGGGATCCAGGCGATTGGCACGCCACCAGCCGCTGCGGGAGCAGCGGGCGGCGCGGCTTGCGGGCGGGCTGACGGCGGCATGATGGCGTGGGGAATGATCGGCGGGCCGGACGCATGAACCCACGCGGTTGACGGCGATTCGATCTGCGGAGCGCCCAGCCGCAGGGGCGGCAATTGACCCTCAGGTGTATTGTTCTGACATCCAGCCAGCAAGGCGGCCAGGATTGCCGCCGCCGCGGCCGCCCAGAGATTTCGATGGGACATCGCTCAATCGCCTCGGTTCATGATGGCCATCCGCTTGGGGTCGCCGTCCAGCAGTGCCTCGGCCAAGCGGCGGACCTGGGCCACATCCATGTAGCGCCCGGGGCAATCCGTCGGCTTGGCATCGCCGTGACCCAGCACGCGGTCCGAGGGAATGTGGTAGCTCGCCATCAGGTACGCCACCAGTCGGGCCAGCGATTTCATCTGGGCCGGCGTCGGCTGGTCCACGTCGAAATTGCCGACCAGGCAGATGCCGATGCCATAATCGTTAAACCGGTTATCGGCAGTCTTGGTGTGCGCCCCCCACTTTTGTTTGATCCAGCGGGGCCCGACTTCCACCTGCCCATCGCCGCTGTCCGTGCCGTTGCCGATGACAAAATGGTACCCCAGCTCGTCAAAGCCGCGCTCGCGGTGCCATTTGTCGATGATCCGGGCGTTGCCGTAGTTCGTGGCGGTGTGATGGATAACGATCCAGTGCCAAGCCCGCGGGGCGGCCTGGGCAACCCAATCATCCGGGACGGCCAAATCCCCGGCCTGCGAGGCGGCCTCCACCGGCGGGGGCGGATCGGCCGGCGATGGCGGGCCTGCCGGCGCCAGGGCCGACGGCTGGGGTGCGGCGGGCTTGGCGGCGGACGCCATCTCTGCGGCGATGGGCGGCGCCTGGGCCATCACCTGCGGACCATCAAAGGTCAATTCAGGCAGAGTCCCGGTTCGATTGATCTGCTGGCATCCCCACAGGGCCCCGAGGATCAGCAAAACGCCGGCGAATCGAGCCATCCCTGGCCTCCAAAAACGGCAGGCAGTCCCTCCCCAGCCGCATCCCTACGGCTGGGCGATACTTATGTAACCGCCCGCGAAGAGAAATTCCAGCGCCGCGGACGTCAAACCACAATTTATTGGGTTCCTACTGGATGTAAATCCATTTGGTGCCGTCTGGACTGAGGTACCAGCCGCGGCCGGAGGTCGTGTCGCTGCGGACGGCAATGACGGACTTGCTGTCGGGCAGGGTATCAACCTCCAGGTCGAAGTCCCCAGCTCCGATTTGGCTGTCATCCGCGATCCGGCCCCATTTTCCGGAATTCAGGACGGACACTGCGCCCGTGGTAACATCCATGCGGAACACCTGGAAAGTGCCCGTCATCGGGGCCACGCGGAAGAGGTACTTGTCCCTGGCCGGCAGATACATCCTCGCCGCCCGGGCCGACGGACCTTGCCAACGCATGGCCGCCACCGCACACGCCGCGCCGATCAGCGCCGATCCGATCCACTGCATTGAACGATTCATCGAACACCTCCCGTAAAGAAATGCGGAATTTGTCCCCACCGCGTTGAAGCATAACAGGCACCCCGGCCAGCGGCTAACGGGCTTGGGCGCCGATGGCCGAGCTTGAAAACCCGGCGAGTTGGCGCATAATCCGCGCGATGAATCCTCCACGGGCGCGACGCGCCATGTTCCTTCTGCTGGCGATCGCGGCCGTAACGGTCTTGGGATGCGGCCGCCCCGGCCCCGAGCCCAAGGCTGAATCCGCCCCCCCACGCCCGGCGCCGCCCACCACCCGCGAACTGATGGAAGGCCCGCGCACGGACTTGGCCTTGAAGGTCGCTCCGCTCAACGTGCGCATCCCCGTGAGCTGGAAGCTGGAGGTTCTCGGCACGGTGGCGATGCTGGAAGGCCCGACGCCCAGCGGCGACCTGCAGATCACCGTCGCCCTGCTCCCGGGCATGAGCACCAAGCGGATCGACATGATGGTCACCGGCGCCAAAGCCGACAGCGTGCAGCATCCCCAGCACGTTCAGGTCAACGATCTGCGCCAAGTCAATGGACTGACCGTGTTTGAAAAATTCGTCTTTGGCCATCCGCCCAGCCATGCCGCGACCGCGATCGCCGCGACCACCGCCGCGACCACTGTCCCGAGCACCATCCCCGAGGCCGGACCCGTTTCGTGGACGCGACTGGTCTTTGTCTCCACCGAAGGCACGTATTTGCCGTGCAGCTTCGGAATCACCGGCATAACGCCGCAGCAGTTCGCCCAGGACCGGGAGTTCATCCGATCGATTCTGGATACCGCCCGGCGTAACTCGGACCTCGATTCGCCGTAGAATGGCACCATGCCGACAACCCGCCTGGCTCCTTCCCCCACCGGCGCCCTGCACCTGGGAAACGCCCGAACCTTTCTGATCAACTGGCTACTGGCCCGGCAAAACGGTTGGCGGATCATCCTGCGCATCGAGGACCTGGACGGCCCGCGGGTCAAACGCGGCGCCGACCAACTTCTGCTGCAGGATTTGCAATATCTCGGCCTGGATTGGGATGCCGGTCCGATTTACCAGTCAACGCGACAGGCGCTGTACACGGCCGCCGTCGACCGCATTCTGAAGCAGCGCCTGGCTTATCCGTGCGTATGCAGCCGGCGCGAAGTGGAATTGGCGGCCAGCGCCCCGCACCCGGAGGATCACACCAGTATCTATCCCGGAACTTGCCGCGGAAAATTCGCGTCCCTGGAGCAGGCACGGGCACAGTCGGGGAAAAAGCCGGCGGTGCGCTTCGCGGCGCCGGATCGCCAGGTCGAATTCGAAGACGCCTTCTTGGGCTCCCAGCGCTTCAACGTCGGTGCCGACCTGGGCGATTTCGTGATCGCCAAATCGGACGGCACCGCCGCGTATCAGCTCGCCGTGGTCGTGGACGATCTGGAGGGCGAGGTGGACCAGGTGGTTCGCGGCGATGATCTGCTGGACTGTGCCCCCCGGCAAATCCTGCTGTACGAGGCCCTGGGCGCCGCTAGCCGCGTGCCGCATTACACCCACGTTCCCCTGGTCGTCGGCCCGGATGGCAGACGCTTGGCCAAGCGTCACGGCGATACGCGCTTGGCCGCCTACCGCCAATACGGCGTGCCGCCGGACAGAGTCCTGGCCCTGCTGGCGCGGTGGTGCGGCATCGACGATGCGCCGCGCCTCGAACATCCGCGAGAGCTTCTGGATCGCTTCCGTCTTGATCGCATTGGCAAAAGCGCGATCGTTTTCACCGCCGGGGACGATCGGTTTCTTCGCGAGGCCGCATGATCCGACCCGGCGATCATCCCATGAACCGCGTGATGGACGGCTCGGACCGCTCGGCCGTGGCGGCGGTGCTGCGCTGCGGCGCCGCGTGCGCTGAACCGTTCTACGCTCTGGCCGTGCGCCTGCGCAACGCCATGTTCGAATCGGGCGTCTTGGCCGCGCATCGGCTGGGGCGGGCGGTGGTGGGCGTCGGCAACCTGACCACGGGCGGCACCGGCAAAACGCCCATCGTCGCCTGGCTGGCGCAGCGCCTGGCCGCCGCGGCTATGCGCCCGGCCGTCCTTTTGCGAGGCTACAAATCCACGCCGGACGGCATCAGCGACGAAGCCGATGTTCTGCGCGGACTTCTGGGCCCGGACGTGCCGGTTCTGACCAATCCCGACCGCCTCGCCGCTGCCACCGTCGCTTTGCGCCAGGATCCGCGCATCACCGTGTTCATTCTGGATGATGCGATGCAACATCGCCGCGCCGCCCGCGATTTCGAGCTGGTGCTGCTGCACGCCGGCCAGCCGTTCGGCTACGGGCATCTTCTGCCGCGCGGACTGCTCCGCGAGCCTATTGACAGTTTGAAACGGGCCGACGCCATCGTGATCACCCATGCCGACCAGGTCACTGAAGCCGATTTGACGCACATCGAGGGGATTGTCTGCCGCCACAACGCTTCCGCGCCGATCTTTCGCGCCAATCACGTGATCGATGCTTTCCGCGGCGCCGACGGCGAGCTGCATCCGCCGCAGTTTTTGCAAGGCAAGCCCCTGATGGCCTTTTGCGGGATCGCCTGTCCGCAGGATTTTCACGCCTCTTTGGGCAAGCTCGGCGGGCAAATCGCCGCCACCCAAGTCTTTGCCGATCATCACCACTACACCGGGGCTGATCTTGCCCAAATTCAGGCCCGCGCCGCAGCCGCCGGCGCGCAGATATTGGTCACCACCGAAAAGGACTGGGCAAAGGTCTCCAGATTGCCCGCGCCGGCACTGCCGATCAGTCGCGCCCAACTCTCCCTGCGATTTTGGCAAGACCATGAGCAGCGTTTGCTGGAATTGATCCGCAAATCGCTTTTGCGTGCGACATGACCCCCTTCGTCTCCCGCGCCGGACAAAAGCTCGATCACGCCCTGACCGTCTTTGGCAGCGACGTGAAAGACAAAATCTGCGCCGATCTGGGCTGCAGCACGGGTGGGTTTGTCGATTGCCTGCTGCAGCGCGGCGCAAAAAAGGTCTACGCCGTTGACACCGCTTACGGCGTGCTGGACTGGAAGCTGCGCAAGGACGGCCGCGTGATCGTCCTGGAGCGCACCAACGCGATGCACGCCCAGCTTCCCGAGCCGGTGCAGATCGTGACGATCGACGTCGGCTGGACGCGTCAGCATAACATTCTGCCGTCGGCCCGGCGGATGCTGGCGGAAGACGGCGTGGTGGTGACGCTGATCAAGCCGCACTACGAGGCCGAGGCGCCGCAACTGCGCCGCGGCGTGCTGGCCCCGGAGGCGCTGGATGCGGTGCTTGCCTCCGTACGATCCGACGCCCAAAGCTGCGGATTTGCCTGGATTTCCAGTGTCGTCAGCCCCATCAAAGGCCGCGGCGGAAACGTCGAAGTCTTGGCGCTGTTGCGGCCGGGCCAGCCATAAATTCTTGATGTCCCCAAGGGCCGGCCGTATAAAACCCCTGCACTTCTGCGAGGTGAACATGCGCTTCTGGGCCTGCTTTTTCACCGCGGCGTTTCTGGCAGCCGGCGCCCAGGCGGCCGACGCACCATCCACCCGGCCCGCACTTTCCGCTACCGACATCTTTATCCTCCTTCGCCCCGAGGAGAAGGAAGCGAATTGGCACGTTCCGACACTGCTGGAACGGGAGCTCGTCCGCCAGGCGATGCTCATGGCGGCGCGGGACCATCTGGGCCTGTACACGCGCGACGAGGTGTTGCGCGAAAGGGCGCCCGGCGACATCGGCGATCTTTCCGCCCGCACCGCGGCGCTCAACATCGCCGTCAACTCGAAGACGGAATCGCTGGATTTGCAGTTCACCACCAATGGTACGACGGTGACGGCGTCGGTTCCCCGCACTTTGGTTTGCGAATGGGTGGTCGATCTGCCGCCGCTGGTGGCCAGGGCCGAGGAGCTTTCGCGAACGAATTTTGTGGACTGGCTGAAAGTCACCGGATTTAACGCTGTCGCGGCGGCAAATGCCGCGGACGCGCCCGTGCCGGCGAAGGTCGAGAAGCTCCTGACGGAGATGTCGATCTTCAGCCAGTACAACGCGGTGCGACAGGTGCATGCGCTGGTCCGCCTGCACGGCCCATCGGCGGCGCTGCGCGGGGCCTTGGTGCGCGGCTACGCCAATCTCGGCCAGCTCACGCGTTTTCACTGGACGGCGTCGGCGGACGTCTTCACGGCCCGCTCGCTGCTGTATGCGCAGGCGATGGTCGCCGACAATCCCAAGTCCGCCTTCGCGTTGTGGCATCGGGCGTACGCGATGTCGATGGCGGGCCTGCACGCGGCGGCGATGAAGGACCTGGCTGCCGCCGCCGATGCGCCCCAGAAAACCGACCCGCCCGCCTGGCTGCCGCTGATCGAGGCGGTGTGTCATTACCAGACCGCGGCGCTTGCCGACGGCGCCGTCAAAGACCCCGCCAACGCTCCCCTGGCGTGGTATCTGACTTTTTTGACGGTGGAGAACTCCGGCAGCACGGCCGCCGTCATGACCTGCGGCAAAGCGGTCCTGGAAGTCAGTCCGTCTTGCGCGCGCATTGTCGATGCGATGGTCGAGCACGCGGGGGTGAGCTATGGACATTGGCTGACGGAGGGCGCGCTTTCCATGACGGTGCGGGATTTTCGCGCCTCGTTGCCGCGAATACAGGATTTGCCGGCCAACGTGGCCGACGCCTGGCAGGCGGCGCATAAGAATCCCGACTTGGCCGCCGACGTCGCCGACGTTTCCCAGGCGTTCGTTGACGCGCCCGATGCCGCCGAGCCCTCCTGGTCCGCGCTGGGCCGACTGCTCCAGGAAACGAATTTCATCCACGTATTTCGGCGAAGCTACTTCATGGCTCGCATGTGGTGCGTCGATCCATCCGAATTCGTCGGCCAAACCGCGCCGCTGGTCAAGGGACATCCGCTGGCTCCGCTGATCGAAGCCATCTCGGCCAGTTTCAACCGCAGTCCCTTGCCCGAGGGGATGGGCGAGCTGCAGATCCCCGACCCAACCCAGAGAATCACCCTGTCGATGCCGTTTTACGGCCTTCTGAGCAGAGCGAAGGAGGATTGGAAGGCATTTTATGCGTTCCAAAACGTCCATCTCGACGCGACCGCGTGGGATTACGAGCTGCGGATTTTATGCGACGATGCCAACGTGGCCGATCCGGACGTGTCCAAGTGGCGCTCGGGGGGTTTGCGGAAGATCAGCCCCGATTCGCCCGTCGGCGCCGCCGCGATCGTCCACTGGAAGCAATACAAGCCGCCGGAATTGGACGAGTTGACAAAGAAGTTCCAGGGCCAACCGGCGTTCGATGCGGCGCTGGCCCGGCAATACCTGGCGGACAACAAGCCGGACGACGCCATTGTGCTTTTGCAGAGCTACGTGAAAGTCGCGCCCGATCGCTGGGCCTTCGAGAAACTTGCCGAGCTGTACCTGAATCGCGACGACGAAGCCAACTGGCTGGCGACGCTGCAAACAGCCCTGAATCAGGAGGATTACGGCTTGGACCAGGCCAGGATTAACGTGGAGATCGCCAATCACTTCATGGAACAGGGCCGATACGCCCAGGCCCAGCCCTACGCGGATGCCGCGGCCGAGTCCTGGGCCGAATGGGCGATGGCGTGTGCCGCCCGATGCCGCGCGGGATTGAAGCAATGGGACGTGGCCGAAACCTGGTGGCGGAACATCAACGACCGTTACGGCCCGGGCTTCGGCTGGTACGAAATGTGCCTCGCCACGGGGCACGGTGATTTGGCCACGGCCCGACGCACCGCCTCGGCCCGCCTGCAAAATCATCCCGAAGAATTCCGCTACCTGGCGATATATGCCGGCGCCGAAGGCGATCCCGACGGCGAAATCGCCAACGTCAAGAAAATCTTCACCCACTACCAGGGCGGCGGCGACCCGTTTGCCGGGCTGTGGCTGGCGATGTTGTACGACCAGCAACACGATGCCGCCCGGCGCGACGCGACCCTGGCGTCGATCGTGCAGAACGGCCCCGCTTACGATGCCAAGCAGGCCGAGCACTGTCCGGAACATGTCGAGCTGGCCAAGCTGCTCCAGGCCGCCTATCTGCACGGCAACCAATTCGACATGGTCGCGTTCGAGAAGCTTTGCCAGAATTTATCGCCGCCGCGCCGCGCCGACGTCTACTTCTTTGCCGCCAAGTTCCTGGAATCGCACGATCAGCAGACCAAGGCCCTGGAAATGCTGCCTTATGTCACGCGGCACCTGGATTGGGACGCGACCGCCGGTTTGCTCGCCGCGATGGACTTGGTCGCCCATCACGTGGATCCGTATCCGCCCGCGCCGTAGCCGCGACAATCGTATCGGTGAATTATTCCCCGATGCCCAGGGCCTGGGCCATGGTTTGCCCGATGGCGGCGGGGCTGTCGGCGACGGTGATGCCGGCGGCCTTGAACGCCGCGATTTTCGATTGCGCCGTGCCCTCGCCGCCGCTGATGATCGCGCCGGCGTGGCCCATGCGGCGCCCCGGCGGGGCCGTGCGCCCGGCGACAAACGCCACCACGGGTTTGGTCAAGCTGCTCTTCACGAACGCCGCCGCCGCTTCCTCGTCGCTGCCCCCGATCTCGCCGATCAGCACGATCCCATCGGTCTGCGCATCGGCGGCGAACATCTCCAGCAGCTCGATGAAATTCACCCCTTTGACCGGATCGCCGCCGACGCCCACGCAGGTGGTCTGCCCGATCCCGCGCGTGCTGCACTGCCATACCGCCTCATAGGTCAGGGTGCCGCTGCGGCTGATGACCCCCACCTTCTTGCCGCTAGGGGCCGCCTCCGCCGGCGTGTGGATGTACCCCGGCATGATCCCGATCTTGCACTGGCCCGGCGTGATGATCCCCGGGCAATTGGGCCCGATCAGCACGCTCTTGGGCTTGTCCTTCAGGTACGCCTTGACCGCCACCATATCCAGCACCGGGATTCCCTCGGTGATGGCGACGATCACGCCAATGCCGGCCTCGGCCGCCTCCATGATGGCATCGGCCGCCAGCGCCGCCGGCACAAAAATCATCGTCGCATCGGCGCCGGTCGCGGCCACGGCCTGGCGAACGGTGTCGAAGACCGGCAGGGCGTTGGCGTCGCGGGTTCCCCCCTTGCCCGGCGTCACGCCGCCCACCATCTTCGTCCCATACTCCAGACACCCCTTGGTGTGAAACGCCCCCGCCGTCCCCGTGATCCCCTGGCAGATCACTTTGGTGTTCTTGCCGACCAGAATGCTCATCGGGCCCCAAGCGTATAAACGCCGCGGCACAGCGTCAATTCAGGGCGGCGGCGATGTTGCCGAACCGCCTTCGTCCCCTTAGTCTCTCGGCGCCTGATGCAACGTCTATTTGGCGCTTTCATCCTCGTCATCGCCACGATCGCTTGCCCGCTGGTGGCGGCCGAGGCGACCACCCGGCCCAGCGGCCCCGTCACCTATCGCCACGAGGTCCGCCAAAATCCCCCCCTGCATTTGCACATCGTCACCGTCGATCTGACCGATCCGGCCGTGCGGATCAAGGTCTGTCGCGGCAGCGGGGATGCCAAACTGCCCCGCGGTTGGGAGACCTCCCTGGCCACCGTCTCCGACATGACTAAACGCGACGGCCTAAGCGTCGCGGTCAACGGCAACTTCTTCATGCCTAAGGATTCCCAATGGATCCTGGGCCGCCTGGTGCCCTACTTCGACGGCAACCTCGCCCGCGTCTGCGGCTGGGCGATGAACGACGGCGTGGCGTTCTCGGCAACCCCCGCCGACGTCGATTGGCCGGCCCTGGTGGTGTTTGGGCATCGCCGTGTGGCCATCGGCCAATTTGTTCGCCTTCCCCCCGGGGCGCAGCAGGCGGTCTCCGGACAGTGGCAGATCGTCACCGACGGCCAGAACGTTGTCCCGCCCGGCAACGAGGATGATCGCGCTCCGCGTACCGCCGTCGGCCTGGACAAGGATGCAAAAACCCTGATCCTGCTGGTCGTCGATGGACGCCGACCCCTTTACTCCGCCGGCATCACGCTGCATCAGCTTGGCCAGGAAATGCTCGGCCTTGGCGCCTACCAGGCGATCAATTTGGACGGCGGCGGCAGCTCCACCCTGGTCCTGCGCAACGCCGGCGGGCAACCGCAAGTCGTCAACTGGCCCAGCGACGGTCACGATTTTCCCATGGATGTCTCCATCGAGCGCTGCGTCGCCAACGCCCTGGGGATCGTCATCGACGCGCCATCCACACAACCGGCTCACCCATGACACCTCCCCCGCAAACCCTCGCGACCGCAGACGCCACGGCAGCGCCCGTGGACGTTTCCATCATCGTGCCGACCATCAACGAGGCGGAGAACCTGCCCGAATTGCTGCGGCGCATCGCCGCCGCCTTGCCCGCAACCAGCTACCAGGTCCTGATCGTCGATGACAATAGCCAGGATGCCACCGAGGCCGTCTGCGCCGAGCTCGCCAAGACCTATCCGCTGGAACTGATCGAGCGCCGCCAGCCCAAAAATGGTCTCAGCGGCGCCGTGCTGCAGGGGATGTCCCTGGCCCGCGGCAACTTTTTGTGCGTGATGGATGCCGACTTGCAACACCCGCCGGAAAAATTGCCCGAACTGCTGGAACCCCTGCGCAGCGGAGCGGCGGATTTCGTCATGGGCTCGCGCTACGTGCCCGGTGGAAGCACCCAATCCGAGTGGGGATTCTTCCGCAAGATCAATTCTCGCGTCGCCACGATCCTGGCCCGCCCGTTCGCCGGACGCGTCAGCGATCCCATGGCCGGCTTTTTCGCCCTCTCACGCCAAACCTATGCCAACGCTCGCCAGCTCACTCCCTTGGGCTACAAAATCGGCCTCGAGCTGATGTGCAAATGCCGCGCCAAGACCGTCCGTGAAGTCCCCATCCACTTCGCCATGCGCTTCAAGGGCCAATCCAAATTGACCCTGCAGCAGCAGTTTCGATTTCTCGAGCACCTCAGCCGGCTGTACGATTTTCAATACCCCCGCCTCTCGCCGGTGAGCAAATTCCTGATCGCCACCGCGGTAAGCTGGCTGATCGGCTTCGCCGTCTTTGTGCTTCTGGGCGGCGCCACCCATCCCGTCCGCGCGCCGATCCTGGCCTACCCGGCCGCGATCCTGGCCACCGCGATCTTCCATGTCCGCTACGTGCGCACGCAGCGCGAATTCATCCTGCGCCGGCGGCCCTGGCTGGACTTTGCCGTCATCTCCGCCGCCGAATGGCTGGTCTGCGCCGCCGCCGCCTGGTGGACCGCCCGCCGCGTCTCCAACCCCGGCACGTTGGAAATCTTCCTGATCTGCTTCGGCCTGGCCACCATCGCGCGCTACATCCTGCGTAAGGAATTCCTGCAAGACATCCGCGGCCTGCGCAAAACTCTCCCGCGCGAAATCGAAGCGGTTTGAACCCAAAGTTGATGGGCATTTTTAGCCGCGTCGCGTGCGACGCGCGCCGCGGCGAGCCAAAGCGCGTCGCACGCGACGCGGCTAAAAATGACTCGGCTGCTAAAATATAGGCAAATCCGCCTGCACGAGGATCGGCTGCCCGTCGCGCGCCAACAGGCGCGTCGGATACGTCCGCACCGTCACGTGCGGCATGTCGCGCAGCTGGCCGCGCTTCAATCCAAAACTCCACTGGTGCCGCGGACAAACGGCCCGTCCATCCACAATCTGGCCGTCGGCCAAACTTCCGCCCGCGTGCGGACAGGTGTTGTCCAGCGCGTAGACCTGCGCCTCGTGCAGAAACACCGCTAACCGAAACCCGTCGATCTCGACGTACTTACCACGCCCTTCGCTCAGCTCGTCAAGTTGGCACAGGCTCGTCCAAGACATGAAAGAAAATGCTGAATCAGTGGCTAGTTGCTAGTTGCTAGTTGCTGGAAAAAGCGTGGCTTGGTTGTCTTAACTAGCAACTCGCAACCAGCAACTAGCAACTCTCGCTAGTCCTTTTGCTTGCCCGATCCCAATTCCTTGGCGATCTCGGATTCCAGCTCATCCAGCTTTCCCAATTCGGCCTTTTCGCCGGCCAGTACGTCCGCGGCGATCATGCGGTCGATCTCTTCATCGCTGACCGATTCCGGGCTGGCCGAGGCAGGGGCGCCTGCGGCGGCCGCCTCCTCCATCGAATCCAGGAACAGCTCCATGCGCTCCTCCATGCTTCCGGCCTGCACCACCGCTCGCTCCCACTGCGCCTGCGTCTTGGTCAAATCCATCTCCCCAAAGGTGCGGCTGATCTCCTTGGCCATCAGGGCCATCGACTCGGCAAACTGCTGGCTGGCCTGCGCTTGCTGCTGGATCAGCATCGCGTTTTTGATGGAGAGCAGTTGCCGCTCCAGCATTTTCTTCACCGCCGCGGTCTTCTTCAGCGCCCCGCGGATGAACTGGTACTGGCCTTCATCGCCGATCTTGCGGGCATTCTGGGCGTTCTTGATGAAGTCGTCGGCGAATTTCTCCTGCTGGTGGATGGACCGTTCGATGGCGCGCAGGCCCGCCTTGATCTTCATCTCTCGCTCGATGCGCCGCTCGTCTTTGCTTTTGAACAGGCCCATGTTCTCAACCCTGCTGGTCCGCGGCCGCGCCATCCTGCTTGCGACGAACCGCCTGGTCCGCCGCCGCAAATCCCTGGTCCGCTTTGACCGACCCCTTGTCCATCTCGTTCCAGATGTTCATCAGTTCCTGCCCCGCCTGCGTCAGGCCCGTCGCCGCCAGCGCCTCCTTGTCGGACTCGTGCCCGATCTCCAGGAGCATGTCCAGCCGCTGCTGGTACACGTCCTGCGAAACCGCGTCATCCTGGATCCACTGGCTGATGTTGGCCACGTCCTTGTCCGTCAGATTCAGCCGGCCGGTCGATTTGCCGCGCTCGCGGTTTTCCTTGATCATGCGCAATCGGCTGACGGTCAGCAGTTCCTTGCTGCGCAGCGTCAACTCGCGCGCCGCCATCAATTCCTCTTGGGCCTTGAGCTCGAAATTCTGCGCCAGCGCCTTGCGCAATTCCGCCGATTTCTGGCCGGCGCCTTGCTTAAAAATCTTCTGTTTCTCGCCCAGAATCTGCTCGATCCGCGCGAACAGCCGATCCCGTTGCTTGCTCAGCAGGATTTCCTGCTTGCGCAGCTCCTGGCGGCTCAGCTTGCTGAGCGTTTTGGCCCGGCCGAAAATTTTGTCGATCAGGGCCATGGGATTATGACGGTTCGGCTTCGCCGCGCTGCGGCTTGGGCGTCGGCGGAGCCTGCGGCTCTTTTTGCGGCTGCGGCGTTTTGGGCGCCTGGGCCGCCACAGGCGACGGGGCCGATGCCGGCGGGGCCGCCTGGTTTTGCATCAATTCATCATACACCGCCTGCTCTTCGGCGCTGAGCGAAGCGCCGGCGACGCCGGTGCCGATCGTGTCGGCCAATTCGCTGTCGGCCTCGAGTTGTGCCAGCACATCCTCGGCCGCGGCCGCATCCGCCGCCATCTCCTCGCTGTCCGGCAACTTCGCCGCCTTCCCCTGCTGTTGCAATTCCAGCGTGTGCAGGTGCGTCCCCACGATGTTGATCTGCTGATTGAGCACCGACAAGAGCTGCTGGCGACGGGCGATGTCCTTGCGAAACTGCACGAGCTGGCTGGCAATCCGCCGGCGCGTCAGCTCGCCGGAAGCCTCGGCGAACTGCTTGCGCAGATTCGCCTCCTTGTTTTCCAGACGCGCCATCTCTTCATAGCCGCGGTCGCGCTGCTGGCCCAGGTCGGCGCGGCGCTCGCTGAGCAGCGCGATTTTCTTGTCGACGTTGCCCTTGCGGGCAAAGAGGGTTTTGAGTCGCTCGATAAATGGCATAGTGACGCTTCCGCGCGCCGACAGGTCGGGCGGCGCGGAGCCTTCTTGAAACAGGACCACTCGTCCACCCAGCCGCTTGGCCACCAGGCCGGCGGTCTGGCTGGCGTAGGATTTTAACTCGGTTTCGACCAATTGCAGAGGCAGGCGGGTCGCCGCCGCCACTTTTTCCGCCGCCACGCCGTCGGATGCCAGGTCCAGCCGGCTGGCGTCGATGGCCGCGCGGATCCGCGCCCGCTTTTGTTCATCCATCTCCGGATCGAACAGATCGCCGACGAACGGCGTTTGCGGCGGCCCGGCGGCGGTCCAGCCCCCCGCGTCATGGGGCCAGATGAGGATGACCGTCCGGTCGCTGCTGCGGCCGACGGCGTCCAGGGCGTCGGCGGCAAAGCCGCTGGTGGACATCAACACCACCGTGGAGGGCACGCCGCGCAGCGGCGGCGGGATTTCCCCCAGGGCCTTGCTCAGTTCCGCCGCCGTCAACGGCCCGGCCGCCTGGCCGCCGACCAGCGCCCGCCACGGCGATCGGCACGTGACCCACAGCCGCCCCACCGGCGCCTTGCCGCCCCACCATCTTTTTTTCGACAAACCCACATCCAGCGTTCGCCCCACCGGCATCTTCGCCTGCAGCTCCCGATCGGGGCGATTCATTTCGCTCATCAGCCGCTTGAGGTCCACGCCGCGGTCGTTGCGGTTGACGTGGCGCAGAAGCAAGGCCGGCGGCCGCCGCCCCAGCGTCGTGTCGATGCGCAGACGCTCATCGCCGATCAATTGCTCGACGTGGCGCATGAACTGCTCTTCAAGACGCTGATGGACGCTGGGATCGGAACTAAGGCTCATGATTGGCTACGGATCCCCGCAGCTTCCAAAGCAACACCGCGCCGGCCAGCCCACACCAAATCCATCCAATGACAGAGAGAATAAGATAAATCTTGCTCACCCGCCTCCCATCAGGCCGCGACGCGCCATCGTGACGACACGCGCAGGGGCGTACCACATCGGCGGCAGAAATTCGCCGCCGGCGGATTGGACGCCCCGCAGCGGAAGCGAGGGCAGCGGTTTGGCGGTCCCGACCCGCCGCCGCGCCCGATCAGCCCCAGCAGTCGCAAAATCCCGCGCAGCACCGCCCAGACCAGCCAGCCCAAGAACAGGACCCAGGCCACGATCAACAGGGCCACCAGAAACAGAACATGCAGCACAAAACTGGCGATCATGGCAAGCTCATCTCCCAACCGCGCATCGGCGCCGCCGCTTCAGCGGCGATCAAACACTCACCGCCGCAGGCGTCAGCGCTTCGCCGCAAAAAATGCAGTGGCGGTCGTACACGTCCGGATACGCTCCACAGCGCGGGCAGCGCCGCACCACCGGCACCAGTTGAACGCCGCAGTGCATGCAAAACTGATCCCGCGCATCCACCTGTTTTCGGCAGTGCGGGCAGGCGATGGACGCGGCGGCGGGCCGTTGCGGATACGGCACGTATCGCGGCGGCAGCGGCGGCGGACGCACCGGAAGCGTCGGCCCCGCAGCCGGCGAGGCCAGTGACAACGCCGACAAAAATTCATCCGCCGAGGCAAATCGCTTGTCCAACCGCGCGTAGCTGCGGCGAAATACGTCGTCCAGCGCCGCCGGCACCGAGCGGTTCCGATCGCTGGGGACCTCCGTCCCCGCCGGGCGCTCGCCCGTCAGCAGCTCGTACAGCACCACGCCGCACGCGTACAGATCGGCCCTGGCATCGCCACCGTCGCCCTGCCGCTGTTCCGGGGCCATGTAGTCGAGGGTTCCGGCGATTTGCCGCCCCGTCGGGCTGGACAGCGAAGCCGAAAAGGCGATCGAATTTCCCGCGGCGCGTCCATCCGCCCGACCAAGCCCAAAATCCGTCAACTTCACCACGCCCTCAACGCCAAACCCCTCTTTCCACGCCCGCTCGTGCACCAAGACGTTTTCCGGCTTGATGTCGCGGTGGATGACGCCGTGCTCGTGGGCGAATTTCAGTCCGGTTAAGACCTGCTTGAGGATGGCCAGCGCATCGGCAATGGAGACGGAGCGGTTTGGGATCAGCGGCCGCAAGCTCGTGCCGGGAACGTATTCCATCGTCAGATACGGCACCGGGGCATACGGATCAAACCCAATGGCCCGCACAATGTTGGGATGGACTAAGCCATGCAGCGCCGCCCCTTCGCGTTGCAAATCGCGCAGATATTGCGGATCGGCCGGGAACTTGATGGCCACAAGCTGGTCGGTCCACACGTGATGGTGTGCCCGCCAAACCTCGCCGAACGCCCCACCCCCGATACGCTCTTGAAGGACGTATTCGCCAATCCTCTGCTCTGCCTGGACCATGCTTCCCATGCTCAGCTACTCCAGTATTTCCGCGATCCAGTCGCAGATCAGCAGATTATAAACGCCGGCCACCAGGGTTCCCAAAGCCACAAACGTCCAGGCCGTGACCGTGGGCAGATGCCAGTGGAACAGCCACGCCAAAAGTGCCGCTTCCGCCAGCGTGTACGCCCCGACCAGCACGGCGCCGGCCAAGTTGCTCTCCAGCCGGGCCACGCGCCCGATGATCGGCAGCGACGCCCAGGGCCACAGCAGCACCACCCCCACCCACAGCCCAATCCGCTCTGTACCGCTAAGCAGTGCCGCGCGCGTCGCGGGATCCATCTGCCACCACGAAATCGCCCCGGCAATGACCGCCAAGACGGTCAGCGCAGTCACGATCTTGCCCGTGACGCTCTTGAGCCATTCCATCGCGTCAAAATTCTATCAGACTTTTGCCCGCAAGGAGTTACAAACCGGATGCATTTCCATAAGGTCACGGCGTTGACCGATCCCGCCGCTTGTTTGATGATGTGTTCCCATGAACCGCCTGATTCGCAAAGTGCGGCGATTCGATTTCCCGCCCGGGCGGATCATCGCCGGCAAATACGTCATCCAGCGCATGCTCGGAAGTGGCTGGGAGGGCGAGGTTTATGGCATTGTCGAGCGCAGCACCGGCATCCGCCGCGCCGCCAAATTCTATTATCCCCACCGCGATCCCACCGGCAAAGCCGCCATCGCCTACGCCCGCAAGCTCGACGCCCTGCGCCACTGTCCTATCCTCATGCAGTACCATCACCAGGAAATCGCCTACGTGCGCCGGCGAAAGGTCATCGTCGTCATCAGCGAATTGATCGAAGGCCAAAAGCTCGGCGAATTCCTCCAGGAGCAGCACGGCCATCGCCTCAGCACCTTCGAGGCCATGCACGTGCTGTACATCCTGGCCAAAGGCATCGCGCCCATCCACGCCCGCGGCGAATACCACGGCGACATCCACGAGGACAACATCATGATCCGCCGCCAGGGCATCGGATTCGAGCTCAAGTTGCTGGACTTTTTCGACCTCGGCCGGCCCACCCGCGCCAAAATCCAAAAAGACGTGCTCAACCTCGTCCAGGTGTTCTACATTCTGGTCGGCGGACGACCGCGCTACGCCGAGCAACCGCGAGTAGTCAAGGATATCGTGCGCGGGCTAAAGGATTCGCTGATCCTGGCCCGCTTCTGCACCGCCGGCGACATCCAGCGCCACCTGGAAACCCTCCAATGGAATGGATCCGGAGGGAAATGATGGATGCCTGGCCGGCGGTCCTGTATTTCTCCGCCGGGGGATTTGCATCTGCCGAGCAATTGGTTACTGTATTTGCATCCTATGACCCGATCTACTGATCCGCTTCCCCCGGGCGGTGTGCGTCCGTCATCGCCGGTATCGTCTCGTCCTGCTTCTACGCCGCAGGCATCGCCTCCGGCACCGCAACCACCCCTTGCGCCGGCGCCGGCTTCTCAAGACCGCGACCGCAGACGCGAAAACCGCCGGCCCGTTCAGGGCAAGGCCGTTCTGACCATTCTGGACGGACCCAGCGCCAACGCCACTTTCGACATCCTCACTCGCGATCTATCCTTCAGCGGGATTTCGTTTCTGCTGCGTGAGTCGATGGCCGTGGGCCAGACCTGCAAGATCGAAATCACCGGCAACGGCGGCCCGCAGGTCACCCATTTTTGTGAGGTGGTGCGCACCCGCCCCATGAGCAATGGGAAGTTTGAGATGGCTGTGAAGTTCCGCAAGAGTAAGTAAAGCTAATAGAGACGAAGAGACGAAGTGCGCGGCGCGCGTTTTTCACTTCGTCTCTTCGTCTCTTCGTCTCTCCGTCTCTTAGTCTCTTAGTCTCTTCTTCTGGCCAACACTTCCTTCCACGCCGACGGATGCACCTGCAAATAATATCGCCCCGCTTCCGTGCGCACGCTCACCGGCACACCGTAGACGCGCGACAGAATCTGCTCCTGCAGCACCTGCGCCATCGTCCCCTGGGCCGCGGGCTTGCCGCGATTCAGCAGGAGCACCTGCTCGGTCGCCGGCGGCAGTTCCTCCACGTGATGCGTGATGAGCACCACCGCCGGCGGATCGGGCTGCCGCAGCAGCGCCGCCACCGTCGCCAGCACCTGCTCGCGCCCGCGCAGGTCCAACCCCGCGGTAGGCTCGTCGAGAATCAACAGTCGCGGCCCGCCGACCATCGCCCGGGCGATCAGGCTCCTGACCCGCTCGCCGCTGCTCAGCGAGTTGTACGGGTGATCCGCCACCTGCCCCAGGGCGACCAATTCCAGCAGGCGTCGGGATTCCCGCTTCATCGCCGCCGTCGGCGGCTGATACAGGCCGATGCTGCCGAAATATCCGGTCAGCACCACGTCGCGGGCCGAGAGCGACGCATCGACGTCGTACGGCCCGGCCGGCTGCACCAGGCGCACCCGTCGCCGCAGCTCCGGCAGATTCGCCCGCCCAAACTCCTCGCCCAAGACGCCGCAGCGGCCGCGGGTCGGCCACCAGTGGCACGCCGCCACCCGCGCCAGCGTGCTCTTGCCGCTGCCGTTGGGTCCCAGCACCGCCGCCAGCGTGCCGGCGGCGACCTGCCAATCCACCTGCCGCAAAATCCATCGCCCGTCGCGCAGGACGCCCACGCCGTGCATCTCAACGGCCAACGCGCGGTGTTGCCGTTTTGAATTTGTCGGGATACTGTTCACGGCCGCTAACTCTAAAGGACTTTGCAATGCCCGCAACTGTCCCTCGCCGCCATTTTGTTCCGCAGCAGATCGACGTGTCGGACTTCGCGCCGCTGGAAACGCTCTACCGCACCCTGCTGTTCAGGCCGATCGATTCCATCGAGCAATTGGATCGCTGGCTGGAGGATTTTTCGGAGCTGACCTCGGTCGTGGATGAATACGCCAGCCGCCGCTACATCGACAAAAGCTGCCACACGGATGACGAGGCGATCAAGCGCCGCTACCTGCAGTTCGTCGAGCAGGTCGAGCCGCGCATCAAGCCCATGGTGTTTCAACTGCAAAAGAAGTATTTGCAGTCGCCGTACGTTGAGCAGTTGCCCCAGCGTTTTGCGATGCTTGCCCGCAACTGGCTGGCGGACGTGGAGCTGTTTCGCGACCAGAACGTCCCGATTGAAACCGAGATCACGCGGCGCGTCACCGCGTACGACCAGATCAACGGCCGGATGACGGTGCGATTCCGCGGCCAGGACCTGACGATGCAGCAGATGGCCCGCTTCCAGGAGGAACCGGACCGGCTGACGCGGCGCGAGGCCTGGGAAGCCGCCGCCCGCCGCCGCTTGGTCGACCGCGACGGCGTCGAATCCATCTTCGACGCCCTGTTGCCCCTGCGCCACCAGTTGGCCCAGAACGCCGCCCTGAGCGACTTCCGCGCCTACCAGTGGAAGGCCAACAAACGCTTCGATTACACCCCCCAGGATTGCCTGCGCTTTGCCGACGCCATTGCCGAAACCTGCATGCCCGTGGTGCATCGCCTGGATCATCAGCGCATGCTCGACCTCGGCTTGGAAAAACTCCGCCCCTGGGACATCGCCGTCGATCTCAAGGGCCGCCCGCCCCTGCGACCCTTCGACGAAACCCAGATCGACGTTTTTTTGGACAGGACGCGCGAGATTTTCCAGAACCTCTCGCCCGACCTGGCGGCGGATTTCGACGCCCTGCGAGCCCGCGGCAACCTCGACCTCCAGAGCCGACACGGCAAGCAGCCCGGCGGTTACCTCATGCCCCTGGAGGAATCCCGCCAGCCGTTCATCTTCATGAACGCCGCCGGACTGCAACGCGACGTCGAAACCCTCCTGCACGAGAGCGGCCACGCGTTCCACCACTTGGCCGTCAGCCGCGAAGACATCGTGTTTCTCCGCACCGCTCCCATGGAATTCTGCGAAGTCGCCAGCATGTCCATGGAATTGCTGGGCAGCGAGCACCTGGGCGTCTTTTACGATCCCCCGGAGGCCGCCCGCGCCCGCCGAAACCTCATCGAAGGCGTCATCCGCTTCCTGCCCTGGATGGCCACCATCGATTGCTTCCAACACTGGATCTACACCCACCCCAACCACGACCGCGCCCAGCGATGCCGGGTCTGGCTCGATCTCATGGACCGCTTCGGCAGCAAGCTGGACTGGACCGGCTGGCAAACCGTGCGCGAGTCCTACTGGCAACGCCAAACCCACCTCTTCCGCTCGCCGTTTTACTACATCGAATACGGCATCGCCCAACTGGGGGCCGTTCAGTTGTGGCTGGCTGCGCGCAAAAACCGCACCGCCGCCCTGCAACGCTACCGCGACGCCCTGGCCCTGGGCGGCACGCGCCCCTTGCCGGACCTCTTCGCCGCCGCAGGAATCGTCTTCGATTTCTCCGAAAAAACCCTCCGCCCCCTCATCAGCAGCCTGGAAGAAGAATTGAACCGCCTGCCGCGCTAGCCGCCGGCGCCCCGCCCATATCGCACTGGGCTGCGACCTCCGGCAGCAGGCGCCCCTGCTTGATTTCGTGCGGATTGGCGAAGCGATGCAGCTCCGCCAGGGCAAGCCGCCCGCCGCGCAGCGTCCCCAGCACCGCCCGGCCGCTTTCCGCCCCAAAATCAAACGCCAGGAACTTGCTTTCCGCCACGATGTCCAGCATGTTAGCATTCGTCGCCGCGAACCACTGTCATGCACCGCACGCGCATCAAGATTTGCGGAATCTGCCGACCGCAGGATGCCCTCGCCGCCGCCTCCGCCGGCGCCGATGCCATCGGCATGGTCTTTCATCCCGCGTCGCCGCGATGCATCGGCATCGACGATGCCCGGCAAATCCTGGCCGCGCTCCCGCCGTTTGTCGCGGCGATCGGTTTGTTCGTCGACGCGGATGCCCAGGCCATCACGCACATCACCGAGCAGCTTCGCCTCTGTGCCATTCAGCTTCACGGATCAGAATCGCCCCAACTGGTCGCGCAGCTCAAACCCACGCCTGTCATCAAGGCCCTGCGCTTAGGCGACGATGCTGAGCAGACTCTTGCCCAATGGCGTGCGGCGATCACGGATATGCACTTGAGCAATCTTCGGGCGATTCTGCTGGAAACGCCGGCCGAGGTTCCCGGCGGCAGCGGCGTGCCCAACGATTGGAATGTCCTGCACCGCCTGCAACAATCGGGAAGCTTCAATGGTTTGCCCGCTCTGATTGCTGCCGGCGGCCTGACTGCCCAGAGCGTCGGCGAGGTCGTCCGCCTGCTCCGGCCGTTTGCCGTCGATGTCAGCACTGGCGTCGAATCCGCCCGCCGGGAAAAATCCCCTCAAAAAATCCTGGACTTCATCCGCGCCGTTTGCGCCGCCGATGCTGGGGGTTAGAGATCACGACGCCAACGCCTTCATCTCGCGGTACAGATCGGCCTTGCCCTCAAAGCCGATGCCGACCAACTCCGGTAACGTGATGAAACCGCTCTCGACGTTCACGCCGTCGGGGAATCCGCCGTAGGGTTGGAACAGGTCCGGATACGATTCGTTGCCCCCCAGGCCCAAGCCCGCGGCGATGTTCAGGGACATCTGGTGTCCGCCGTGCGGAATGCAACGCGACGGCGACCAGCCGTGCTCCCGCAGCATCGCCAGGGTCCGCAGATATTCCACCAAGCCGTAGCTGAGGGCGCAATCGAATTGCAGCCAGTCGATCTCCGGCCGCATGCCGCCGTAGCGGATCAGGTTCCGCACGTCCTGCATGGAAAACAAATTCTCCCCCGTCGCCATGGGGCCGGGATAGTGCCTGGCCAACTCCGTCTGCAACACATAATCCAGCGGATCGCCGGCTTCTTCGTACCAAAACAGGTTGTAGCTCGACAGCGCGTCGCCATACTCGATGGCCGTCTGGAGATCGAATCGGCCGTTGGCATCCACCGCCAACCGTTGGTCCGGGCCCAGAACGCTCAGCACCGCCTCGATACGCCGCACGTCTTCCTCCAGCGGCGCCCCGCCGATTTTCATCTTCACCACGCTGTAGCCGCGGTCCGTGTACGATTTCATCTCGCGCTTCAGCGTTTCGGTGTCCTTGCCCGGGTAGTAATATCCGCCAGCGGCATAGACGAAGATGCGCTTGTTGACCTTCCCGTCGCCGTATCGCTCGGCCAGAAGCCGAAAAAGCGGCTTACCGGCGATCTTGGCCACCGCATCCCACAGGGCCATGTCGATGGTGCCGACCGCCACCGATCGCTCGCCGTGCCCGCCGGGCTTCTCGTTGCTCATCATGCATTTCCAGATCTTGTGCGGATCGAGATTCCCGCCGGCATCTTCCAGCAGGGCTTGGGGCTTGGCCTCCATAATCCGCGGCACGAACCGTTCGCGGATCAAGCTGCCCTGCCCATAGCGCCCGTTGGAATTGAATCCGTAGCCGACGACGCGTTGGCCTTCGCGCATCACATCCGTCACCACGGCCACCAGGCTCAGCGTCATCCTGGAAAAATCGATGTACGCGTTGCGGATGGCCGATTGAATGGGCTTGGTGACTTCACGAATCTCGATGATTTTCACGCGAACTCCTGATCAGGGCCCGAAAACCTGATCTTACCCGCGATCAGTGGCTTGCGGTATTTAGCGGCGGTGCGTAGCCCCGCGGGTTCTCGCTCCCCCCTCGCCCCGGTATTCCTCGACTGGCCCTCCACTTTCTCCTTTCTCCCGCTCTCCTTTCTCGCGCAGCGCGGCACAGATAAATTCTATGGCAATCAGTGATGGCCCACGATCCGTTTTGTAATAGCCGCGGGCGGCAGCCCGCGGACCCCGTGCCAAAAAACACCCGTTGAACCGCCAAGCTCGGCCCGCAAGTCGAATCGCATGCCCCGATCTGCGCCCTCCAATTCGGCATCCCCCGAAAAGGATTTGCAGCCACAGGCCGCCCCTCAACCGTCCTTCACAGCCCCGCTTGTCCGACCTCTGCATGACCTCAGCGCCGCTTCCCCCTCTCCCCGTCTGTGGTGAGCCCGTCGAACCGCGCCCCGGCATCCAGAACTGAAACGCGTCTCCTTTCCACTTTCTACCTTCTCGCGCAGCGTCGCCACGGATTAAATTGCGGATGATCACAGATAAATTTTCTGTTAATCGTGACGGCCCTGCTCTGTCTCTACCCCGTCGAAGTTCGGCGCTTGTTAGGTAGCGCGGTGTCCGTCGTGTTGATACAAGATGCAGGATGTTGACCTGCAAATCGCCACGGAAGGTGATGCGAGTCGCTTATGAGCTGGCCAAGCGTTGTTTGCGCGACCACTCCAGCAAGTTCAGCCACAAGGATTTCACGCAGCCGCAGTTGTTCGCCTGCTTGGTGGTGCGTGAGCATCAGAAGCAGACCTATCGCGGCATTGAGGCCGTGTTGCGCGACAGCCCGCACTGGTGCAGGCAGATCGGCATGAAACGCGTGCCCGACCACAACACGCTCTGCCGCGCGTTTCACGCGTTGCTGGGTGAATCACGCGTCGGCCGGCTGATGGATCGGCTGACGCGATGGATGCCGCTGGGCAAAGCCCTGGGCATCACCTGCGCCATCGACTCGACGCTTTACGACACGCATCACCGCTCAAGACATTACGAACAGCGGTGCCGTCATTACCGCACGCGCGACAAGATCGCCGCCAATTCCAGGCGTTCCCGCTCGGCGCGACGCACGCCCAAGCTGAGTCTGAGCGTCGATACTCGTTGTCACATCATCCTGGCCGCCCATGCACGCACGGGGATGGGGTCCGATGCTCGGGACTTTCTTCCGCTGCTGCGCCAGTCCGTACGTCGCCGTCCGCAGATCAAGACAGTGCTGGCCGATGCCGGTTATGATTCGCATGAGAATCATGAAGTCGCGCGCCGTGAATTGAACGTTCGATCACTGATCAAGACCGGCGTCGGACGACCCAGTGCCAAGCCACTCGTTTCGTGGTACCGTCGCAGGATGCAAAAGAAGCTGAGCGGATCGCAGAAGGGCAAGCCGTACGGCCAGCGTTCGCAGGCCGAAACGGTGAACAGCATGATGAAGCGGAATTTAGGCGATCATCTGCGTGCGCGAACTCCCGAAGGCCGCCGCAAGGAACAGATGCTGCGGGTGTTGACGCACAACATCTCGATCCTTTTATCGCGCCTGGATGAGGATTGAGACAGAGCAGGTGCGAACCCGTTTCACCTCCCCCGTTTCACCTCCCGTTCCGAGCGCCCGGGCATGCATAATGTCGTTATTTCAACAAGCTTGGTTTTCCGCCGGCAAGCCCCTGCTGCGCAAGGCGATACGCTGCGATCATCAATGTGCCAAGATAATCTGGGGGGCTTTAAGCTGACCGCTTGCATGACACAATCAAATTGCTCTGCGATCTCGGCGTGCTCCGCGGTGCAAATGAATTTTCCGGGTTAAGAGCGGCTGCGCATCTCGATGGCGTATTGCAGCAACTCGTTGTTCGTCTTCAAATTCAGCTTCTGCTTGATGTGCTCCTTGTGAGCATCCACCGTCTTGGGGCTCAGAAAGAGAGTGTCGGCGATGGACTTGACGCCCAGGCCCTGGCCGATGAGGCGGAAGACTTCCAGCTCGCGGTCCGTCAGGCGGTCCAGCGGCGAGCGCTCGGCACTGTCCTTGGCCCCGCGAAGTGAACGCAGGAGCTTGGCGGCCATCTTGTCGCTGAGCCAGGTGTCGCCGGCCAGCGTTTGGCGGATGGCGGCCATCACCTGCTCCTGCGGCTCCTGCTTCATCACGTAACCGCTGGCGCCCGCGCGCAGGGCCCGTTCGGCATAGAGGGACTCATCGTGCATGGAGACGATCAGGATGGGCAGACGCGGATACAGATCGTGGAGCTGCTTGCACAGTTCCAATCCGTCGCCGCCGGCCAGAGTCAGGTCCAGGGCCACCAAGTCGGGGACGAGGGACGCGGCCAGTTCCAGGGCCTGCGGTGGGCTGTCGGCTTCGCCGCAGACCATCAGATCGTTCTGGTCGTTGATCAGACGCCCCAATCCCTCGCGAAGCACGGGATGGTCATCCACCAGGAGGACCTTTTTCTTGCCGACGGCGGAGTCTGCGGCGGATGGATCAGCGGATGTTTTGGCGACCATGCACAGGCCCTTCCCGCCAGTCTAGTCCGGACTGGCGAAAGAAACCACGATTCGGGTTCCGGCGGTGGGGCCGGGTCCGATGTCCAGCGAGCCGCCGATCAGCGCGGCCCTGTATTGCATGATATGCAGCCCCAAGCCCTTTGACTGCCCCGCAGTGGAAACCGGCGGGGTGAATCCACTGCCGTCATCGTCGATCTGGAGAGTCACCTGTTTGCCGCTGCGGGACAGCGTGATGGTGATGTTGCGCGCCCTGCCGTGCTTGATGGCGTTGTGCACGGCCTCCTGGGCGATGCGGTAGAGGTGAATGGCCGCCGTGTTGTCGCGCAAAAGCACGGGATCGTCGAAGTGGGCGCGGCAGCGGATTCTAAACACCTCCTGCACACTGGCGGCCAATTCATTAAGGGCGAACATGAGGCCGCTGGATTTGAGTTCGACCGGGTGCAGCCCGCGGGCCAGGCCGCGGGCCTGGCCGATGGCCTGGGCCACCAGGTCGGCGATCTTGCGGGCGTCGACGCTCTCTTCCAGGGCCTTGGCGGCCAGGCGGTTTTCCAACGACTTGCTCAAGAACCCAATGCCGGCCAGTTGCTGGCCCAGGCCGTCGTGCAGGTCCTGCCCGATGCGGCGGCGTTCACGGTCGCTGATTTCCAGGAGTTGGCGTTCCAGGCGTTTTTGGTCGCTGAGGTCGCGGATGATGCCGGTGAACAGCCGCCGCGGCGGAGGGCTGGCCATTCCCGCGCCCGGGCGGTCGGCTAGGCGCACTTCGCTGACGGCCAAGTACATGGGGAAGAGCGAGCCGTCGCGGCGCCGGCCGGAGACTTCGCGGCCGATGCCGATGATCTTGGCCTGCCCGGTGGTCAGGTAATTGGCCAGGTAAGTATCGTGCTGGGTGCGATAAGGCTCGGGCATGAGGATGTTGACGTTTTGCCCGATGACTTCGGAACTGGAGTATCCGAAGAGGCGCTGAGCGGCGGGGTTGAAGGACTCGATGATGCCGCGCTGGTTGATGGTGACGATGCCATCCACGGTGGTGCTGAGAATCGCCGCGTAGCGGGAGTCGATATCGTTCAGGGCGGCTGCATCCCCCGCGGCGTGAACCAGGGCCACGGCGCTGATGGACTGCCCGGGTGAAGCGGGCAGGGGGTGGGCACAGTCGTAGACGCGGCGAGTCTGGCCGGCGGCGGTGACGATTCGCAGCTCGCAGGAGTGTTCTTTTCCGGCCCGCAGAGCGTCGGGGCGGTCGGCCATCAGCGGGCGGTCGTCGGGATGGATGATGCTGTCCCAGCCCCGACCGGCCCAGTCCTGGAAGGTGTATCCCGTGAAGCGGGCAAAGGAGTCCGAACACCAGTCGCAACCGATGACCCCGTCGCTGCCCAGGCGCAGGCCATAGGCGTAGTGAAAAGCTTGCTTGCCCGGGGGCGGCTCGGCGCTGCGGGACATCGGTGTGATTGTAAGCTCCGTCGCCACAAGGAACGAGTGGGATAGTCGGGGAAAGCCCCTAGAGCAAAAAACGTGACTTAACCGATGGGCGGGGTCCAATCAGCGGTCGATAATTCGCGCCGTAGGCTTCAGAATCCGCGCGGGGTGTGCGCCCTGCCCTGGTTTGGGAATAGGATGACCGCTTTTGCCGCAAAAGCTTCGGCCAAGACAGGGATCGCCCGTTTTGCGTCACAGGAGATGTCCCCGCTGGTGCGGGAGTGGATCGAGCAGTGCGCCGCTCTGTGCCAGCCGCAGGAGATCCACGTTTGCGACGGCAGCGCGGCCCAGCGCAAGCAGCTTCTGGACCGCGCCGTCGCCGAGGGGGTGTTGATCCCGCTCAGCCAGGAAAAACTTCCCGGCTGTTACCTGCACCGCAGCCATCCCAACGACGCGGCATGCACGGAGGAGTCGACGTTCATTGGCATGCCCAGCGAGCAGATGGCCGGCCCCAGCAACCGCTGGATGGAAGCGACAGCGGCGAAGGAGAAACTCACCGAGCTGTTCCAGGGCTGCATGAAGGGGCGGACGATGTACGTCGTGCCGTTCGTGATGGGCCCGATCGGCTGCCCGCTGGCCAAGGTGGGCATCCAACTGACCGACTCGCTGTACGTCGCGGTGAGCATGGGGATCCTGACGCGAATGGGCAGCGTCGCGTGGAAGCCATTGGGCGACGGCGAGCCATTCACGCGGTGTCTGCACAGTCTCGGCGATGGCGAGGGGCAGCGCCGCTGCGTCTGCCATTGGCCGCTGGACAACACCATCTGGTCGTTCGGATCGGGCTACGGGGGCAATGCCCTGTTGAGCAAGGAAGCTCTGGGGTTGCGCATCGCCAGCTTCCTGGGAAGCCAGGAAGGCTGGTTGGCCGAGCACATGCTGATCGCAGGGGTGACGATTTTGGGTCACAAGGACTACGTGGCGGCGGCGTTTCCGTCCACGTGCGGGAAAACGAACTTTGCCATGCTGGTTCCACCCGAGCGATACCGAAAAGCCGGGTGGAAGGTTACCACTGTCGGGGACGACATCGCTTGGATGTGGGTGGACGAGGAGACGGGGAAGCTTCGAGCCATCAATCCGGAGTCGGGGTATTTCGGTGTTCTGCCGGGGACCAACTGGCAGAGCAACCCCAACGCCATGGAGACGATGTCGCGCAATTCAATTTACACCAACGTCGCGTTATTGCCCGACGGCGACGTGTGGTGGGAGGGGAAAACCGCCGAGCCGCCCAAAGAGGCGATCGACTGGATGGGCAAGGCGTGGACGCCGGGTTGCGGGCGTCCTGCGGCGCATCCCAATGGCCGGTTTACCGCCCCCATGGCGAATAACCCGGTCTTGGACCCTGCCGCGGACGATCCCAAGGGCGTTGCGATTTCCGCGATCATCTTCGGCGGCCGGCGGAGCAAAACGGTGCCTCTGGTCTATCAGGCGTTCAACTGGATGCACGGGGTGTACATCGGGGCGACGCTGGGGAGCGAGACGGCGGCTGCGTCCGCCCAGGACGCGGGCGTGGTGCACCGCGATCCGATGGCCATGCTGCCGTTCGTCGGCTACAACATCGGCGAATACCTCATCCACTGGTTCCGCATGCGCAAGAAGTTGCGCGATTGCCCGCGCATCTTTCACGTCAATTGGTTCCGCACCAACGAGCAGGGCAAATTCATCTGGCCGGGCTTCGCCGAGAACATCCGGATATTGCGCTGGATTCTGGACCGTTGCCACGGCCGGGCCTACGGCGTGGAGACGCCGCTGGGGTGGATGCCGCGCGTCGAGGACATCGACTTGGGCGGCCTGGACCTGCTGCGCGAAGAACTGGTGGCGGTGCAGCACGTGGACTTGGAGGCATTCAAGAGCGAGATCGTCGGGCAGGAGGAGTTGTTCCTCAAACTGGCGGAAGATTTGCCCAAGGAGATGATTTTTCAGCGTGAACTTCTGATCAGCCGGCTGTGAAATGCTCCCCAAGGAGCGGACGATGAGTGCAGCGCCATTATCCTCGCGGTTTGAGTTGAATTCGCAGATGGCGGCGGCGAACCGGGCCGCGTTTGCCCTGGACGGGGTGACGGTGGTGAGCTTGGTGGGGTCGTCGGGATCGGGCAAGACCTCGATCATCGAGGCCGCCGTCCAGCACCTGGAGGGGCGCATGCGCCTGGCGACGGTGGTCGGTAATCCCGCCGCCAGCCGCGACGCCGAGCGCTTGGCCCGCCTGGGCGTCTGCGCCGTGCCGGTGCAGACCGACAACCTGGCCGCCAACGACGTGCACAACGTTCTGGCCGATTTGAACCTGGCCCGCATGGACATGGTCTTCATCGAAACCGCGGGCATCTCACCTCTGGAGCTCGACCTGGGCCAGGACCTGCGCGTGGCGGTGTTCGGCGCCTCCGGCGGCGACGACAAGGCCGCCGAATACGCCAACCTCATCGCCGAGTCCGACCTAGTCGTGCTTTCCAAGATCGATCTGCTTCCCCACGTGACGTTCGACATGAACGTGTTCCGCGCCGACGTGGCCAAGGCCAATCCCGCCGCTGAACTGATCACGCTGTCGGCGCGAAGCGGCGCCGGCGTCGAGGCCCTGCTGGACAGCTTGGCGCGGCACTGGGCACCGGACAAGCAATTTGGCGCCCCGCGCCGGGCGGCGGATCAGCTCGAGTGGTTTTTCGGTTAAGATGGCGGCGCGATGACATCGCGCGGCGGCCGCAAATCCGTCCTTCAAGTTCCTCCCGTTTCTTCACCCCCGGTCGCCGATGCATACATGAGGGCATTCCTTTTATAGGAGAAAAGTTGCGTGTACCTTTTTCTGGGCCTTCGACTTGAGGGCCGAGCTTGGCGGTTCAAGGGGTGGTTTTTGGCACGGGGTCCGCGGGCTGCCGCCCGCGGCTATTACAAAACGGATCGTGGGCCATCACTGATTGACAGAGAATTCATCTGTGTGCCACGCTGCGCGAGAGCGTAGAGCGGGAGAAAGGAGTAAGTAGAGCGAACGATCAATGCCGGGGAGCGGTTCGACAGGCTTACCACAGGCGGAAGAGGGAGAAGCGGCGTTGAATCGTTTCCGGCGCATGGGTATGGTGAGGCTATGCCCGGTCTGCCGCCACCAATGCCGGCGATGCCGATGCCGCCGCCCATGCGACCCAGGTCCGCACGCGGACGCGGGAAAAGAATCAAGCTCCTGGCCGCCCTGATCGTACTTGGGGTGGGCGTATGGGCGCTCGTCGCCTACGCTCCACGCATCAAGGACCGATTTGTCGCGCGCCGCTTCCGCGTGGTCGATCCCAACCTTGTCTTCGCCAGCGGGCAGATCAACCGGCATCTGATCGGCTCCGTCCTGAGCGATTACAAAATCAAGTGCATCGTCTCTCTGGAAACGCTTGAGCCGGACGATCCGGACGTAGCCGCGGAATTGCAGGCGGGCCGCGACCTGGACATCCAGCGGTTCGACGATCCGCTGCTGGGCGACGGAACCGGGGACATCCACCACTATGCCGATGCCATCGAGCAGATCGTCGCCGCGGAGAAGTTGGACCAGCCCGTGCTCATCCATTGCTCCAGCGGCACCGAACGCACCAACGGCGCCGTCTTCTATTACCGCGTGCTGGTTCAGAAAGGCAACCCCGACGACGCAGCGGCCGAGATGTTCCGCAACGGCCACGATCCCAAGCACAATCCTCAATTAATCCCCTACCTCAACGCCCACATGGCGGAACTGGCCAAGCTGCTCGTCCAGGCCCAGATCATTATGACCCTGCCCGATCCCATGCCGCAAATTCACCGGTAGGTCACGGCAGCGGCGGGCGTCGCGGGGGGCGGGGATTCTTCGGCCAGCGCCTCGGTGATTACGGAAAACTTGACTAGGCGCGATGGGCCGAACGACGTGGTCAGGGCCACGTCCGCGGCGTCGCGCCCGCGGGCCATGACGATCCGGCCGATCCGCGGCAGGTTGTGCCGGCCGTCAAACGCGTACCACTGGCCGCCCAAAAATACCTCCGTCCAGGCGCTGAAATCCATCGGCAGCGGGCAGGGCGGGACGCCGATGTCGCCCAAGTAACCGGTCGCATAACGAGCGGGGATGTTCAAGCAGCGCAGAAACGTGATCAGCAGGTGCGAAAAGTCGCGGCACACGCCCCGCCGCTCGTAGTACACGTCGTACGCCGTCTTGGTCGGGCGGGCAAAGTCGTAGCCGAAGGTCACGTTGTGGTGCACCCAATCGCATACGGCCTGCACGCGCGGCCAGCCCGGCGCCGTCTTGCCGAACAGCTCCCAGGCGATCTCGGCCAGACGATCCGTCTCGCAATACCGGCTGGCCATCAGAAACCGCAACACCTCCGGTGCAAGGTCCTGAACTTCCGACTGCGCCGCCGAGGGATCGACCGGATCGGGCAGCCCTGAGTCGCGGACGACCGCATTGTGCCAGAGCCGAAGCTGTCCCGCGGGAGCAAGCACCCGCCCGCATTGATTGCCGAAGCCATCGATGAATGTCGTGATCGCAACCGCCGGATCAGAATTAATCCGCTGCGGCTCCAGCAAGCTGCCCGCCCGCGACGGATGCGTGTACAGCATCAGCAGCGTCGCCGCCGGCGCCGGAAAGTCGAACGTCAAATCAAAACCGATGCGAATGAGCACGGCGTCCCTTTCCCCATACGCAGAACCACGGTTGGGGGTTGGTATCAAAAAGCATACCGCGCTGCGCAAGAAAGTGGAGCAGTAGATCAGTTGAGCAGCAGAGAAGGCGGGAGAATCGTCAGAGGATTTGCTGCAGAAGCTCGGCGAGCACTTTTCGCGAATCGAAGTGATCTTCGGCCAGTCGTCGGGCGGCCGCGGCGTGACGGGGGTAATCGGCCGCGATGGCGTTGAGGGCGTCGGCCGCCTCACCGGCCGTCGCGAATGAGAACAGTCCCTGGCCCGTCGGCAGCCAGCGGTCGAAGCCGCTGGCTTGTGCCACCACCGGCTTGCCACTGGCCAAATAGGCGCTGCTCCGATCGCTGAACCACCCGCTGGGAAGGGCCGCATAAATCTCCTTGGCCACGCTGAACTCCCCGGCACTGTCGCGGATGAACTGCGCGAATGACTCGCAACTGAGCGTCGCCTGCTCGGGATTCACCAGCTTCCAACCGTGGGCGGTGAATTGCCGCGCCGTTTCCTGGGGCACCGACAGCATCCCCATCGTCATCTCCCACGGCACGCGCGACGGCAAGTCCAGCATCTTCATCCATTCCACGCTCTTGCTGCTCAGGTAGCGCTTGCCGCCGAATTCCACGTGCCGGTCGGATGTGTGCTCCCACTTGCCGATGGTGGTGAACGCTCGGTTATCCGTGTGCTCCACCGGCCAGTGCCCCAGGGCAATGGGCTGATTGGTGGCGATCCAGTTGAAGCCATGCGTCGGTACCGCGCACTCGGCTGTGCCTATCAATCGCCCAAACGTCGCGGTCGCGTCGAACTGCTTGTAATAATTCAGGAAATCCGCGTCGTGACGCATGCGCAATTGGGTGAAGACCGGATCGGTGTCGATGACGGCCATGCGACCCGGCCGGGGAAGATTGTCGCGTATCGGCGTCACCCCGCTGACGCACAGGAGCAAATCCGCCCGGCGCATCAACTCCGCCAACTCCGCCGCGCTTAGCCCATAATGCTTGTCCTGGAACTCCGAATAATAGCAATACCGCAGCGGCAGGCCGTAACGCGCGAAGGTCCGCTCCAAATACGCCCGCCCATACGCCGAATCTGCCGAGCTCTGCCACGTCGTCGGGTTGTACGGGTACGAATACGACCCGCTGTCCTCCAGGAACCACACTTCGTGGCCAAGCTCGTGTAATCCCAGCAGGTAGTTGAGGTGATGCCAGGTCATTCCGCCCAGCGGATAAGCGACGATATAGCCGCCGACGATGATGGTTAGGGGCTTGGCCATGACATCAAATGGCTTCGATCATCTTGACGAGGACCCGATCCGGGGCCAAATATTCGCGGGCGATCTCATACGCCGCCGCCCGATGCGCCGCGGCATTGGCGGCGACTTCCGCCAATCCATCCAGTATCTGCTGCAACGTTTCAAACGCGATCACTCCCCGGCCGCTGGGGATGAACTTGCTCCAGCCGGTTTCTTGCACCACCGCCGGGCGGCCGGCGGCCAGGTAACAGGCGGTGCGGCAACTGAACCATCCGCTGCGCGTGGCCACGTAGATCTGCTTGGCCACGGACCATTCCCCGGCGCTGCGGCCGATCAGCTCCTGATACGCCTGGGGCGTGAGCGTGCTGGCCTGTGCATCCAAAATTCGCCACCCCTGACGCTGCAGGCGGCCCAGCGGCGCCTTGGTCCCGCCCACCGCCAGCGCCAACTGAAGATTCGTCCGCTGCGGAAGATGGCTGAATCGCTCAAACTCGTGCAACTTCGTCCGGTATTCCACGCCCTCGTGAATCACCCGCCCCTGGAAATAATCCCACGTCATGATGGTGGTCATCGGCGCATCCGCCGGCAGCGCCGTCGCCCGAACCTTCGACCAGGCCGGCAGCGACACCACGCAGCGCGTCGTCCGCCAATCAAACGGCCCGCGCGGAATCGTGCAGTCCTGGCCGTACAAATTTTCCGCGTAGGTGAAGTGCCGGTCGTGCTCGGCCACCGCCGCACACCAGCGCTGCACGTTCTGCGACCAGGCGAACTTGTGCTGCAACATCATCTGGTTGTAACCGGGGTCCGTGTCCAGAAAGACCTTGACGCACCGCGGGCCAAGCTCCTGCGGAATGAAGCACGCCCCGCTGACGTTGAGGAAAATATCCGCCGTGCGCGCCACCTCGGCGAACTGGGCGGCGCTCAAACCAAAATGCTTCTCGTGCAAAAAGACGTAATGCCACTTCTGGGCCAACTGCGGCGCGTACGCGTCAAAAAAATCGCGCAGAAATTTGAGCGTATAATCGGGCTGGTCCACGGGCGAGCGCTGCAGGGGATCGTACGGCCAGACCCAGGTGTCCTCGTGGTAGTAAACGTCGTGACCCAACTCGTGAAGGCCCAGCAGGTAATGGAAATAATCCCAGGCCACGCCCCCCAGGGGGAACTGCCCCACCATGCCGCCGACAATGATGCGAAGTTTGTTTTTTGCCCGGACCATTCCGCCTTTTGGGCCGCGCCGATCACGTCGCGGCCGTCGGCTCCTCCAGCTTCAACTGGTGCCGGGCCATCGAATAATAAACCCCGCGACGGGCCAAGAGTTCCTCGTGCGTTCCGCGCTCCACGATGCGACCCTCGTCCATCACGAGAATCTGATCGCAGCCGGCGACCGTGCTGATGCGATGGCTGACCAGGATAATCGTCCGATGCCGCTTCAGGTTCGCCAGCGTCTGGGTAATCAGCGCTTCGTGTTGCGGATCGAGGGCGCTGGTCGGCTCATCCAGCACGATCAGCGGCGCCTCGGTCAACAGGGCGCGGGCGATGCTGATCCGTTGCCGCTGACCGCCGGAAAGATTTGCCCCGTTTTCGCTGATGGGCGTTTCGTACCCCTCGGGGAGTTTTTCGATGAAGCCATCGGCCCCGGCCAGCTCGGCCGCCCGGCGAATCTGCGCTCGCGAGGCGTGCGGCCGGCCATAGCCGATGTTCTCCGCCACCGTCGCCGGCAAGATCACGCTGTCCTGCAACACCAGGGCCACGTGCGCTCGCAGATCCTTGACCTTCACCTTGCGGATGTCCGTGCCGTCCAGCAGAAGCTGACCCTGGGTCGGATCATAAAACCGCGGCAGCAGGCTCAGCAGCGTGGTCTTGCCCACGCCGCTGGAGCCGACGAACGCCACCATCTGCCCCGGTCGAATTTCCAGATCGATGTCGCGCAACACCGGCTCGCCGGCACGGTATTCGAAGCTCACGTTCCGCAGGGCCAGGATGCGCGGCTGGCGCGGGAGGTGGATGGCATCCGGCGCATCCCCGATCACCGGATCGCGGTCCAGGACCTCGAAGACGCGCTGCACCCCCGCCACGCCCCCCTGGATGCTGGCGCCGCTGCCGCTGATCGCCTGCAATGGACCGTAGACCTGGTTGACGTAGGCGAGAAAGACGATCAGGTCGTACGCCGCCAGTCCCGCCGTCCCCTGATACACCAGCCACCCGCCGTAGCCGAAGATCACCGCGTACCCCAGCCCGAAGATCGATCCCACCAGCAGCCAATACCACGAATCCTGCCACGCCTGCCGCAGGTACGCGCGCACGCTGCTTTGCGCCGTCATGTGGAAGCGGGCAAATTCATCCGCTTCACGGCCAAACGCCTGCACGAGGCCAATCGACGCGATCGACCGCTGGATGACCGTGGTCAATTCGCTGTCCACTTCCTTGGCCTCCAGCCACCGTTTTTTCAGCGGAGCGGCAAACAGCTTGGTCGTCCACAACAGCAGCGGCGCCACGGCCAGGGTCAACACCGTCAGTTGCCAATTCATCTGCAGCATCAGCCAGGTCATGCAGATCAGCGTGATGCCGCTGACCACGACGCCGTTGATCAGCACCGTCAAAATCGTCTGGAATCCACCGGTGTCATAGCTGAGGCGGTAGATGGCGTCTCCCTGCGGCTGCGATTTGTGATACCCCAGGCTCAACTGTTGGAGCTTGCGGAACAGATCGCAGCGCACGCGCATCAGCCCGTTGTAGCCGATATACGCGTTGATCAGCCGCTGGGCCATCGCCAGCGCTTCCTGCAAAACCCGCAGAATGACCGCCAGGGCCGCCAGAGTCATGATCTGGCCCACAATGTGTTCCTGTCCCATCCCCATGGCCGCAACCAGCTTGTGAAAGAGGCGGTACACCAGCATCTGGCTGGGCTTGTGGATGAACAGCGACAGGAAAATCGCCAGGAGAAATGGCTGCAGGAGGGTGGCCAGGGTTGCCAGGCCGATCAATACCAGCGAGATGATGATCAAAGGCAGATCATCGCGGAAATAGCTCAACGCCCGGCGGTAAAAATGCATACGGAAGTTGCTAGTTGCTGGTTGCTGGTTGCTAGTTGATATACCAGCAACTAGCAACCAGCAACTCATGCCCATTTATGCGACGGACAGCTCGCCGTCGTCCTCGTCGATCGGCTCTTCGTGCGGCGGCGGTTGAGCCGGCGCCGATTTGGGCGAACCCGGCTGTGGCTCGGCGGGAACGGGCATGTAGCCCGCCTTCTCCGCGGCGGCGTCGATCAGCCCCAACACCGGCGCGGTCACACGCCGGCGATTCACCACGTACATCGTCCAACCCGCCAGCGGGATCAGCAGCGCCGGACGGCTAAACGGCCACAGGTGCAGCAAGAGCAGCCCCGCCAAGATCATCGCCCCCACCATCAGCACCTGTCCGAAGCGGCTGTACAGCAGCTCGACGCGCACGCGCGTCAGCATGCCCGTGCCGTGATGATGTTCCGTGGCCGTGGTCAGACGCACTTTGACGTATCGGCTGCCGTAAATTTCCATGTCCCACTCGTGCCAGCCGCTGTCGATGCGCATGCGCCAGCCCGCCGCGCGCACCTCCCGATGGATCTGCTCCAGTAGGGTCAGGCGATCCTTGGTGTCGCTCCAGTAGCGCAGCGTTCGGCAGTCCTGGGGATCCACGGGCAGGTCCTGGTGCCGCTGGTATCCGCGCGCCTCGTGCTTGAGGACCTTGGCCCGCAGGCGCACGCTGTAGCGCGCCCATCCGCGGGAGATCGGCTGACGGAAGTGCAGATAGGCGATGAGCAGCCGCGAAAGGGGATGACGATGCCGCGGCACCGGCGACTGCCAGGCCGCCACGCACGCCAGGACCATCGGGGTCAGGAACATGCCCGCCGCCACCGCCAGCAACGGCGTAAACGCCAGCCCCAGGACCAGCACGAAACCCGCCAGCAGGTGCCACTCGATGCTCATCATCATCGCCGCCCCCAGCGATGCCGGCCGCCGGTAGATCGTCTGGAACATCCCCGTGCCGAAGATGCCGTGGTAAATCACATCCGCACCGATACGCACGCCAATCTGATCGCTTCCGTAAATCCTCCCGCGCCAGTGGCTGGCGCCCAGGGTGTTGAAGCGGTCGGGATGCTTGTATTTCAGCAGGGCCTCGGCCTCGCCGTATCCGCGCTGCTGGCGGAGATAGGCGCGGATGGTGTTGCGGCGATAGTGCCACACCTGGGCCGCGGGCGAAAACCCGATGGACTGACCCTGGTTCTGGATGCGCCAGATCAAATCGACGTCATCGCCGGCCTTGCGGAACTGCGAATCGAAGCCGTAGACCTGTTTCAACACGGAGCGGTAGAACGCCATGTTGCAGCCGGGGACGTGCTCGGCGGTGCGGTCGTCGATCATGACGTGCGTCGGCCCGCCGGGAGAAAGCCCGACGCAATCGGCCACCCACGATCCCTCGTCCGGGATCAGGTTGGGGCCGCCCATCCCGGCATGCCCGCTGCGCACCAGCGATAGCGCCAGGTAATACAGCCAATCCTCATCCGCCTCGCAGTCGCTGTCCGTGTAGACCACCACGTCCCCGCGCGCCGCCTCCATCCCCACGTTGCGCGCGTGGCTCAGCCCCTTGTTGTCCTGGCGGATGTTCCGCACCCACGGGAAATCCATCAGAATTTCCTGCGTGTTGTCCGTCGAGCCGTCGTCCACGAAGATCACTTCGTAGCTCGGATAGCGCAGCTTCTGCATCGACCGCAGGCAGGTGGCGACCATGTTGGCGCCGTTGTACGAGCAGATCACCACGCTGCACATGGGCAGGGCGATCTGGGCCGTCTGCGGCACCTTGGCCAAAAGCCCACGCAACGCCGCGAACGCCGCCTTGGGGCGGCGGTCCGCCGTCGTCAGCCCAAAGGCCCACTCCGCAATCGCATACCCGTGCGTGTACCATTCATCCGTGAAGCTGAAGATGAACGTGCCGACCAGCCCCTCCTCGAACACCGCGTGAACGTGCGAGCACAGGATTTCCGCCTGCTTTTCCTGCGAACATTCGTTGCGCGTGTCGATGCCGTACTCCCCCAGCATCAACGGCTTGTCCCCCGCGATGTTCTGCAGCCGCGCCAGGTAATTCCGCAGCACCGCCTCATCGTGCAGGTAGACGTTGAAGCAGACAAAATCGACGTTCCGCGGCTGCACGTACTCCGTCGTCGGGAAATTCGCGAAGGTGAACAGGCAATCCGGCGCTTCCGCGCGCGCGATGTCCACCAGCTCCTCGATGAAATCCTCGATCTTCGGCCGCCCCACGTAGCGCACGATGTCCGGCGGGATTTCGTTGGCGACGCTGATGGCAAGGATCGCCGGATGATTCCCGCACGCCCGCGCCGCCTGCCGCACCGCCTCCTGCGCCTGCCGCGTGATCTGGGCATCCCCCACGAAGGTCAGGTTCTTGGCCCAGGCCACGTCCAGAAAAATCTTCAGGCCCATCTCCTGGGCCAAGTCCAAAAACCACGCCGGCGGAACGTGATACACCCGGACCGAATTGGCCCCCAACTCCAGCATCTGGGCAAAATCGAGCCGCACCTGCTGCGGCTCGGGCAGGGCCTCCCCATTGGCATTGGGCTTGAACGGGCCGTACGTCACCCCCTTGACGTAAAACTTCTCACTGCCCAGGCGGAAGAACTTTCCATCTCGGCGAACGCGATTGGTCACCGTCTGCACGCGTCGGTGACGGCCGGCCAAAAACGGCCGCACCGCTGCCGACGCCCCAGGCGTCACCGGTGTTCGGGTAACGACGCTCATAAGGGGTTCCCAGGCCGGACCGATAACCTCCCACGCGGCCGACCCATCCATTATCCTGAATTCGGCCCACGGACCGCTATTCTAGATGACATCGGCGCCGCCGACCATGTAATTCCGTGCCGTCCGTGGCTCTTTGGTAATAGACAACCATGATAACGGCGGGTTAGGGAAACGTTACCTTCGCCAGTCCACAGAATCGTCCGATAATGACCTGCATCCGTTCCGATTGTAGCGCTCATGCAAGACAGCAGGATTTTGACGGCCGGCAGTTTGAGCTGCGACGTCGCCGTCGTCGGCAGCGGTCCGGGAGGCGCGTGCGCCGCCCGGGCCTTGGCGGCGAGCGGGCTGCACGTCGTCATCCTCGAAAAAGCGGCCGCACTGCCACGCTACAAAACCTGCGGCGGCGGCGTCCTGGGCCGAGCCGTCAAACTCCTGGGCATTTCCGACCCGCCGATTCCCCACAGAGCCTGCCGTAGAGCCGAGTTCTTCCTTTCCGATGAACTGCATTTTTGCGTCACCCGCGAGCAGCCCATCGTCCTGATGACCATGCGCGACAGCTTCGATCAATGGCTGACGCAAAAGGCACTCGACGCCGGCGCGCAACTGCGGATCAACTGCGCCGTTCAAGACGTGGCATTGCAGCGCGACTGCGTGCGCCTGAGCACCAGCCAAGGCGAGGTGTTGGCGCGTTTTGTGATCGCCGCGGATGGCGCCAGCGGCCCCATCGCCAAAAAAGCCGGCTGGCCCGACCGTCGCCGCCTCGTGCCGGCACTGGAATGCGAGGTCGCCGTTTCTCCGGCAGATTTCGACCGATTCAGCGACGCCGCCCGCTTCGATTTTCATCCCATCCCCCACGGCTACGCCTGGGTCTTCCCCAAAGAATCCCATTTATCCATCGGCGTGCTGACCCATCGTCCCAGCGGCGTGAACCTGAACGACTGCTTGGCCCGATACCTCGAATACTTGCGCATCGCGCCGCAATCCGTCCAACGTCACGGTTACGTGATTCCGCTTTTGCCCCGCGCCAGCTATTTCGCCCGCCGGCGCGTTCTGTTGGTCGGCGACGCCGCCGGCTTGGCCGATCCGGTCACGGCCGAAGGCATCACGCACGCCATTCACAGCGGCCAGCTCGCCGCCGCCGCGATCATCGGCGCCTTTGGGCACGAGCAACAGGTCTGCGCCGCCTACAACAAATCACTAAGCCGAGCCGTGATTTCCGAGCTTCGCTGGGCCCGCCCCTGGGCCCACTTGCTTTACAACCTGCCGCGCCTGCGGGATGCCCTGTTCCGCCGCCGCGGCCAGGCGCTGGCCGAGAACATGACGGATGTCGTCACCGGCCAAGCCGGCTATCGCGCCTTGTCCATCAATCCACTGAACTATCTGAGGTTGTTGCATCGCGGGTGAATTTCTTGGCGTGTTTCGCCGCAGGCGTCCATACTGATATTGAAATGGTCGTGGCTGACCGGGAGCTGTTGGAGGATTTCGCTCGCCGAAGGTCTGACTCGGCGTTTGCGGAGATCGTGTCGCGATACGCCAACCTGGTCAACGCGGCGGCGTTGCGGCAGGTGCGCGATCCGCACCTGGCGCAGGACGTGACGCAGGCGACGTTCATCGTGCTGTCGCGGCGGGCGGGGTCGGTGCCGGCGGAACGCCTGCCGGGCTGGCTGATCCTCACGGCGCGATTCTGCGCCAAAGACGCCCTCAAGAAACAAGTCCGCCGGATCCAATACGAGCAGGAGGCGGCAAGCATGAGACCGATTGTCACAGAACCCACCGATGCGTCGCAGACGGAAATTGCCGGCGTTCTCGATGAAGCGTTGTCCCATCTGCGCTTCCGCGAAGCCACGGCCGTGGCCATGCGCTATCTGCAAAACCGACCCATGGCGTCGGTGGCCGAGGCGCTGGGCGTTTCCGTCGACGCCGCCCAGAAAACCGTCTCGCGCTCTCTGCTGAAATTGCGAAAGATTTTGCTGCGCCGCGGCGTGGTGGTCAGCGCGGCGGGGCTATCGGCGGCACTGCTACACGAGTCGGCGCAGACGGCCCCGGCGGCCTTGGCAGTGTCGACGGCGGGAGCATCGGTCCAAAGTCTTTCCATTGCCAAAGGAGCGATCAACATGATGCTGTGGGCGAAACTCCAGGTGGCGGCGGCGGTTACTGCGGGTGTGCTTCTGACGGGCGGAGGAGGCGCGGTCGTGCTGACCAGCGCGTTGGCGGGCGGGAGGCCGGTGGCGTCTTCGGCCGCGCCGGTGGCCCCGGCGGCCCCCGCCGCCCCGGCCGCCGCTGCGCAAACCCAACCCGATGCCGATTCCCTCATCCGCGAGGGCTGGGACCTTTGCAATCGCGGCCGACTCGACCCGGCCGCCGCCAAATTCGAGCAGGCCATCCAGCTCGCTCCGCAGTCGGCTGAGGCCTGGAACGGACTGGGCTGGACCCTCGCCTACCGCACGCCGGTACTGGCCGAGGAGACGTTCAACTATGCCGTCGCCCTCGATTCCAATCATGTGGAAGCGGGCGCGCTTAACGGACTGGGAGGAGCCTATTTCTGGCTTAACGAATACAACAACGCCGAGCAGGCCTGGCTGGCGGCGGTGCCGCGAAGCTCCGGGGCAGAATTTGGTCTGGCCAAATTGTACCTGCTCAAGGGGGACTGGGATGACGCTGCCAAATACGCCAAGATGGTTTTGGACTCCAATGACAAATTCCAAGATTCGGCACAGCAGCAGCAATTAACGAATCAGCTTCGCGCGATCCTGAAGGCCGCCCAGGACCATAAGCTTCCCGATCATTTGCGAAACCAGATCATGCCACCCGCCACTTCGTCGGAAATTACCAAGGGGGGGCTGGGCCGCAGCAAAATGGAACAGATCGGCCAATCGTTCAAAGCCGTCCTGGACAAGTACCCCAACGACACCGATGCGCTCAACGGCATGGCGTGGGTGGAGTACCGCACGGACAATCTCGATGCAGCCCAAAGGGACTTCCAGACCGTGCTGAACAACAACCCCCATCATCACAGGGCGATGGACGGCATGGCTCGGACGTTGCACGACAAAGGCGAGATCGACGCGGCGATTGCGCTCTGGCAGCAGGCGCTCCAGGAACATCCCGGGGATGACGACGTGGTTCGCGGCTTGGCCGATGCCTACATGGAAAGAGGCGATTCCGCAAAGGCCATCCCATTATTGCAGTGGCTGCTCAAGTCCAATCCGAACGACCAAGACGCTAAAGCCAAGCTGCAGGAAGCCGGCCATGATGCGGCCGCAAAATAGCCCCCGGGAAGTACCATTTTGGGCACCGCCGGTGGATTTTTGACCTGTCTGGCTCGGGGCGGCCATACTGGTCCTGGAATGGCCCCACCCGATTCCCAATTGCTGGACGACTTCGTCCATCGCAAGTCGGATGAAGCGTTCAGGGAGATCGTGCGGCGTTACGTGGACCTGGTCCACGCGGCGGCGATGCGGCAGGTGCGCGACCCGCACGTGGCCGACGACGTCACGCAAGCGACGTTCATCGTGCTGGCGCGGCGGGCCGCGGCTGTGCCGGCGGGGCATCTGGCCGGCTGGCTCCTTAAAACCGCCCGGTTTTGCGCCAAGGATGCTCTCAAGAAGCAAACCCGCCGCAGCCATTACGAGCACGAGGCGGCAATCATGAAGTCAACCGTGTCACAAGCTCCCGATGCCTCCGAAGCGGAAATCGCGGCCTCTCTGGACGATGCCATGGCGCGCCTGCGCAGCAAGGAAAGCACGGCGGTGGCGATGCACTATCTTCAGAACCGGCCTCTGGCGGACGTGGCCGCGGCCCTGGGCGTCTCCGCCGAGGCGGCGCGAAAGATCGTTTCGCGGTCCCTGGTGAAGCTGAGAGGGATTTTGCAGCGCCGCGGCGTGGTTGTTTCGTCGACGGCGGTTTTGTCCGCCGCCCTTTTGCATCAATCGGCGCAGACGGCCCCGGCGGCCTTGGCGATATCGGCAGCGGGGGCATCGGTCCAAAGTCTTTCCATCGCCAAAGGAGCGATCCACATGTTGCTCTGGACAAAGATCAAAGCGGCCGCGGTGGTGACGGCGGCGGTGGCCCTGTCCGGCGGCACCGGCGCGGTGGTGTTGAATTACACGCTGGCCGCCCCGCCGGCCCAGCAATCTCCCACGCCCCAGCCCGCGCCGCCAATCGCCGAGGCATCCGTGCCGGCCAGCCAACCCGCCGAGTTCAACAGCCCCTTCCTGCATCTGGTCGGCTGCCGCATTCAGCAGACGGTGGAGCTGAAACTGACTGCGGCCGCGACCCAGCCATCGGCGGTGACGTTGTACGAGCAGCAGTATTCGCAGGTGCAGTGGACCATCGAGCCAGACCTGGCCGCCAAGGCCGCCGGATACACCGTTTCGGTTGCTCCTTCGGACGATCCCGAAGGCGCACAAATCACCCGCGCCGACAAGGACAGCCGCGGGCAGTTGCTTTTGGATCAACTGAAGGATCCGGGCGAGTACGACGTAAAAGTCTCCGCCGTTGGCCCCGATTCCAAACCCATCGCCGAAGCCGCCGCGCAGGTGAGCGTCGAGCCGTTGCCCTCGACGCTGATCATGATCAACGACATCCGGGACGATGACACGATTCGGTTTCTCTTCGTCGGCCAATTCCTCAACGAAAGCAATCGCGAATTCCGCGACAACCAGTTCCAGAAATCCAATTTCGTGCACTTGGAGAAGATGAGCGACGATCAGGGCAGGCCCCTTCGCTTCACCGTGTCGCGACAGGGACGTATGTTCCAATATCGTTACACGTTGAACGATCCCGTCGATCCGGGCCAGCCGGTCTTATACTCCTACGCCGGCACCATGACCGATCTGGTGAGAAACCTCGGCGGCGCGATGCGCATGTATTCCATGAGCCGCTCGCCCGGCAACAATGCGCCCACGCGGCGGATCGAGCTGTATCTCCTGCCCGCCGGCGCCAAGCTGGTGGCGGTAACGCCGGCGAATCTGCCGACCAAGATCGTCGACGGACGCGTGCAGATTTACATGGAGGTCATCATTCCGCCCGGCGGCTCCAACGCCGTCTCCATCCGCTATCGCATGCCGCAGTAATGGAGAAAAATAACCCGGGCGTTAAGATCGGCCGGCGATGAGCACGCTGCAGCAGATGCTTCAGACGGCGCAGCAGCACCATCAGGCGGGCCGCTTGCCCCAGGCGGAAGCGATCTATCGCCAGATTCTCGCCCGCCAGGGCCAGCATCCCGATGCCCTGCACCTCCTGGGCGTGCTGGCCCTGCAGACGGGGCAGCTCGATACCGCCCAGGAACTGATCGGCCGAGCCATCTCTCTTCAGCCCAGCCGCCCCGATTTTCACTGCAACCTGGGTCTGGCCCTGGCCGCCGCCGGCAAGACCGACCAAGCCATGGCCGCCTATCAACGGGCCCTTTCGCTGCGGCCGGATTATCCCGAAGCCCACAACAATCTCGGCGTGGCCCTGACAAGCCTGCGGCGATTTAACGAGGCGATCGACGCCTATCGTCAAGCCCTGGCCCTTCGGCCCAGTTACCCCGAGGCCCTGAACAACCTCGGCTCCGCCCTGCGGGAACAAGGCCGCGACGACCAAGCCATCGACGCCTTCCGCCAAGCCCTGGCGGTCCAGGCCGATTTTGCCCAAGCCCGCGGCAACCTTGGCAACGCCCTGTGCCAAGCCAACCGCCCCGATGAGGCCGTCGACGTTCTTCAGAAAGGCCTGGAGCGGTCCCCGCAGGACCCGGAAATCCTCTACAGCCTCGGCAACGCCCTGTGCGCCGCCAAGCGGCTCGAGCAGGCCATCGACGTGTACCGCCGCCTGCTGGTCGCGCAGCCGCAGCGCGTCGAAGCCCAGAACAATCTGGCCAACACGCTCCTCGCCCTCGGCCGCGTCGATGAAGCCGTCGCCGCCTTCCAAGACGCGCTTGCCCTGCGGCCAGATGCACCAACCATCATGTACAACTTGGCCAATGCCCTGGGTCGCGCCGGCCGGCACGAGCAGGCCATCGAGATGTTGCGCAAGACGCTGGCGCTGCATCCGGATAGCGCCCGCGTCCACAACAACCTGGGCCGCGAGCTTCAGGACCTGGGCCAAGTGGATGATGCGATCGCCGCCTTCAGCCGTGCCATCGCCCTGCAAGGCGATTTCGCCTTGGCGCATTGCAACCGCGGTATGGCCCTGCTGCTCAAAGGCGACTATCGCCAGGGCTGGGCGGAATACGAGTGGAGATGGAAAGTCAATTCCTTCGACCTTCCGGCGCGGGCGTTTCCGCAGCAGTTGTGGGACGGCGGCGACCTGCGCGGCCGGCGCATCCTCCTGTACGCCGAGCAGGGCTTCGGCGACGCCATCCAGTTCGTCCGCTACGCGCCCCTCATCGCCCAGCGCGGCGCCCACCTGACCCTCTTCTGCCAGCCACCCCTGCGCCGACTCTTCCAATCCGTCCGCGGCGTCCAGGACGTCGTCGCCGGCAACCGCGACGTCGAAGTCCACGTGCATTACCCCCTGCTGAGCCTGCCACGCCTGCTGGACACAACGCTGGAATCCATCCCCGCGAACGTCCCCTATCTCCACGCCGATCCGCAGCTCGCCGCGCAGTGGCGCTCGCGGCTGCCGACGGACGCTCGCCTCAAAGTGGGACTGGTCTGGCACGGCCGGTCGTTGCCCGAGCCCGGCCGCTCCATCCCGCCGGACCTGCTATCGCCCCTGGCCCGCATCCCCAACGTCTCTTTTTTCAGCCTGCAAACAGGCGACGCCCCCGCCCCACCGGCCGATCTGCACATGAGCGATTGGTCCCGGCAAATCACCGACTTCGCCGACACCGCCGCCCTCATGGAAAATCTCGATTTGGTGATCACCATCGACACCGCCGCCGCCCACCTGGCCGGCGCCATGGGAAAGCCTGCCTGGGTGCTCCTGAAGTTCGCCCCCGATTGGCGCTGGCTGTTGGAGCGGACCGATTCACCCTGGTATCCGACCATGCGATTGTTCAGGCAACCCAAAGCCGGCGATTGGGAAAACGTCATTGAGCGCACCGCCAACGCACTGGCACAATTGGCGGCTGGCTCCGCGAACCCGGCATGATGGAAACTCTCTTGCAGGGCACTCGCAAACTGCGACAATTCTTCGAAGACATGAACCTCCGGAACCCCGCCCGTGGCACAAGGCTGCCGGGACTCGACGGCCTTCGGGCTGTTTCGATCGTCCTGGTCGTCATCTGCCACCTCGCTCAATCTCCGCAATTCCCCAAGATCGGTTGGCTGGGTCAACTTGCCATGGAGGGACAATTTGGCGTGCAAATTTTTTTCGTCATCAGCGGATTCCTCATCACTTGGCTTTTCATCGACGAGGAACAGAAGCGCGGACGGATCAGCCTGACAAAGTTCTTTATGCGCCGGGCGGTGCGAATCTTCCCTCCGGCTTTGGCGTATCTTCTGGTGCTGCGATTTCTCGCGGCGGCGGGCGTTTTGCAATGCGGCTGGCGCGACGTGGCTTACGGCGCCTTGTTCATTCGAAACGTGCTTCCTGGTCCGGTCGCGACCAATCATTTCTGGGCGCTGGCCATTGAACAGCAGTTCTATCTCATGTGGCCACTGCTGGTCGTCCTTTTGGCAATGAGAGGCCGCATCGCATTGATCGTCGCCGCAATCATTTTTGTTCCCCTCTGGAGATATGCGCACGTTGCCAACCTCATGGGCTTCCATGAGGTCAGCATTTGGAGATTCGACGTCATGTGCGATTCGCTGCTGGCCGGGTGCCTTCTGGGGCTGCTCCGGCAGAATCCCGGCACTTCAGCGCTTATGCGCGGACCATACCTCCAAAGTCGGTGGGCGGTCGTACTGGCGATCCTGGTGGGGGTCGCGGCGATCGCCCAACCATTCCATGCCTCGTCGCTGAGCCGCGCCGCGCTTCCCGCCGTAAAAGCTCTGGGGGTCGCCGTCGTTATCAACTTCGCCGTGCACGGACACGACAGTTGGATGGATCGATTCCTCAATCTCGCTCCGATGGCCTGGATGGGCCGCCTGTCTTATAGCCTTTATATCTGGCAGCAAATCTTTTGCTGCGATTATTACCCCTGGCATCATTACAACGCGATTCCACTAAATCTCATTTTGACTCTGGCATGCGCCTCGGCAAGCTATTACATTTTGGAACAGCCATTGGCGCGCGTGCGGGGGCGCTTGGAGCGCGGTACGCACACCGCAACCGCTGTCGCCCCAATACGCCAACGCGCTGCGTCCCTTTAACTTCACCCCGTCACATGGTTCCCACTCCATTCATCATCATCGGCAGCGGATGGCGATCGGAATTCTATCTCCGCATCGCCCGCGAAATCCCCGATCGCTTTGCCGCGGCGGCCATGCTCATCCGCGACCCGGCCAAGGCCCAGCGCTATGAAACCGCCTTCGCCGTCCGCACCCACCGCAACCTGGACGATCTTCTGCGATCCACGCGCCCGCTCTTCGCCGTCGTCTGCGTCGCCAAAAATGCAACGGCGTCGGTCTTGGCTGAACTGGCTGTTCGCAAAATCCCCATCCTCTGCGAAACGCCCCCCGCTCCCGACTTGGCCGGGTTGGATCAAGTCAACCAACTCACCGCGGCCGGCGCCCGCATTCAAGTCGCCGAACAGTACGTCTTCCAGCCCATGCACGCCGCCCGCCTGGCGGTGGCTCGCTCCGGACTTTTGGGCGCCGTCTCCCAAGCCCAGGTGTCCTTCAGCCAAAGCTACCACGGCATCAGCCTCATCCGCCGTTACCTGGGCGTCGGCTTCGATTCGGTCAAGATCACCGCGAAAAAATTCACTTCTCCCATCTTCCAAGGCCCCAGCCGCGCCGGCCCGCCGGCGGAAGAAAAAATCATCCCCTGCCCGCAGACCCTCGCTTGGCTGGACTGGGGCGACCGTCTGGGGGTTTTCGATTTCGCCCACGATCAGCACCGCTCCTATGTGCGCTCCGACCGCGTTCTGATCCGTGGCGAGCGCGGCGAGATCAACCAAACCCGCGTCCGCCATCTGCTCGACTTCCGCACGCCGATGGAGTTCGAATTGCATCGCGTTGATGCCGGCCAAGACGGCAATCTCGAAGGCCACCATCACAAAGGCGTCGTCGGCGCCGCCCAATGGTGGTACGAAAATCCGTTTCTGCCCGCGCGCCTGTTCGACGACGAGATCGCCGTCGCCACCTGCCTGGAAAAGATGTCCGTTTACGCCGCCGGCGGCGCGGATTTTTACTCCCTCGCCGAAGCGTCCCACGACATGTACCTGGGCCTCATGATGGACCAGGCCGCGGAGGAGGAGAAAACGATTGAGGTGCAACCTCGGCCTTGGGCGAAGTAGGAGGTTATGCGGCGCGGTCCACGGGCTGCCGCCCGTGGCTATTATCGATCGCCTGCATCGTCAATTCTGGGTCAAAAAGCCCGAGCGGCGCGAATCAACGCCACGGCGGCGAAGATTAACAGGACCAATCCGCCACTTAGATCGGCGATGCGCAGCCAACGCGGGGTTTTCCATTGGCCGAGCAGCGCTACGAAACTCGTGAAGGCGCAGACCCAGCCGAATGTGCCGCAAAAAACGCCAGCGCACACCAGCGGAAGATCGTGGCGCGGATTGGCGGCAAACTGTCCGACCACCCCCGGCACGGCCACGAACCAGAACAGCAGCGTCATCGGGCTGAGACACGTCATCAATAGCCCGGTGAGATAATGCGTGTGCGGGCGGCGCGTCGGCGGAGCGGCATCGTCCACCGTCCGCGGCGGATGCAACGCGCCGCGCAGGCTCATCATCCCCAGATAAATCAATAGCAATCCCCCGGCGAATCCCATGCCGCGCAAAATCCATTTTTCGTTCAGAAGCCAGCGAAAACCCAGGCTCGACAAGATCGCGTAGGTGATGTCCACCGTGGCGGCGCCGCAGCCCATCGCCCAGCCGGCGATGAAACCGCCGCGCAGCGTCCGCCGCGCGATTTCCAGATTGATCGGTCCAATGGGAACCGCGATGCCCAGTCCGAGCGCGATGCCTTTGCCCAAAACGCCGAGAATCATGGTGTCTTTTTGCCCGCCGCGGTTGGTGCGCCGCCGCGCGATAGGACCACGATCCAGCCGGGGACTTCGCCCTGGGCCTCTTTGCGAAGAACGACTTTGGACGCGGAGATTTCATACAAGCCGCTGCGGGCGGCCAGCTCGCGGATGTAAGAGATCGAGTGGGCAAAACGCTCTTGCGGATGCAAAAAATATCCCGTGCCGTCGTGGTGCTCGATGGAAAAAACAAACAGCCCGCCCGGGGCGAGCGACCCAGCGACGGCGGAGAAAACGTCGCTTAAGTCGCCAAGGTAAATCAGCACGTCGCCGGCGACGATCAAGTCGTAGTTTCCCGGCCGCTGGCGCATGGCCCAGACGATGTCGCCGGTGATCAACTCGTCGTAGATGCAGCCATCGGCGGCCGCCTTGATCATGGCCGGGGCCAAGTCCACGCCGACCAATCGCCAGGCCATCAGGCGGAACTGCCGGCCGCACAGGCCCATGCCGCAGCCTAAATCCAAAACGTCCATATCGCGATTCTGCGTCGCCGCCGCAACGGCCTTCGAGAGCAGCTTCGGCACGCGATAATCCAATTGCTCGAGTTGGCGCTGGTCGAACGTCTGGACATAGCCGTCGAAGAGACTGCAAATGTAACTGGCCGGGGCGGCCGCCATGCCGCCCTCGCCCGAGACGGCCGCCAATTTGAACCGCCACGCCGGTGAATCGGGCTTGAGCCGCAGGGCCTCGCGGAACGCCGCTGCCGCCTCCTCGTACCGCCCGAGCTGCGCCAGGGTCTCACCCAGAGCGCCGTGGGCCTTGGCATTGGTGGGATTGAGCTGGGCAACCCGGCGGAATCGCTCCAGCGCTAGCTCGTTTTCGCCTTGAAGCAACAGGATCTTGCCCATGCTCCAATTGGCTATCGGGTAACCGGGGCGCAGCGCATCGGCCTGGGCGAAGGCCGCGATCGCCTCGTCCAGCTTCGCCTGATCCCACAGAACGTTGCCCAGGAGGTTGTGCGCTTCGGGCCGATCCGGTTGGAGTTCGATGGCCCTGCGAAACACCCGTTCCGCCTGCTCGTGCTTCCGCTGCTCGTGAAGAACCTGGCCAAGATGCAAGTGACTGGCCGCCAAGTCGGGATTTAGCTCGATCGCCTTGGCGTACGCCTTGGCCGCCTCGGCAAGTTTTCCCTGGCTGCGCAGAACATCGCCCAGGTTGAAATGGGCCTCGGCCTTGGCCGGGTCAATGGCGATGCACTGCTGGATGAGCCGCAAAGCCTCATCGAGCTGTCCCTGCTGCCGAGCCGCGACCCCCAGAAGACGCAGGGCCTCGGCATTCTGCGGCTCTTGCGCCAGCACCTTTCGATAAATCCTGGCCGCTTCGGCCACCTGCCCCGCCTGGTGCCGCCGCATCGCCAATCCCATCGCCTGCTGCGTATCGAGACCCGACATAGGCCACAATATACACGGCCGCATGGGGTTATGCTGTTCCCGCCTCGACTTTGGATTTGAGTTAGGCAATCACTGCCTGCGCGGCCGTCCGATATGGCTCCGAGACGTGCAATCGCCGGAACATGAGCTGCTTGCCCAGGACCTCGGCCAGGGGGGAAATCTTGGCAAAGTTGGTCAGCTTGCCCTGAGCGTCCTGGACTAGAATCTCGTCCGCGGATGGGCGGCCGTCGTAAATCTCGTACGGCGTGTCGGCCGGCTCGTCGTAAAACATTTCATACTCCGGCTCGCCGCCGGCGGCTTTGATCGCGGCGCCGGCTCTTTCCACCACCTGCAAGACACGGGCTGGATCGTCGATCGCCGATAGGTCGATGGTTTTGAACAGCCGCCGGTACAAAAGGCCGCGGGAGAGTTTGGCCAGGGTCGCATCGTCGCCGCTGGACCATTGCTTGAGGCATTGCAGCACGGATACGTCGTCGAGCTGCAAAAATTCTTCAATCGTCAGATGCTGGCCGAGCAGGGCCTTGTAGGCTGGATCGTCCCGGCCAGGCCAGGCCAGGCGCTGCTGCACGGCCAGGCGATGGGCGCGCTGCACGGCGAGCCGAAGCATTCCCTCGGCGGCACGCACCACCTTGTGAAAATACACGTTGCGGTACATGTGGTAGCGGGATTGCAAGTACGCCTCGACCGCGCTGACGCCCTTCCACGTCACCGCCAGGCGGTCGCCGGCGATGGTCAGGGCGTGCAGGAGCCATTGAAGATCGAAATCCCCGTAGCGGCTGCCGGTGTGCAGGTTGTCACGCAGAAGATAATCGAAGCGATCGGCGTCGAGCTGGCTGGAGATCACGTCGCTCAAGAACCTGCGTTTGGCGCGGCGGCGCAGAAGGTCCGCGACTTGTTGCGGAAGCTGCCGGTCGTATTCCGCCAGGATGCGATGCACCTGGCTGTCCTGTTCCACCACCGCCAGGGTGATCGTTTCGTGCCCCACGCCGCTGAGATGTTCGAAGACGTGGCTCAGCGGCCCATGGCCGACGTCGTGCAGCAGGGCCGCGGCCAGGCAAACCGTCGCCTCCTGCTCGTCGATGGCGAAGGTTCGCCCAAGCTGCTGGAGCATTCGCCGGGCCGTCTGCATGACCCCCAGGCTATGGCTGTAGCGGCAATGGTCCGCCCCCGGGTAGGCCAGCGAGGCCATGCCAAGCTGGCGGATGCGCCGCAGGCGCTGAAATTCCTCGGCGTTGATGAGCTTAAACAGCAGCGCGTCCGCCGGCTTTTGCAGCTCGAAGGCGATCACATCATGCACCGGATCACGGATGATTTTTTCTGCCATGGGTGCCGGTAGTGTAAAATGTCCGCGGCCATGAAGCGAACCCTAGCCCTTCTGGGCATCGCGGCGTTGTCGATGGCCCTGCTGTGCCTGTCCTTGCACGGGGCAACGGGCAACGCTCCCGCGGGCGCCGCCGTTTCCATCCACAACGGATTCAGTCCCGACGCCGTCGCCATCACCCTGGGCCAAAGCGTCACCTGGACCAATGATGACGATCGCGACCACGACGTCACCGCGGACGATGGTTCGTTCAAGTCAGGCCATCTTAAGCCGGGAGAGACTTTTACTTACACGTTCAACAAGGTGGGACAACACCCGTACGGATGCACGCTGCACCCGCGCGAGCGGGGAGTCGTGAACGTGACGGTACAGAGATAGGAAAAACAGACAAGGAGACAGGGAGACAAGGAGAATGGGCTTCCCCACGAATGGTGGGCGCGCCGAACGGACAAGATCATAATGTCCGAAGGAGAAGCCCATCATGGCACGTCGCAAGTTTACTCGGGAGTTTAAGCTCTCGGCCGTTCAATTGGTC
>Ga0116115_1000034_pt1 | contig 105571 bp, 90 predicted proteins | sample June2015DPH_10_1_2_FD_89789 | JGI IMG/M metagenome (GOLD analysis project Ga0116115, IMG submission 89789) | Peatland microbial communities from SPRUCE experiment site at the Marcell Experimental Forest, Minnesota, USA - June2015DPH_10_100 | ecosystem: Environmental > Terrestrial > Soil >... | reverse complement strand
CTGAACCTGTTGCAGCGGGAAACCACTAAAAAGCGAGGTATCAAAGGCAAACGCCTCAACGCCGCCTGGGATCACGATTATCTGCTCAAGCTACTCACCGGCTGAGAATGCGGTTGCCCTGGGGCCGCGCCATGGGAAAAACCCTCGCAGAAAGTTGGTCATACGCGATGAATTGCCCGCGAAAGTGGCGTAGGTAGTACATCTTACATAGGGGGTTTTGGGGGGGCGTCGGATAACCGCTCGGCTGCTGATAATCGCGGGTTTTTTGGCGTAGGCCCATAAGCACTTCACTTGCATCGGATTGAATTCAATCCGATGTCCTGGTTCGGAGGAGAACCAGAAAATGTCAAATGACATTGGGAAGTCGGGGAGCCTTGGGCAGTGCCTTCTTCGCTTCGTAGAGCCCATCATGGGCAAGAAGAAGAAGGCGCGCGTCCAGAACCGCCTGTGTGCGGCGTGCATGCTCGAGGAATTGGAACCGCGTGCACTGCTGTCGAGCCTGACGCTTGCGGCGTCGGTTGCCGGACCAGCCAGCGTGCAGCTTAGCTGGACGAACAGCGGCGTTACGGGATCGGGCTATTACGTGATGCGCGGCGCCGACATGTCGCATCTGGCCAAGATCGGCACGATCACCAACATTTCGACCCTGACCTACACGGACAGCACGGCAGTCGCGGCGCACACGTACGATTACGAAGTCGAGGCGTACACGGGTACGACGGCCTCGTCGCCCTCCAACGTGGTGGCGGCGACGACGCCGATGGCGCCGCCGGCCAGCCTGGCCGCCACGGCCCTGAGCCCGACCAGCGTGAAGCTGACGTGGGTGAACCATGACGCGTCGAGCGTCGGGTATAACATTCTGCGCAGCATCGGCGGCGGCGCTTTCACGCAAATAAATCAGGTCATTGGAGTCGCCACGCTCACCTTTACGGACACGACGGCCGCGGCCGACACGTCTTACAGCTACCAAGTTGAGGCGCACAACACCACAACGACGTCGGCGGCGTCGAACACCGCGACGGTGACCACGCCGTTGGTGGCGCCCTCGGGATTGATGATTTCGTCGACGACCTATTCCAGCGTGCAGATCGCTTGGACGGACAACGACTCGACGGCCAAGGGCTATAACGTGCTGCGTTCGACCAACGGCACGACATTCACGACGTTGGCGCAGCTGACCTCGGCCAACGCCGCCAGCTACAACGATACGTCGGTGGTTTCGGGCCGCACGTACGACTACAAGATTCAGGCGGTCAACGGCAGCGTGACGTCGGCGGCCTCGAGCATGGTCGCGGCCAACACGCCGCTGCATGCGCCCACGGCCCTGACGGCGACGGTGACGGGACCGACGAGCGTGGCGCTGGCGTGGACGGACAACGACACCAACGCGGCGGGCTATATCATTTTGCGGTCGTCGGATGGCACGAACTATTCGCAGCTGGTCAAGCTGACGTCGGGGACCGCGAATTCGTATACCGACGCCACGGCGGTGGCGGCGCACACGTACAGCTACAAAGTCGAGGCGTACGCCGGCACGATCACGTCGCCGACTACCAATGTGGCGACCGCCAGCACACCGATGTCGCCGCCGACCGGCTTGACCGCCACGGCCCTGAGCCCGAGCAGCGTGAAGCTGACCTGGGTGAACCATGACACGTCAACCGTCGGGTATAACATTCTGCGCAGCGTCAACGGCGGCGCATTCACGCAAATAACACAGATCACTAAAGCCGCCACGGTCACCTATACGGATACGAATCTCCCCTGTGACACTCCTTACCGCTACCAGGTTGAGGCGTACAACAGCAGCATGACGTCGGCGGCGTCGAACACGGCGGCGGTGACCACGCCGCTGGTGGCGCCCTCGGCGTTGACGGTGGCGTCAACGGGGTTTTCCCAAGTGGGGATCTCTTGGACGGACAATGACCAGACGGCCAAGGGTTATAACATTCTGCGTTCGACCAACGGCACGGCGTTCACGAATTTGATCACGCTGACCCAGGGCAACGCCAGTGGCTTCGTCGATTCGACGGTGGTTTCGGGCCGCACGTACGACTACGAGGTTCAGGCGGTCAATGGCAGCGTGACGTCGGCGGTCTCGAACATGGTCGTGGCCAACACGCCGTTACACCCCCCCACGGGCGTGAAGGCGACGGTCAATGGACCGACGAGCGTGACGCTTTCCTGGACCAATAACGACGCCAATACGGCGGGCTATTACATTTTGCGGTCACTGGACGGCACGAGCTATACGAAGCTCGGCACGGTGACCAAGGCCACCACGACGAGCTTCACCGACACAACGGCGTCGCCGTCCCACCAGTACCTCTACGAGGTCCAGGCGTATGCCGGCAACAGCACGTCGGTGGCTTCCACCAACGTCATCGTCAGCACGCCGTTGGCAACGCCAACGGGTCTGTCCATCACGGTGGTGACGCCCAACTGCCTGCAACTGAGGTGGTACGTTACCGACCCGGCCGCGCAGGGATACAACATCCTGCGCAACACGGCGGGCGGGGCTTTCACGCAAGTCGGGAAAGTGACGAGCGGCGTCGGCAACAGCTACATCGACGTGGTGTCATCGGCCACCGTGTACAACTATGAGGTCCAGGCGTACAACGCGAGCGGCACCTCGGCGCCGTCTGCGGCCGTGCAGGTGACGACGCCGTTGAATGCGCCGTCGGCATTGGCGGCGTCGCTTAATTCGTCTGGGAAGGTTCAACTCAGTTGGACGGACAACGACACGGCGGCGACGGGCTACATCTTGATGCGCTCGACCAACCTCGGGGCTTTCTACACGCAGGCGTTGCTAACCAACGGCAGCGCCTCGAACTACACGGACACCTCCGTGGTGTCGGGCCAGACGTACACTTACGAGATCCAGGCGACCAAGGGGGCGATCCGATCGGCGATGTCGAACACGGTCGCGGCCAACACGCCGCTGAGCGCGCCCACGGGCCTCCAAATTACGATCAAGGGGCCCAACAGCGTCCTGCTCACCTGGGCAAACAATGACGCCAACACAATGGGTTTTAACGTGCTGCGCTCCACCGACGGAATTAACTACAACTCGGTTGGCAAGGTCAATTCCTGGATTACGCTCCGTTACACGGACAACACAGTGAAGTCGGGCACCATGTATTTCTACGAAGTGCAGGCGACCGCCGGAACGTGCAGCTCGCCCCCGTCGAGCGACTACATGGTCCTCACGCCGATGATCGCCCCCAGCGGCTTGACGACGACGCTGACGGGAACCACATCCACACCCACGGCGACGCTCGGCTGGACGGACAACGACCTATCAGCGACGGGCTATATCGTGCTGCGGAGCACGGATAGCGTGATCTATACGCCGTTGACGCAGGTCACTGGCGCCTCAGCCAACAGCTATGTCGACACGTCGGCGGCCGCCGGCGGAACGTATTACTACGAGGTGGAGTCTTCCAACCAATATGAGCATTCGACGGGTTCCAACCCCGCCGTCGTGGCGATACCGGCGGGGATCAGCGGCGGCGTGAGCATGATCACGCGCTACGGCAACGAGCTGGTGATCACCGAAAACGCCAAGAACGATACCGTTTCCATCACGGAAAGCGGCACGACGCTGACCATCAACGCCGACGGCACAATCTTGACGGCCTCGGCACCGGCCGACGGGCTGTTCATCTACAGCCGGGCCAGCGGGGACTCGGTGAGCATCGACGCATCGGTCAAGGCAGCCACCACGATCGATTCGATCGACGGCAACAGCAGCACGATCAGCAGCGCCGGCAGCAACGTGAGCGTGTGGGACGACTCGACCGACAGCTTCAGCGGCAAGGGAACGCTGCATAGCGTTGCCAGCTTCGCCGGCGGCGCCAGCAAGGCGTTAGGCGCAGCGCTGGGCAACCCCACGGACTCGGGCACCACGACCGTCGTGAACTTTTCCCTGTGGGGCGCCGGTCCGACAGCGGCGGATGTGAAGCAAGGCTACACCGGCGACTGCTACTTCCTGTCCTCCCTGGCGGCCTTCGCGGGCACGCGGCCGCTGGCCTTGGAGAACATGGCGGTGGATCTGGGCGACGGCACCTACGCGGTCCAGTTCATCTCCAAAGGATCGCCGGTCTACGTGCGCGTGTCCGACACCCTGCCGGTCGGTCCCGGCGGGACCGGGTACATGTTTGCCTCACCGGGCGTGGCGAACACGATCTGGGCGCCGATCTTTGAAAAGGCGTTCTGCTACTTCCGCACCGGCGCCAATTCGTACGCGTCGATCGGTAACGGCGGCTGGATGGCCGAGGTGTACACTGACCTGGGCGTCAGTTCCGTGAATTTCACGCCCAGCGCAGACAGCGACAGCGTGCTGTACGCCCTGCTGTCGTCCGATTTGTCGGCCAACGACCCGGTCACCATGGGCACGCACGGCACCAAGTCGCCCGATCTGGTCAACTGCCACGCATACACGCTGGTCAGTGTGTACAAGGATTCCAGCGGCGTATCGCACTACGTGGTGCGCAACCCGTGGGGCATCTCGGGCGACGCGGCGGAAAACGCGCAGGGTTACGCAACGCTGACGTACGCGCAGTTTGTGGCCAACTTCGCCGACGGTTGCATAGCGACGAGCTGAGCCGGCGACAGCTAAACAGGTGAACAGGGATGCTCCCCTGTTCACCTGCTTTTTTTGCGCGACTTCGTCGGAAGGCGGCGTAGGTGGTACATCTTACAGTGAGGGCTCAGATAACCGGTCGGCTGCTGATAATCGCGGGGTTTTTGACATAGGCCCATAAGGGCTTGGTTTGCATGAAGCTCCGTTCAATCCGATGTCCTGGTTGAGAGGGAGAACATGTCAAATATCACGGGGAAGTCGGGGAGTCTTGGGCAACGCATTGGCCGTTTCATCTCGCCCGTCATGGGCGAGAACCAGAAGGCGCTCGTCCAGAAGCGCCTGCGTGCGGCGTGCACACTTGAGGAATTAGAGCCGCGTGCACTGCTGTCGAGCCTGACGCTTGCGGCGACGATAGCCAGCCCAACCAGCGTACAGCTTAGCTGGACCAACAGCGGCGTTACGGGATCGGGCTATTACGTGATGCGCGGCGCCGACGCGTCGCATCTGGCCAAGATCGGCACGATCACTAAGCTGACGACCCTCACCTACACGGACAGCACGGCGGCCTCGGCGCACACGTACGATTACGAAGTCGAGGCGTACAGCGGTTCGACGACCTCGCCGCCGTCCAACGTGGTAGCGGCGACGACGCCGATGGCGCCGCCGGCCAGCTTGACCGCCACGGCCCTGAGCCCGACCAGCGTGAAGCTGACCTGGGTGAACAAGGACGCGTCGAGCGTCGGGTATAACATTCTGCGCAGCATCGGCGGCGGCGCTTTCACGCAAATAACACAGATCACTAAAGCCGCCACGCTCACCTATACGGATACGGGGCTCTACTGCGACACTCCATACCGCTACCAGGTTCAAGCGTACAACGGCACGACCACGTCGGCGGCGTCGAACACGGCGACGCTGACCACGCCGCCGGTAGCGCCATCCGGATTGATGGTTTCGGCCGCGGCATTTTCCAGCGTGTCGGTCAGTTGGACGGACAACGACCAGAACGCCACGGGCTATAACGTGCTGCGTTCGACCAACGGCACGACGTTCACGCTGTTGTCACCGGTGAGCGGGGGCAAGACCAACAGCTTCTGCGATACCACGGTGATTTCGGGCCACACGTACGACTACGAGGTTCAGGCGGTCGACGGCAGCGTGACGTCGGCAGTATCGAACATGGTCGTGGCTAACACGCCCATACACGCGCCCTCGGGCCTGACGGCGACGGTCAATGGACCGACGAGCGTGACGCTGGCGTGGACCAATAACGACGCCAACACGGCGGGGTATTATATTTTGCGGTCACTGGACGGCTCGAGCTATACGAAGGTCGGCACGGTGACCAAGGCCACCACGAAGGCCTTCACCGACACAACGGCGTTGCCGTTCCACCAGTATCTCTACCAAGTCCAGGCGTATGCCGGCAACATCACGTCGGCGGCTTCCAGCAACGTCATCGCCAACACGCCGATGGCGCCGCCTTCGGGTCTGGCCGTCACGGTCACCACGCCCAACTGCTTGCAACTGCACTGGACGGATAACGACCCATCCGCGACGGGGTACTACATACTGCGCAGCACCAGCGGGGGTGCAATCGCGCAAGTGGCGCAAGTGACGCCCGGCACCGGCAACAGCTACATCGACGTGGTGTCATCGGGCACCGCGTACACCTATCAGGTCAAGGCGTACAACGCGAGCGCCACCTCGGCGGCGTCCCTGGCCGTGTCGTTGACGACGCCGGTGATTGCGCCATCAGGATTGACGGCGACGATTGGTACGGGTGGGAAGGTTCAACTCAGTTGGACGGACAACGATAAGGGGGCCACGGGCTACAACGTGCTGCGCTCGACCAACGGCACGACTTTCACGCTGCTGACCGCGCTGACCTCGGGCAGCGCCAACAGCTACACGGACTACTCCGTGCTGTCGGGCCACACCTACTATTACGAAATCCAGGCGTTCGTGGGAAAGGTGACATCGGCGGTGACGAGCAAGGTCGCGGCCAACACGCCACTGAACGTGCCCACGGGCTTCGGGGCGACGATCAAGGGTCCCAACAGCGTCCAGCTCTCCTGGATCAACAATGACGCCAACACGACGGGCTATAACGTGCTGCGCTCCACCGACGGAACGAACTTCACGTCGGTCGGCAAGATCGGTTCCATCAAGACGATGAGTTACACGGACAACACGGCGCAGTCGGGCACCATCTATTTTTACGAAGTGCAGGCGACCGCCGGGGCGTGCAGCTCGCCCGCCTCGAGCAACTACATGGTCCTGACGCCGATGATCGCCCCGACCGGCCTGACGGCGGCGCTGTCGGGGTCCCAGGTGAATCTCGCCTGGACAAACCACGACCCATCAGCGACGGGCTACATCGTGCTGCGCAGCACGGATAGCGTGATCTATACGCAGTTGACCAAGCTCACTTCGGGCACAGCCAACAGCTATGCCGACACGACGGTGCAAGCCGGCGGCACGTATTACTACGAGGTGGAGGCTTCCAACAAGTATGAGCATTCGACGGCTACCAACCCCGGCAACGTGGCGATGCCCGCGGGGATCGCCGGCGGCGTGAGCATGATCACGCGCTACGGCAACGAGCTGGTGATCACCGAAAACGCCAAGAACGATACCGTTTCCATCCTGGAAAGCGGCACGACGCTGACCATCAACGCCGACGGCGTAACCTTGACCGCCACCGCACCGGCCGACGAACTGTTCATCTATGCCCGGGCCAGCGGAGATTCGGTCAGCATCGACGCTTCGGTCACGACAGCCACGACCATCGATTCGATTGACGGCGTCGGCAGCACGATCACCAGCGCCGGCAGCAAGGTGAGCGTGTGGAAGGACTCGACCGACAGCTTCAGCGGCAAGGGAACGCTGCACAGCGTGGCCGCCTTCGCCGGCAACGTCAGCAAGGCGTACGGCGCGTCGCTGGCCAACCCCGCGGACTCGGGCACCACGGCCGTCGCGAACCTTTCCCTGTGGGGCAGCGGCCCGACGGCGGCGGACGTCAACCAGGGTTACACCGGCGACTGCTACTTCCTGTCTTCCCTGGCGGCCTTCGCCGGCACGCGGCCGCAGGCCTTGGAGAACATGGCGGTGGATCTGGGCGACGGCACCTACGCGGTCCAGTTCATCTCCAATGGATCGCCGGTCTACGTACGCGTGTCCGACACCCTGCCGGTTGGTCCCGGCGGAGCCGGGTACATGTTTGCCAGCCCAGGCGTGGCGAACACGATCTGGGCGCCGATCTTTGAAAAGGCGTTCTGCTACTTCCGCACCGGCGCCAATTCGTACGCGTCGATCGGCAACGGCGGCTGGATGAGCGACGTGTACACTGACCTGGGCGTCAATTCCACGAACATCACCCCCAGTTCGTACAGCGATAGCGCGCTGTATGCCCTGCTGTCCGCCGATTTGTCGGCCAACGACCCGGTCACCCTCGGCACGATCAGCAAGGCCCCGGATCTGGTCAGCGGCCACGCGTACACGCTGGTCAGTGTGTACAAGGACTCCAGCGGTACGCACTATGTGGTGCGCAACCCGTGGGGCATCCAAGGCGACGCGGCGGAAAACGCGCAGGGTTACGCAACGCTGACGTACGCGCAGTTTGTGGCCAACTTCAACGCTGGCTGTGAAGCGACCAGCTAAGTCGGATGCAGACCCATCAGCTTGACCCGCGCCCTTGCGCCATTAAAATGAGATGGCGCAAGTGGCGCGGGGCGATGGTCTAACGGGATGACGGCTGAATCGCATTCAGCAAATCGGGGTTCGATTCCCCGTCGCTCCATTTCGGCCTGCGGCCGAAATAGAGGGCAGAGCAGGAGAGAGTAGAAAGTAGAGCAGGCAGAAAAGCATGCGTCGTCGAACGGCTTTCGGCGGCCATATGGATGCTCTGCCCGGTCTCCTTTCTACTCTCTACTTTCTTTTCAGTGCGCCGCCCAACGGTTCCCGAGGTTTCGAACTCTTTCCTACGATCTCCCGTTCTCCTGATCCCTCCGTCCGTATCCAGCGTTCTGCCGGTCCGTCATCTTGTCGTGGCAACGAGGGCCTGAAAAAGAGCGTTTTGTGCGATAGATATATTGTCGTTTCTTTTTGACGAATCGAGATTTGCGGGCCTATAGTTCGACGTGCAGATATGCGTAGTAGCGCCAACGCAGGAGTCTGGTATGTCCAATCTGGAAGGCGCGGCGGCTGAACGGGACTTGGAGCAGTTGACCAGCCTGTTCCGTTTGCTCGCGGACCGGACGCGGTTGAACATTTTGCTGGCACTGGCGCAAGGGGAGCGCAACGTCAGCAGCCTGTGCCAGGAACTGGGGCTGCCCCAACCGACGGTCAGTCATCACCTGGGGCTCTTACGCACCAATAACATCATTTCCAATCGACGCAGGGGAAAGCAGGTTTTCTACAGCCTGAGCGGATCGGTCTCCATGAGGGAAGGCCTGTCGTTGGAAACCAACGTCGAGAATTTCTCCGTGAAAATTAACCGCAAGATGGCGCAGGGGTTCGAGGGGATGTCAGGACCGCGCATCGCCGAAGCGGCTACGGGTTAGTCATCGCGAAAGACGTGGCCGGTCACGCGGATGAACACATCCTCGAGCGTCGGCTTGCCGACGGACACCGAATCGATCAATCCAGGCATGGCTTCGATGAGTTGCGGGACGAACTCGTGCCCGCGAGCGCGCTCCAAGCGCACGATTCCATCGAGCAATTCGGCGGTGATTCCGAGCTTGTCGTGGATGAGCTGGGCGACTTGGGCGGGTCGGGGGCTGGCCAGGGTGATCACGTCGCCGCCGATGCGTTCCTTGAGGATAGCCGGGGCGTCGCAGGCGGCGAGTTTGCCGTGGTCGAGGATCGCCAGGCGAGCGCAGCGGTCGGCTTCATCCATCAGGTGCGTGGTCAGCAGCACGGTCACGCCGTCGTTTTGTTGAATCTCGCGCAGATAGTGCCACAGGTCGATGCGGGCGGTGGGGTCCAGGCCGGTGCTGGGTTCGTCCAAAAGAAGCAATTGCGGCTGATGGAGCAATCCCTTGGCCAGCTCGACGCGGCGGCGCATGCCGCCGGAGAAACCCTCCACGCGTTCGCGCCGGCGGTCGCTCAGGCCGACGCGATCCAGCAACTGGTCGATGCGCAAGCTCAGTGCGCGGCCGCGCATGCCGTAGAGGTGGCCCTGATGGCGGAGGTTTTCCTCGGCGGTGAGTTGCTTGTCGAGGCTGGGGGACTGGAAGACGACGCCGATCTGTCGGCGAAGCGCGTCGCGATCGACGGCTGGGTCCAGGCCGAGCATTTTGATTTTGCCCGGCGGGGCGGGGATGAGCGTGCTGAGGATGCGGAAGAGGGTTGTTTTTCCGCTGCCGTTGGGGCCCAGAAAGCCGAAAATCTCGCCGCGGTGGACCTGCAAAGACAGTTCGACCAATGCGGCGCGGCGGCCATAGGAGTGGCTCAAGTGATCGATGTCGATGATGTTTTGGCTGGGGTCCGGCACGTCAGGGCGCTGGGAAAGTGAATCGTACGACGGTGGCGGAAGCTTCGCTCACGGTGACGTTTTGGCGTTGCAGCGGCAGGGCTTCGTGCCAGGCGGCCAGCGTGTAATTGCCCGGCGGGACGTGCGTGATGGAGAAACTGCCGTCATCGGCGGTGACGGCAAACCAACGATGGGCAAAGACGCCGATCCAGGCGCTCATCCACGGATGCACGTCGCAGCGGACGTTGAACGGCGGCTCGGGGAGCTTGAGCGTGATGGCGCGCTCGCCGATGGTGGGGAAGCCGTAATTGGCCGGGGGATTGAGCGAGCATTGCAGCAGCACGTTGTGCAGGACGGGATCGCTGGACTTGAGACGCAGGGTTTGGCCGGCCTGCACGGCCAGCACGTGGGGCACGTAGACGCAGTTGATTTGATCGAGCGCGGCGGGGGCTTGTGTCGGCGGGGAGGCGGGCGGGGCGTTTTCCAGATAGACGATGACGTTTTTCAGACCGCCGCCGGAGCCGACCACGATGGTTTCGTCTTTGACCTGCGGCGAGCCGGGGATGATCCGCATGGTCGGCGCGATGCCTTGGAGCACGACGCGGCCGCGGATCACGCCGTTGCCGCTCGAGGCGGCGGTGGTTGCCGCCGGGGGAGTCGTGGGGGAGCGTTCGCAGGCGGCCGGGAAAATTGCCAGGGCGACGAGCAATGGCAACAGCGTGCGTGTGACTTGCGTGGGCATCACGGTGCGGTGGAGCGATTGAGCATGAGAATCGTCAGGAGGATAGGCAAATACGCGATCGAGGCAAGGAAAAGCCAGCGGGCCGCGCGGCGCGTGCGTGCCGCGGCGTAGTTGGCCGCGAAAGCCACAAAGGTCAGGCCCAGGGCCAAGGCGCAAAAGAGGTACGTCTTGCCGGAGATGCCCAGCAGGGCGGGGGCGAGACCGACCGGCAGAAGCGCCACGGTGTAGATCAGAATCTGCCGGCTGGTCATGGCCAAAGTCGGATCGACCACGGGGAGCATTTTGAATCCGCCTTTGCGGTAATCCTCGCGGTAGAGGATGGCGATGGCCATGAAATGCGGAATCTGCCAGACGAGCAGGATGGCAAAGAGTGCGGCGGCGCCGGGAGCGAGCGAGCCGTTGATGGCCGTCCAACCCATGACCGGCGGGATGGCGCCCGGGATGGCGCCGATCATGGTGTTGAGCGTGGTGCGGCGCTTCAGGGGCGTGTAAATCAGGACGTAACTGGCGAGGGTGGTGATGCCGAGAATCGCGGTGAGCGTGTTGACCAGGAGCCACAGGCAAGCTCCGCCGCACAGGCCGGCGATCAATCCGAGAACCAGGGCGAGGCGCGGCGAGACGCGGCCGGTGGGCAGGGGGCGATGTGCGGTGCGCGGCATCAGGGCGTCGTAGCGGCGTTCCAGAAGCTGATTGAGAATGCTGGCGGCGGCCGCGCAGAGGGCGGTGCCCAGGAGCGTCGGCGGCAGGCGGAGCCAATCAGCGCGCTGGCCGGCGGCGAGGCAGCAGCCCACCATGGTCGTGCCCAGGACCAGGCAGTTCATGCGCGGGCGGATCAGTTCAACGAGGTCAGCGAAGCGCGAGCGGGCGGCGGCTTTTGGAGCGGCGGTTGCGGCGGGCAGGATGGTGGTGGCTGTGTTCATGAGAGGGCGGGTTCAACCGCGCCGGGGCCGTGCGCCTGCCGACTAAAGTTGGCAGGCCGCGCGGAACGGGTCAGCCCATAGCAGCGCAGCGCGATCACGACGGCGGTAACCAGGATGAGCGATCCCACCGCCACGTGCAGCGAGGCAACGTCGGCCGGCTTGCGCTGCCAGATGGTCATCATGCCCAAGACGAGTTGGATGGGCAACAGGGCCAGCAGGGCGGCGGCGGGACGGGTCAGCGGCTGGATAGGCCGCAGATGCCGCAAAATCGAAGTGGAAAGCCACACCACGGCGATGCTGACGAGCAGCGCTCCGATGCGATGGGCAAAGTGAATCCAAATTTGGAAGGCGGTCACGCGGTTGAGCTCCAGATCGACGCCGTAGCGGTGGATCGCCTGCTGGCGGAAGGCATCGTCGACGACCCGAGGCGGAAGGATTTTTCCGAAGCTGGCGGGGAAATCGGGAATGGCCAGGCCGGCGTTTTTGTGGCGCATGATGGCGGCGATCACGAGCTGCGCGACGATGATCGCGAAGGTGGCGGCGGCCAGGGGAAAGATGCGGCCCGCAGCGGCGCATTGGCGGCGGTCCAGAGCCGCCCGATCCGACCAGAATCGCGAGGTCATCACGCAGAACGTGGCGACGTAGCAGAAAAAAATCTGCGCGGCGCAGGCGTGGACGATGGCCAGGTCAAGCTCATCCAGCACGACGCGCAGGCCGCCGAGGGTGCCTTGCACGAGGACAGCCAGGAGGATGGCGATGGCGTTGTAGCGGACCCATCGTCGGCGGTCGGTGCGGCAAGCGACGATCACCATGGCGATGGCCAACAATCCGATGAAGGCGGCCAGAAGGCGGTGCGTGTGCTCGTAAAAAATTCCGCCCACCCATTGGCTGGGTGGGAAGGTGAACATGTTGTAGCCCCAGGTATTGGGCCAATCGGGGACGGACATGCCCGCGTGGTGACTGGTGACCAAGCCGCCCAAGTAAATCAGGGGGAACGTCGCGATGGCGGCAGCCAAGGCCAACAGGTGCAGCTTTGCGTTGAAGGGTTTGGGTTGCACGCGCGGTCCGATAAAGAGCTCAGGGCGTCGCAGCGACTATAGGTCAAGCGCCGGGGCGGCTCAAGCGGGGGCGGCGGCGTGAATCGCTGGGATTTGCACACCGGCCCAGTCAATTGCCGATAACGGGGTCTGAGAGGAACTATACATGAACAAACGGATGGTTTGGACGGTCGCGGTGTTGGCATTGTGGGGTTGCGGCAGCCACGAGGCGGGTCCATCGCAGGATCCGGCAAAGATGGGGGCCGGATCGCAGATGAGGCTGAACGATAAGCCCCTGACGGCCAACACGCGATTCGCGGCGGGGCAATTGGCCGAAGCGCAGGGGGCGTTCGACGTGGCCATCGTGGAGTACCAGGAGGCGCTCAAGCTCGATCCGAAACATCAGCCGACGCTGTTTCGGCTGGGGATCGTGTACACGGTGACGCAGCAGTTCGATCCGGCCATTGAGATTTGGCAGCGGTACATCAAGGTGACGCAAGGGTCGGCGGCGGCGTACAGCAACCTGGCGTTTTGCTACGAGCAGGCCGGGCGCTTTGATGATGCCAAGAAGGCTTATGAGACGGGGATCGCCAAGGAACCCAAGAGCGTGGTTTGCCGGACGAATTACGGGCTGATGCTGGCGCGGCAAGGGCACGTTCCCGAAGCGGTCCGCATCTGGCAGCCGGTGCTGAGCGAAGCGGAGATTCACTACAACCTGGCCAGCGTGTTTCAGCTTCAAGGGCGCAAGGCGGCGGCGCGGGCGGAGTATCAGAAGGCGCTGGAGCTGGACCCGAAAATGGTGGAGGCCAGGACGCGCCTGGCGGGGCTGGATGCGAAGTAAATAACGCGGCGCGCGAACCCGCGGTGCTGCGCACCGCTAAATCGGGACGGCCCTTCGGCCGTCCCGGCTTTTTTGGATAAGTGGGTCGTGAATTTGCGTCGGAAGGTGAATTCTGCAAAATTGGACATGCGACCAAATGCCGCACGCGCGCAGGGTCGCAGGTGAGATTGGGTAGCGCTAAGATTCCGCGCCGACGGCGGCTTCGTGGGCGCCTACGTCGGCAAACGGAATTGCCTCTCCGATGCAGCACGAATCGTACGAACAACCCTTCGTCTTCCCCAAGTGGGCCAATTATCTGTTGCCGGTGATCGTTTTGGGCGCCATGGGCGGCATGTTTTACCTTCCGACGGTGGTGGATTTGGGGGCGTCGCCGATCACGACGGCGGTGGGGTATTCGCCTCTGCAGCCGGTGCCCTACAGCCATGCACTGCACGCGGGGCGGCTGGGGATTGACTGCCGGTATTGCCACACGACGGTGGAGAAGGCGGCGTTTGCCGCGTTGCCGCCGACACAGACGTGCATGAATTGCCACAGCACGATCCGCACGCAAAGCGCGCTGCTCTTGCCGGTCCGCCAAAGCTGGGCGACGGGCTTCCCCGTCGAATGGGTCAAGATTCACGATCTGCCGCATTACGTCTACTTCAACCACAGCGCGCACGTGAATCACGGAGTGGGTTGCATCGAGTGCCACGGCCGGGTGGATCAGATGGACCAGGTGTACCAGGCCAAGCCCCTGAGCATGGGATGGTGCCTGGATTGTCATCGCGATCCGGGCTCGCACCTTCGGCCCAGGGACGTGGCCGTGACGGACATGAATTGGACGCCGCAGGACTCGGGACAAGACCCCGCGGAACTGGCGAGGCGACTCGTGAAGGATTACGCGATCCGCGACAAGGCGTACATGACCAGTTGCTCGACGTGTCACCGCTAGAAACGAGTTGCTAGTTGCTAGTTGCTGGTTGCTAGTAGTGGAAGGTTGATGAAGCACCATTCGGCACAACGGCAGTATTGGCGCAGTCTGGAGGATTTGGCCCAGACGCCGGAGGTGCGCGCCCTGGCGGAAAAGGAGTTTGCGTCGTACGACCCGGCGGAGATGGCGTCGATGCCGGCGATGACGCGGCGGCGGTTCGTGCAGCTCATGGGCGCGTCGATGGCGCTGGCGGGGTTGACCCTGAGCGGCTGCCGGCGCTGGCCGCAGGAGAAACTGGCCCCCTACACGAGCAATCCACCGGGCCGGATTCCCGGCGTGCCGGAACAATACGCCACCGTGATGGAACTGGGCGGCGTGGCCAGGCCGCTGCTCGTCAGCAGCTTTGATGGGCGGCCCATCAAGATCGAGGGCAATCCGTCGCATCCCTATTCGCAGACGGTGCCGGGCAAAATCGGCGCTTCCGATGCCTTGGCGCAGGCCAGCGTGCTGGAACTGTACGATCCGGACCGCAGCAAGGCCGTGGTGGATCGCACCGTCAATCCGCAGCGTGAAAGCAACTGGCAGTCGCTTGTCAAGGCGTTACAGGGGGCGATGGATGGATTGGCCGAGGGCCGGGGGCTGGCGATCTTGAGCCAGCCCACGTCAAGCCCGACGACGGCGCGCCTGCGGCACGCGGTGCTGCAGCGGTTGCGCCAAGCGAGCTGGTATGAGTACGAGCCGCTAAGCCGCGATAATGAAATCGCCGGCAGCTACCAGGCGCTGGGACGCGCGGCGCGGCAGGTGCTGCATCTGGACAAGGCGCTCGTGGCAGTCCTGCTGGATGCCGATCCGCTGGGGACGCATCCAGCCCACGTGCGCTACGCCAACGATTGGGCATCGCTCCGCTGCTCGGCGGATGACGGGCGGATGAACCGCCTGTACGTCGCGGAAAGCACGTTTTCCATCACCGGGTCTGTGGCGGACCAGCGCTTGGCGGTGTGCCCGTCCCGGATCGCGGCGATTTTGGGCGTGCTGGCGGCGCGGCTGGGCGTGGGAGCGGGCGATGAGCCGCTGAGCCCGGAAGAAAATCAGTTTGTCCATCGCGCTGCGGAGGAGTTGGGGCAAAAGCGCGGCCGGGGGGTCGTCGCGGTGGGCAGCCACCTGGCGCCGCAGTGCCATGCGCTCGCCCTGGCGCTGAACGACGCCATCGGCGCCATCGGCTCGACGCTGACGCTGCACGAGGAGCCGGGCGGACATTGGTCCAATTCCGTCGAGGCGATTGCGGATTTGACGCGGCAGATCAAAGCCGGCGTCATCAAGGTGCTGATCGTCCTGGGCGGCAATCCCGCCTACGATGCGCCGGCGGATTTGGATTTCGCCGTGGCACTGAAATCCGTGCCCACCAGCGTGCACCTGAGCCTGTACGACAACGAGACCAGCAAGCTGTGCCACTGGCACGTGCCCCAAGCGCATTACCTGGAATCGTGGGGCGATGCGCGGGCGTGGGATGGCACGATCAGCATTTGCCAGCCGTTGATCGAACCGTTGTACGACGGCAAGAGTTGCGATCAGATGCTGGGGTTGCTGGCCGGGGAAGAGGAAACGGGCGGCGATGCCCTGGTGCGCGAGACGTTCAAGTCGCTTTTGCCGGATGGTTTTTCCGAATCGGCGTATCGGCAGGTTCTGCATGATGGATTGCTGGCCGAGAGCAGCTTGCGGGAAATCCGGGCGGCGGTGAAAGCGCCGGCGCCTCTGGAGCCGTTCGAGGAGACCCAGGGGTTTGAGATTCGGTTCTTGCAGGACTGGCGCGTGTACGACGGGCGATTTGCAGGCAACGGGTGGCTGCAAGAGATGCCCGATCCGCTGACCAAGCTGGTGTGGGACAACGCGGCGCTGTTGAGCAAGAAAGACGCGGACAAGCTGGGCGTGGTCGACGGGGACATGCTCATGATCACGGTCGGCGGCCGGTCGCTGGAAATCGCCGCGTACATCCTGCCGGGCCAACCGCAGGGCGTGATCGGTCTGCCGTTGGGTTACGGGCGGACGGAGGCAGGGCACATCGGCACGGGCGTCGGCTTCGACACCTATGCGCTGCGTACGACGGCGGCGTCTTTCGTGGCATCGAGTGCCCAGGTCGTCAAGACCGGCGCTACCTACGCCCTGGCCACGACGCAGGATCATTACCTGCTCGACACGCTGGGGATGAAGCAGCGGCAGGAGCAGGTCGGCCAGAACAAATACCAAAGCGGCGAGATCATTCTCGAATCGACGCTGGACAAATACGCGGCCGATCGGCAGCTATTCAATCGCAAGCTGGATGGCAGCCTGGCGCTTCAGTTGTACGACCCGCCGAACAAATTCAACGACCCGCACGCCTGGGGCATGGCGATCGACTTGAGCTGCTGCATCGGGTGTCAGGCCTGCGTGATCGCCTGCCAGGCGGAAAACAACGTACCCATCGTGGGCAAGGACCAGGTGCTGAAGAACCGGCAGATGCACTGGATTCGCATCGACCGCTATTTCAAGGGCGAGGCGGATGATCCCAGCCCGGAGGTGGTGTACCAGCCGCTCACCTGCCAGCAGTGCGAGAACGCGCCGTGCGAGCAGGTCTGTCCCGTCGGCGCGACGACGCACGACACCGAGGGGCTCAACGTCATGGTGTACAACCGCTGCGTGGGCACGCGGTATTGCAGCAACAACTGCCCGTACAAGGTGCGGCGGTTCAATTACCTGGACTGGCACAGCCAGGACCCGCGCCACGACAAATATCCCAAGCCGTGGCTGGGGTTGCCGGATACGCAGCAGAACCAGAGCGTCGATCTGGTCAAGCGCATGGTGTTCAATCCCGAGGTGACCGTGCGCATGCGCGGCGTGATGGAAAAGTGCACGTTCTGCGTGCAGCGGATTCACAACACGCAGATCGCCAAGGACAACGCTGGCCAGGACCTGGCCGATGGCGACATCGTCACCGCCTGCCAGCAGGCGTGCCCGACGCGGGCCATTGTCTTTGGAGATTTGAACGATCCGAATTCGCAAGTGTCGCGTTGGCATCGCAACCAGCGGGCCTACAGTTTGCTCGATGCCGATCTGAACACGCGGCCGCGGAATCGGTATCTGGCCAAGATCAGCAATCCACCGGAAGAAGAAAAGGCGTAGCATGGCGAGCGTTCCATCAGCCGAATTTTGGCGAATCGCGCGGCTCAGCGACGCGGACAACACCACGGACGATCCGCGCTTCCGTGCGCCCCTGGTGTTGGGCGGCAAGGATTTCGCGGCGGTGACGGCGACGGTGGCGGGCGTGGCCGAGCGGCCGAGGCCGCCGCGGGCGTGGTACGTAGCGTTTGCCATTTCGGTGAGCGCGCTGGGAATGCTCGGGATTTGCATCGGATATTTGTTCCTGACGGGCGTGGGCGTGTGGGGGAACAATCAGCCGGTGGGCTGGGCCTTCGACATCACCAACTTCGTGTTCTGGGTCGGCATCGGGCACGCGGGCACGCTGATCAGCGCGATTCTGTTTTTATTTCGTCAGAACTGGCGCACGGGGATCAACCGCATGGCCGAGGCGATGACCATTTTCGCGGTCATCTGCGCCGGGACGTTCCCGGGGATTCACGTGGGCAGGCCGTGGTTGGCGTATTGGCTGTTCCCCATTCCCAACCAGATGCAGATGTGGCCGCAGTTCCGCTCGCCGCTGCTCTGGGACGTGTTCGCGGTGGGGACGTACGCGACGGTGTCGCTGCTGTTCTGGTACACGGGGATGGTGCCGGACCTGGCCACGTTCCGCGACCGCGCCAAGGGGCGTATCGGACAGATCGCTTACGGAATCTTCGCGCTGGGCTGGAACGGATCGAGCCGGCATTGGCACCGGTACGAGCGGGCGTATTTGCTGTTGGCGGCCTTGGCCACGCCGCTGGTGCTCTCGGTGCACTCGGTGGTGAGCTTCGACTTTGCGGTGTCGCAGTTGCCGGGCTGGCACACGACGATCTTCCCGCCGTACTTCGTGGCGGGGGCGATTTTCGGCGGGTTCGCCATGGTGATTTCCCTGGCCGTGCCCGCACGCGAGCTGTTCGGGCTGAAGGACATCATCACGCGGCGGCACCTGGACAACATGGGCAAAATCCTCCTGGCCACGGGCATGATGGTCGGCTACGCGTATTTGACCGAGCTGTTCATCGCGGCCTACGGCGGCAACGCGCACGAGCAATTCGCGTTTATCAATCGCGCCCTGGGCCCCTACGCCTGGGCCTACTGGATGATGATGTTCTGCAACGTCTTCGCTCCGCAGCTTCTGTGGAGTAAAAAGCTGCGTAATAACGTGCTGCTCCTGTGGATCGTGGGGATGATCGCCAACATCGGGATGTGGTTTGAGCGCTTCGTGATCATCGTCACGTCGCTGACGCGGGATTATTTACCGTCGAGTTGGCACTCCTACCGGCCGACATGGGTGGATTTGTGCACGCTGGCCGGGAGCTTCGGGTTGTTTATGACCCTGTTCCTGCTGTTCTGCCGGTATTTGCCGGTGGTGGCGATGGCGGAAGTGAAGACGGTGATGCCGCAGGCGCATCCGCACGGCGGGCGCACGGAGGACGAGCGGCGGACGGACTATCGTCCGGATGAGCATCACGATCCGGATCGGGATGCGCCGCGGCTTGCCAACCGGTGAAAGTGAGTCATGACCGAGACGCTTCAAAAGGATTCATCGCGCCCGCCGCCGGCGGCCCCGGAGAAGCTCAAGCTGGTGGGGCTGTTGGCGGAGTTTGGCGACGTTGACGCGGTGGTGGCCGCCGCGCGGCAGGTGCGGGCGGCGGGGTACAAAGTGTGGGACGTGCACAGCCCGTTCCCCATCCACGGGATCGACGCGGTGATCGGCATCCGGCCGACGATCCTGCCCTGGATCGTGCTGGGCGGCGGGTTGAGCGGGCTGGCCGGCGGGCTGGCGCTGCAGTGGTACTGCAACGCCTATGATTATCCGTTCCTGGTCAGCGGCAAGCCGATCTTCAGCCTGCCGGCCAACATCCCCATTATCTTCGAATGCGCCGTGCTGCTGGCGGCGCTGGCGGCGGTGCTGGCGATGTTGGGATTGAACCGCTTGCCGCGGCTGTACAGTCCGCTGTTCAAGAGCCGGCGGTTCCGCCGCGTGACGGATGACAAATTTTTCATCTGGATCGACTCCTCCGATGGAAAGTTCAACGAAAAAGCCACGGCGGAATTTTTGACCACGCTGGGAGCGGTGGCCGTGGAACGGATCGAGGATTGACGATGGCCGAGCAAGAGCCAACGCCGCCGCCGCGGGATGCCATTGCGGAATTGCCCGTGCCGGCGCTTCCGCGTCCGCCGTTTTGGATGATCGCGGTGGCCCTGATCGGCGTGGTGGTGAGCTGGCTGCCGCTGGCGCTGATCGCGCGGGGGCGGGAGGCGAGGTCGAGCGAGCCGCGGGTGCAGATCATGCAGGACATGGGCACGCAGCCCAAGTTCCGCGAGCAGCAGACCAACGCCTTGTTTGCCGATGATCGGGCGATGCGGCCGGCGGTGCCGGGGACGGTGGCCCGCGGGCGGCTGGAAAGCGATGACCGGTATTACCGGGGATTCGTGCGCGTGTACGATGGGACAAGCGGCAAATGGGTGGTGCAATTCGATTCTGGCCTGCCTGAACAGGTGAAGATCACGCCCGAATTGCTGCGTCGCGGGCAGCAGCGGTTCAACATTTATTGTTACGTGTGCCACGGGCTGGATGGCTCGGGACGTGGGCCGATCAACGAGCGGGTGAATCTAATGCGGGAAGACAACGTGACGGACCTGAGCTGGACGGCCCCGGCGGTGCTGATGGATGATCGCATCCGCCAACAGCCGGACGGACAGATCTTCAATACAATCACCAACGGCATCCGCAGCATGCCCAGCTACTCTTCGCAGATTCCGACCGAGGACCGCTGGGCGATCGTGGCGTACGTGCGGGCGCTGCAATTCAGCCAGCAGGCGCCGGCGAGCGTGGTGCCGCCGGGACAAAAGATGGAAGGACCGTGACCACGCATCATCCAACTTCACCGACGGAACCCGAGCGGCTCGACCTGCGCGAGCACGCCTGGCCGCTGTACGTGGCGGCGCAGGTGATCGGCGTGATCGGGCTGATCGTGGCCATCCTGCTGGGATATGAGGCGGCGGATTCGTTCCGGCGATTTTTCTTCGCCTATCTGACGGCGTACTGTTTCTTCCTGACGGTGGCGCTGGGCGGGCTGTTTTTCACGGTGCTGCAGTTCCTGGTCCGGGGCGGGTGGGGCGTGAACGTGCGGCGCATCGCCGAGTGGCTGGCGTCTTCGCTGCCGCTGATGGCGGCGCTGTCGGCGCCGATCGTCATCTCGATTCTGCTGCGGCACGGGGACCTCTATCCGTGGTCGGATCGCGCCGCCCGCATGCAGTTATCGCATTTCAAGCAGATTTATTTGCGGCCGATTTTTGTGCTGGCGCGGCTGGCGGTCTATTTCGCGGTCTGGTCGGCCATCGGCCTGTGGTACTGGAAGCAATCGACCCGCCAGGATGCCACGGGCGACGTCGAGCTGACCGTCAAGATGCAGGCGCGTGCGGCGCCGTGCATGGTGCTGTTTGCCCTGACGCTGACGGGGGCGGCGTTCGACCTGGTGATGAGCCTGGACCCCCATTGGTACAGCACGATTTTGGGGGTTTACTTCTTCGCCGGCTCGGCCGTCGCCGTTTTTGCGGCGATCATCGTGGCGGTGCTGCTGCTGCAATGGCGCGGGTTTTTGCGCCAGAGCGTCACGATCGAACATTTCCACGACTTGGGCAAATATCTTTTCGGGTTCATCTTTTTCTGGGGATACATCGCGTTCAGCCAGTACATGCTCCAGTGGTACGGGAACATGCCGGAAGAAACCGAGTGGTACCGCCGCCGCGGGGCGACGACGGCGATCTCTTCCGCCAACGGCTGGTCGGTGGTGATTCTGTTGTTGCTATTCGGGCATTTTTTGATCCCGTTCGCGGGGCTGCTCTCGCGGCACGTGAAGCGCAGTCGGATCGCCCTGGGCTTCTGGGCGGTGTGGATGCTGGCGTTTCATTGGCTGGACATGTTGTGGCTGGTGCGGCCGGAGATGAGCGGCGGGAAATTCGACATCGGCTGGATCGACTTGGCGGTTTTCCTGGGGATCGGCGGCGTGTTCCTGGCGTTCATGTTGCGCAAGGCGGCGCACGATGCCCTGCGGCCGCTGAACGATCCGAGATTGGCCGATTCCCTGGCGTTTGAGAACGTTTGAGCGAGGCGCCCCATGCCGATGAAACAGGAAGTGAATGTTCCCCTGGTGCTGACGATCGGCATCGTCTCGGGCGTGCTGCTGGTGGTAATGATCATCGGCACGGAGGCGTGGTACCGCAGCGAGGAACAGAGCGAAATCGCCGCCAAGGCCCGCGAGTATCCGTATCAGCCGCTGATCGATCTGAAGGCGTCTGGGAGCAAGCGCATCAGCGAGTACCGCTGGGTGGACCGCAACAACGGCGTGGTGGCGATCCCCATTGAGCGGGCGATGCAGATCATGGTGCAGACGCAGGGCCATTTCCCGTCGACACAGCCGTCGGCAAGTGCAGGGCCGGGAACATGACGCCCAGAGCGCGACACGTCGTGATCGTAATTGGCGCCGTGGCGATGCTGGCGGCGATGGCGGCGGCCCAAGAGCCGGCGCCGCCGCAGCGCGCCATTCCGCCGGAATACCAAAACGTCGGCGTGAGCGAGCATCCCAACGCGCAGGTTCCACTCGATTTGATGTTCATGGACGAGCGCGGCCAGATGGTGCCGCTGGGACAATTCTTCCACACGGGTCGGCCGGTGGTGTTGCAGTTGGGTTATTACGGTTGCCCCATGCTGTGCGACGTGATCTCGCGCAACCTGATCGATTCGGCCAAGGAAGTCGAGTTGAACGCGGGGAGCGATTATCAGTTCGTGTTTGTCAGCATCAATCCGCTGGAGACGGCGGACCTGGCGGGGCTGAAGAAGCGGAGTTTCATCGCGGAATACGACCGGCCGGGCACGGCGGACGGATTTCACTGCCTGGTGGGTCAGGACCGGAACATCGCCAAGCTGGCCGGCGCGGTGGGGTTCCGCTACAAGCGGCTGGAATTGGCGGGGCAGTTTGCCCATCCGGCGGTGCTGTTCGTGCTGACGCCGGACGGGCGGATTTCGCGGTACTTGTACGGCCTGTCCCTGCCGCCGCGGACGCTGAAGCTGGCGCTGGTCGAGGCGTCGGCGGGGAAGATCGGATCATCGTGGGACAAGCTGGCGCTGATGATCTGCTGCTATGACGTGGACAGCGGGCGGTACGCCCTGGCGGCGATGAGACTCATGCGCGTGGCGGCGGTCGGGACGGTGCTGGTCATGGGCTTGGTGGGGCTGTGGCTGTTTCGCCATGGCAGCCACGCCCGGCAGGCCTAGGAGAAGACGGCGCTGATGCTGGCGGCGATGAACATTTTGGCGGATGCGGGCGGCAGCTTTTGGATGCCGCCGTCGTCCTCCAGCGTGGCGCCGGAGGTGGATCGACTGTTTTACGGCATCCTCTGGACGTGCACCTTCTTTTTCTTCCTGGTCACCATCCTGATGCTGCTGTTCGCCTGGAAGTACCGGTATCGCCCGGGGTATATGCCGGCGGAGGGGCCGCGGCACAACACGGCGCTGGAGCTGACCTGGACGTTTGTGCCGACGGTGATCGTGGCGGTGATCTTCGTGTATGGGTTCCAGCGTTTCATGCACATGGCGATCGCGCCGCCGGACCCGTACGAGATCATCGTGACGGCGCACATGTGGGGGTACAACTTCACCTATCCGAACCAACATCTGGACGATGAGCTGCACGTTCCCGTGGACACGCCGGTGCAATTGGTGTTGAACAGCGTGGATGTCATTCACGGCTTTTACATTCCGACCTTCCGCGTGAAAAAGGACATCGTGCCGGGGCGGTACAACAAGATCTGGTTTGCGGCCACGCGCACGGGGAGCTTCGATCTGTTCTGCACGCAATACTGCGGCGAAGGGCACTCGACGATGCGCGCCAAGGTGATCGTGCAGAGCCTGGAGGATTTCAAATCGTGGCTCGCCGCGGCGAGCGCCATGAACCTGCCGCCGACAGAGATGGGCAAGTATTTGTTCCAGACGCGCGGCTGCAACGGGTGCCATACCATCGACGGCACGACGTTGCGAGCGCCCACGTGGAAGGATTTGTACGGCAGCACGGTGAGCTTCCAGGACGGCACCAGCCAGGTGGCGGATGAAAACTACCTGCACGAGGTGATCGTGCATCCCAATTCCAAGCCGATGCCGGGCTTCGACAAGATCATGCCCGACATGGTGGGGGCGGGACAGCTCAGCGAGAAAGACGTGAACGATCTGATCGCGTACATCAAGACCTTGAGCGTGCACTATCATCCGTCGTCGTTGCCGTCCACGGCGCCCAGCGCCCAGAAGGCGGCCGCGCCCAAGTGAATCGTCAGGAGTGTCGTATGTCTGAAGCGCCACGGTCCCAAGCCACCAATTACCTCACGCACACCCGCGGCTTCAAGTCCTGGGCGTTAACGCTGGACCACAAGCGCATCGGCCTGCTGTACATGATGTTCGTGCTGTCGGCGTTTTTGCTGGCGGGAATCTTCGCCATGCTGTTGCGCACGTTCCTGCTCACGCCCAAGCCGTGGATGATCGCCGATCCGGAAAAGGCCATGCGGTTCTACAACAACATGTTCAGCCTGCACGGGGCGATGATGGTGTTCATGTTCATGATCCCGGCCATCCCCGCGATCCTGGGCAATTTCGTGCTGCCGATGATGCTGGGGGCCAAGGACGTGGCGTTTCCGCGGCTGAACCTGCTCAGCTTTTACTTCTATTTCGTCGGCGCGATGTTCTTCACCTACGTGCTCTTGGGCGGGGTGCTGCGGGCGGGGTTTGACCTGCACATCCCGGGCGGCATGGGGCTGGATACGGGCTGGACGTTCTACACGCCCTACAGCACGGCCAAGGCGGAAAGCGGGGTGATCCCCGCGACCCTGGGGGCGTTTATCCTGGGATTCAGCTCGATCCTGACGGGCGTGAATTTCGTCACCTCGATCCACACGCTGCGGCCCAAGGGCATGACCTGGTTCCGCATGCCGCTGTTTCTGTGGGCCCTGTACGCCACCAGCGTGATCCAGATCCTGGCCACGCCGGTGCTGGCCATCACCCTCCTGCTGCTGGTGGCCGAGCGGACCATGCACATTGGGATTTTCGATCCGCTGCTGGGCGGCGATCCCATCCTCTACCAGCACTTTTTCTGGTTCTATTCGCACCCGGCGGTCTACATCATGATCCTGCCGGCCATGGGGGTCATCAGCGAAGTGATCTCCGTCCACAGCCACAAGCACATTTTTGGATACAACTTCATCGCTTACAGCTCGATCGCCTTGGCGCTGCTGGGCTTTCTGGTCTGGGGCCATCACCTGTTTGCCGCCGGACAATCCAATCTGGCCAATTCCATCTTCAGCCTGTTGACGTTTTCGGTGGCCATTCCATCCGCGGTGAAGGTGTTCAACTGGCTGGGCACGATGTACAAAGGCTCCATCCACTTCACCACGCCGATGTTCTTTGCCATGGGGTTCATTATGCTGTTCACCATCGGCGGATTGACCGGCCTGTTTTTGGGGGCGCTGGCGACGGACATCCACCTGCACGACACGTATTTCGTGGTGGCGCATTTCCACTACGTCATGATGGGCAGCACGCTGTTCGCCTTTTTGGCCGGGATGTATCACTGGTTTCCCAAGATGTCGGGGAAGATGTACAGCGAGAACCCCGGTCGCATCGCGGCGGTGCTGATCTTCATCGGGTTCAACCTGACGTTTTTCCCGCAGTTTGTGATGGGTGCGCACGGGGCGCCGCGGCGTTGGGCGACGTATCCGCCGGAGTTCCAGCCCTATCACGTGGCCTCGACCCTCGGCGCGTACCTCATGGGGATCGGGCTGGTGACGGTGGGCTTGAACTGGCTGCACGGGCTCTTGCGCGGGCGGGCGGCGCCGGCCAATCCCTGGGGCGGAAATTCCCTGGAATGGCACACGTCTTCCCCGCCGCCGTACGATAATTTCGCCGTCGAGCCCGTGGCCGATGATCCGTACCGCATGAGCAATTGGGAACCGGACCCAACCGGCGAAGGGTGGATCCCCAGCAAACAACCTCCGGAACTGGAACCCGCCGAGCACTAACCGCGTGCCTGTATGAGCACCACGTCTACGACCAACCTGGCGTCCGGCATCGCACACGGCTTGGAGCGCGCGCCTGGGCACGATCCGCACCTGGCCCATCACTTTCACAGCCCCGAGCAGCAGTACCGCTCGGCCAAGCTGGGGATGTGGGTCTTCCTGGGCACGGAAATCCTGATGTTCGGCGGATTGTTCTGCGCGTATGCGATCAACCGGCACAATCACCCGCTGGTCTTTTCCTTCGCGGCCCAGTCGTACCTCAACGTGGGACTGGGGACGCTGAACACGCTGCTGCTGATCACCAGCAGCTTGACGATGGCCTGGGGCGTGCGCGCCGCCCAGCTCGAGCAGCGGCGGGTGCTGATCACCTGTCTGATTCTCACGCTGGTCGGCGGGGCCGGGTTCCTCGTCATCAAGGCGATCGAGTATCAAGCCAAGTGGGATGAGCACGTGTGGATCGGACAGTGGAACCGATACAACAACGACTACAACGACGAATCGCCGTACAAGGAAGCGCCGCCCGCGCAGCCGCCGTCACCGACGGCCGCTGTGTCTGCGGCGCCGGAGGCGGCCCCGAGCTCGTCGGATGCCAACAAGGCCACGGACGTCAGCAAGGTCAAACCGCGTTACATCGGCCCAACGGGGCTGGCCAACGCCCCGGGCCAGCCCAGCGCCCCGCCCGCCGCCGAGGCGCCGCCGGCCTCCGGGGCTGAAATGGACCAGCAACGGGCGCAGCGCTACCGCGACCTCTCGGCCGGCGACCAATGGCGCGTCAGCACATTTTTCAGTTGTTATTTTCTGATGACCGGCCTGCACGGCCTGCACGTGGTGGTCGGCATCGCCCTGATCAGTTGGGTTCTGTTGCGCTCCCTCCGCGGCGATTTCAGTTCCCGTTATTTCACGCCCGTCGACCTGGTCGGGCTTTACTGGCATTTGGTGGACATGATTTGGATTTTTTTATTTCCGCTGTTTTACCTGATCCGCTGAGGAAGGTGAGCCTATGAGCCAAGCCGAATCGCAAGCCAGCGCGGCGGCGCCTGCGGCCGAGGAAGACCACGGCCCGCACGCCGTGCCGTGGCGCGCCCTGGTGGCGGTGTACGTGGTCTTGGTCGTCTGCACCGGCCTGACCGTCGGCGTCTCGCGGATCGATCTGGGCAATTTCAACATCTGGGTCTGCCTGCTGATCGCGGTGATCAAGGGCTCGCTGGTGGCGCTGTATTTCATGCACCTGCGGTGGGATAGTCCGTTTTACGGCATCGTGCTGATCAGCGCGTTTTTCTTCGCGGCCTTGTTCATCGGGCTGGCGCTGCTGGATTCGCATTCGTATCAGCCGATTATCAAGCCGACGCCCATGGCCCTGCCGCAGGCGCCGCCGCCGTGACGCACCAACCGTGACATCGATCAGCAAGCTCGACTTTCGCCCGCCGCGCCGCGCGGCCAACATCGGCATGTGGCTGCTGCTGGCCGCCCTGGGGATGCTGTTTGTCTCGGGCATGCTGCTGTACGTGCTTTTTTATCTGCACGTGTTCGGCAACGCGGCGACGATCCCCGTGCACCTGCCCGCGGCGATGTGGATCAGCACGGCGGTGCTGCTCGTCGCCAGTTGCACGATCCATCGGGCCGTCGCCGCCGTCCGCCGCCAGCGACTGACCCCCTTGCTCCACTGGCTGTACGCGACGAGCGCCTTGGCCGCTGTTTTTCTGGCGATTCAGTTTCCCTGCCTGGCCAAGGTTCTGGCTGCCTACCGCGCCGCCACGGCTTCAATCGTCGCCCAAACCAGCGCGGCCACCCATCCCCTGCGCCTGGATGGCCTGGTCTTCTGCCTGATCCTGCTGCACGCGCTGCACGTGATCGGCGGAATCGTCGCCATGGGCATCGTGACGGTGAATGTCTACCGCGGCCGCTACGATCACGAGCACTACACCCCGATCCGCCACGCCGCGTGGTACTGGCATTTCCTGGATGGCGTGTGGCTGACGATGTTCGCGATCTTCCTAACGACCCGATGACCGGCGTCCGCGTTCAATTCTCTACTCTGCCGGTTGCATTTGCTTTTAAGAGAATTGAAAGAGTTTGCACATACGCAGCGAACCGACCGGCGTCACGGGTATAATTCCTCCATGGTTGACCGCCAACGCGGTTTTTGGATCGCTTTGGTTTTGGCCCTGTGCCTGGGGCCGATCACCCTGGCAGAGGATATCCAGGGCGTTCAACCCGCTGCCCTGGATCAGCCGCGGGTGAACGTCGTCGTCCGTCGCCAACCGGCCGGCGCTGTCCTCACCGCCGCCGGCGGCACCTTCAACGTCGAAGCATTTCTCGACACCGGCGCCAGCGGCATCATCCTCTCGGCTCACACCGCCCAACAACTGCACATCCAACACGAATTCGCCCCGACCCCCGACGGCAAGCCGACCGAAGTCAATTTCGAGGACGTCGGCATCGGCGGCAGCGACAAGTTCGACGTCTCCGATCCCTTGTTTTTCTCCCTCGGCCCTTACACCCCCTCGGCCAATGTCGATAATCCCCAGGCCATCCCCGCCACGTACACGCAGAGCGTCGGCCCGCTCCGCGCCCAAATCGGCCCGTTGGGCAACTCCGGCGATTTCCTGACCCAACTGGCCTTGGCGGACCTGGATGTCGTCGGCATGCCGGCGCTGCAAGGCAAAATCGCCGTGTTGGACGTGCGGCCCGTCAACACCTTCACCGACACCATTCGCACCGCCGTCTACGATGCCAAGCTCGCCGCCGCCTTCACCAAAACCAAGCGGCACGTCAAGCTCAGTTACGCTTCCTTTGCCCGATTCACGCGCACCACCCCGCCCGCCGCCGCGCCGCCCACGCTTTCTTCCAATCCCTTCATCGGTCCCAATCCAGTGGCCCAGGGCGACGCCACGCGCGACGCCACGCCTTCAATCGTCATCGTGCATCACGGCAAGTCGATTTCCGGAAGCTGGTTGCTCGACACCGGCGCCGCCGCCTCGATGATCTCCCGCAAAAACGCGGAGATGCTGGACGTCCGCTACGTCGAGGGCACCTTCGGCACGGATAATCCCCAGCTCCAGGGCGTGCCCGCCGCCCGGCAATTTGTGTTGAGCGTCGGCGGCATCGGCGGCGCACGCAAGGCCGCGGGTTTCTTTCTCGACGAGCTGCGCCTCAGCACCACCGAAGGCCAGGACCTGGTTTTCAAGGGCGCTCCCGTCCTGGTGGCGGACATCACCGTTCAAGACGCCGCCACCGGCCGCAGTTTCACCCTCGACGGCGTTTTCGGCATGAACTTCCTCGTCGCCAGTTGCATGCTCGAGGGCGGCTCCCTTCTCCCCGACATGACCAAGCTCACCCCCAGCGCCTTTGAGCGGATCGTCATCGATCAGCCCGACGCACTGCTGGGGTTGCAATAACGTTACAATGCAGGCGTGATTTTGACCCGGCTGCTGCGTGACGCCGTCGACCTGATCTACCCGCCCCGTTGCGTGTGCTGCCGGCAAACCGCTTTGCAGGATCACACCGCGTTTTGCTCCGGCTGCCGCTCGGACCTGGATGAGTTGGCGGCGACGGCGGCGTGCGACCGTTGCGCTGTGCCCCTGCCCGCCGGAGCCGCCTGCCCCTTTTGCCAAGGCCGCGGCCTTCATCCTTTTGACCAAATCGTCGCCCTCGGACCCTTCCGCGATCCCCTGCGCAGCCTCATTCACCAAATGAAATACCACCACCGCTGGCCCCTGGCCGAAATCCTGGCTGACCGTCTGCTGGACGAGCCTCGCGTCGCGCGGCTGCTGGACCAGACCGACGTTCTGGTGCCGGTGCCGCTCTACTGGAGGCGGCAGATCGCCCGGGGATACAACCAGGCCGACGCCCTGGCCCGGCGCCTGGCTCGTCGCCGAGGCATTCCCCTGGTCCATCCCATCATCCGCCTCAAGAACACCCCCCCGCAGACCGCCATCCACGCCCGCGCTCAGCGCGAGCAGAACCTGCGAAACGCCTTTGGCTTGGTCGACGGCAAGCCAATCTGCGGCAAACGCCTCACCCTGGTGGATGACGTGATGACCACCGCCGCCACGCTCAAGTCCGCGGCTCGTGCCCTGGAAGATGCCCGGCCGGCCGCCATCAGCGCCCTGGTCCTGGCCGTGGCCGATCCCCGCCGCCACGATTTCCAGGCGATTTGATGCCCTAGACGGCGGCGCGCCCTTGCATCTACGCGGCAAATCGTTAATTTCTATCCCAACAGAGGATTCTGACACCCCTTCAACGCTACATGGAGGTAGCCGTGAAATCAGCCATTCGAATCATGCAATGCATCGTGCTGGCCGGCGGGGCCAGCTTGCTTCTGTCGCTATCCGGTTGCGGCAGTGACCTTCTGACCTACGCCCAGGATTCCAAGCGTGCCGGCATCGGCCAATACAACGACGGCCGCTATGCCGAGGCCGCCGGCTCCTTCCGCAACGCCGTGCGGCAGGACCCCATGGACCCCGAATCCGAATACTGGCTGGGCCTCTGCTACGAGCAGACCCGTTCCTATCACGAGGCGATCAACGCCTACAAAACCGGCCTGCACCTCATGCCCGATCAGAATTCCGTCCGCTTCAATCCCGACCTCTACGCCAAGTTGTTCGACCGCCTCGCCCACGTGATCGCTCAGTACGATCCGGCCAACACCGAGACCGATTTGCTCGTCAAAACCGCCTCCGACCAAAAATCCGACGAGCAGTATTGGCTGTTGGGCCGCGTCTTCCGCTACCGCGGCGACGCCGACTCGGCCATGGACGAATACCACCGCTCCATCCACCTCAATCCCGAAAACTTCGCCGTGCAGAAAGAGCTGGGCCTGTATCTCGAGCAGCTTGGGCAGATGCAGGAGGCATCCCTCGTGTTGCGCGACGCCTATCGGCTCAATCCCGGCGACAAGGATGTGGATGCCGCCCTGCGCCGCGCCGGCATGGAGCCCGGGCCGGGTCTATTGGTGCAAAACAGGGCCCCCAAGACGCTGCCCCCGTCCGGCCTTGCCGATCCCTCTTTGAGCACGCCGGCAGCGCACACGATCACGCCGGCTCAGGACCCAACTAATCCCTCGCCGCACGACTGACCTTTGCATCAAACGCTCGCCCCGAAGCCCAGGGAGCTTCCTCCCTGGGCTTCTTGCTTTCCTAATTTTTTTCATATTCCCAATTTCAGTTGCCCAAGCCGCTGGGCCACTTCCTGCGGTTGTAGCGACGCCACCGCCCAATCCGCTTCCTTGAGCTCCTGGATCGGATGCGAGCTGGCCACGCCCAAAACCCGAAACCCGGCCGACTTGACCGATGCGATCACCTTGGGCGCATCTTCCACCACCAGGCAGTCCTCCGGCCGCAGCGCCTTCTTGATTTTCTGCGAGATCAGCTTGACGCACAGCAGATACCCCTGCGGGTCGGGCTTGCCCGCCGTCACGTCCTCAGCGGCCACGATCACCCCGAAGCAATCCCGCAAACCGACCCCCTCCAGCATCGCCTCCACTTCCTCGCGCAGCGCCCCCGAGCAGATCCCCAGGGGATAATTCCGCCACAATCCCCGCACCAACTCCTGTGCCCCCGGCAACGCCTGGTATTTCTTCCCCTCGATCAGTTCCATCATCACCTCGCTCTTGCGCGCCATCAGCCGCAACAGCGTCTTGGGCTCCAGCGGCATCCCGCGATTGGCAAACGCGTGCTTGAAGGCCCCGCGGTCGTCGAACCCGATCAATTCCTGGTAATACTCCCGCTCGCTCAGGTCGATTTTTTCACCCGCGAGGACCTTGCCAAATGCGTAGAAGTGCAGCGGCTCGCTGTTGACGATCACCCCGTCAAAATCGAAGAGCACCGCCGACGGCCATGGCGACATGGGCCGAAAAGTATCAAAGCAGTTGCTAGTTGCAAGTTGCTGGAGGAAGTTGCTAGTTGCTGGTTGCTAGTTGCTAGTTGGATTACGAGAATCCGGCAGACCGAGAACTCATGCCCCGCCCAAGCGACCCCGAGCCCGATGTCCTGGTTCTAGGCGATCATCCCTCCGCCTATTTGGCCGCGGCACTGCTGCGACAAAAATCCGCCTCCATCCGCGTCGTCCACGCCCCTTTGCCCGATCCTCTGCCTCCGGATCGCCTGGTCCTGGTCAATCCGGCTTTTTTCGATCTGCACCCTCTTGTCCACCCCCTGCGCCGCAAACTGGATTTGACCGCCGTCTACGGCCTGCGCTTCCTGGGCGAGAAGCCGGCCCTCGCCAGCGAATATCGCGGCAAATCCGCGTTGGCGCTGGTCACCGCGTTCCAGCCCCTGCGGCGGGAAATCATCCGCTTGGCCGAGCGGGCCGGCGTGCTCCTGCTCAGGGCCCCGGACCTTCACATCCACCGTCTCGATGAGCAAGGCGTGGACCTAACCCTCGGCTGCCGGAGCATGCGCCCCAAGGCGATCATCGTCGGCGGCGTTCTGCCGCAGGACCAGGCCCGCGCCCTGGGACTGGCCGAGCCATGGGATGCCCAGGTCATTCACCGCTACACGCTTACCGGCCTGCCCTCGCGCACGCAAGTCGAACCCGCCGGCCGGCCGCTGCTGCCCATGAGCTTGGATTTGAATGACTCCCTCTGTTGGGGCTGGATGCTGGCCCACGGCTCAAGCCTGCAGCTTTGCCTCAGCCAGCCGTTGCACGACCAGCACGATCCCCTGGAGACAATCGAGGCGTGGATCGCCCTGTTGCACCAGCACGGCATTCTCAAGCCGCCATCAATCCGATTGACGCAGCGGCAACTGGTTTCGGCCAAGCTTCCCCTGGCCGGCGCCCTCACGGGCGAGGGCGTGGCCAATCGCACCCTGGTCATCGGCCCGGCCGGCGGCTTCTACTCCGCCTGCGCGGAGGACGTCTACCCCAACTGCTGGTCGGCCCTTTTCGCCGTCGAGGTAATGCGAAAGGCCTTGCACGCCCCGCATCTCCAGGACGCTCTGCATCCCTATCGCCACACCTGGCGAACCACCCTGGGCGATTACCTCCGCGGCCCGCAACAAAACCTGCGATTCCTGCTCCCACTGGTCTTCCGAAACCCCATGATGACCCAGCGCCTGACCGAAGCCATCCTCCTGGGAAAAAGCTTGGTCCGCTAACCCACCCGTCCGGTAATACGCTGCAAACCGATCTGACATAAGGCAATCTTTGTTAAAGTGGATAACATGCACGAAATGGGTAATATTTTTACAGGAACAAATCGACCCAAAAAACTGGAAATTCTTGCGCCTGCAAGGGCGAGTATCGCGCAAGTACGTATCCAAACATAACTTAGACGACATTTCAGATTTCCTCATCGACTTCAAGCTGTTGTTTGGAAGCAGTCGATAGGGTTGGCGAGACTGATCGAAGGGATGAGTGTTGGCGATGGAGTCGCCAGTTCGTCCCGGTCGAGTTCGCCAGATTTCCTCGACGCTCAGTCGCCAACCGGGGAGCCGATCATGAGCCAGATTGACAACGTTGCCGGAACCACGCCGGTTCAAAAGACCGTCACCCAGCCCGTTCACAAGCAAATTCCATCCGACGCTCCCACGCCCATGCGGGCCACGGACAAATTGGAATTGTCCGGCGTCAGCCACTTGCTTACGGTTCTGAAATCCAACGACATTCGCGCGGACAAGGTTGCCGAGGTTCGCCAGCAGATCGAGGCCGGTACCTACGATCAGAACGGCAAGAAGCTCGACGGGGCGGTTGACAAGCTCCTGGACGAACTGACCAAATAGTGGTCGGCCCGCCAAAGGGTGGGTCTGCCCATGACCACCGCGTCACCCCACGCCGACGCCCCGCACTGTCCGGGCTGCGGCTACAACCTTTTCGGCATCGACTCCGAGCACTGCCCCGAATGCGGCCTGGCCATCGACCGCGCCGCCCCGGCCGAATCGCGCATCCCCTGGACCCATCGCCGCCGCATCGGCCGCATCCGCGCCTTTTTCCGCACCGTCGTGCTTCGCCCCGAGCGCATCGCCGAGGAGATGAACCGTTCGATCAACTTCACCGACGCCCGGAAATTTCGTCATGTCAGTATCCTCATCGCCTGGCTCCCCACTTTGGCCCTGCTGGTGCTTCTGAGTTATTTCTTGTGTGGAGGTCTGTCTTGGGATTCCAATTGGCTCACGGGCTGCATCCTCCCGGCATTGGGATTCTGGCTGTATTTGTTTGCCATCACCGGCCTGCCCGGCCTCTTTTATCACTCGCGCGAACTTGGTATGACGCGCCAACACCGAGCCATCGCCTTGAGCTATTACGCCTCCGCGTCCTTGATGGCCTTGCCCGTGTTCCCGATCTTGTTCACCGGCTTCGGCCTGCTCCTGCTGCATGGATCCCCCTCCCCGGTCGTGGGCAAGGCGATCATCGGTTTTATCATTATGTACGGGATGGCTTCCGTGGTATCGCTCGCCGTAGGTCTTTTCCACGGCGTGGCAGCCGCGGTTTTGCTCAAAAGCGTTCTCCGCTGCTCAATCGTGCGATGCTGGGCCACCGGCCTTACGCTGGCCGTCTGCAATATCGTCCTGTTCTTGGCGCTGCCCTTGGGAATTCCGTGGGCGTTTTCTAAGATCCTGCCGTGAATGCGCCGGCCGTGCGGTCGGCGGACCTGCCCATGACCTCCGCTGCCACCCCACGCCGACGCCCCGCACTGTTCTGGTGTGTCCGATACGTAGACCGCATCTTTTTTTCTGATAGGGCTGGCTGGCATGCTTGCGGATATGAGCAAATCGTATCATCCGGGCGCCGAAGAGTGGCGCCAGATCATTGACGGGCAGCAGTCCAGCGGGCTCACCGTGGCAGCCTACTGCCTGGAACGACGAATGACCCAAGGTTCCTTTTATACCTGGAAGCGGCGGAATCCAGTGCCGTCTGGGTAGGAGTGTTGTTGACGCAGTGCACACGAAGTTCGAGGAGATCGAGAAGCGGTTCAAGAAGACATCCGCGAGGTCGAGGTCAAGTCGGTGAAGAAGAAGTGGAAGGAGAAGGCGTTCAGTCAGGCGTGCTTCGCAGGAAAGCTGGAACTGTGGGAGCACGTCGGCAATGTCCTGGCGGCCATGCAAGGCATCGCCGCCGAGCTGAACTTGCATGGCCGGTTGGGCCGGCCGGTGGCGTGAGGGACGCCGTTCAAAACCCCTTCGCCTGCTGCTTGAGATAATCCGGTACGTCGTTGAGGCACATGCGCAGCACCAGGACCGACACGGCGGTGGCAAAGCGGTCGTTGACTTCGGCTTTTTCGGAGCCGTAGCAGGTCCAGGAGCCATTGGGCTGCTGGAGCTTGAGGAGTTGGCGGATGGCGGTGGTGCGCCAAGCGAGCCAGGGGAATTCGCCGCGGAGGTAATGCAGGCGGGTGCAGTAATAGGCGAAATAGAGGGGGTTGTCTTCGCCGCGCTCGGCTTGGGTGCCGGCGAAGAGTTCGCGGTCGAGGGCGTCGTCGGCCAGGTCGAGGATGTTGTCTGTGGCGCCATCAAGGGTGAGCAGCAGGGCGCCGATGGAATCGCGGATGGAACCGGGACCGCGGTCCATCGGCGTGTAGCTGAAGCCCTTGGGGCTCTGGCAGCGGCGCGCGAAGTTGATGGCGTCGTCGAGGGCCTGGCGCATCGACGGCGGGGCGACGCCGATGCTGGCGCAGGCGGTCAGGGCGACGGCGCACCATCCGGTGACAGAGAGGTCGCTGTCGGGGCCGCCGGCCGTATAGCGCCACCCGCCGAAGTCCGGTTGGTCGCGGGAGACAGGGCCCCATGGGTCGGGGCGGCGGTCCGTGCGCTGTGCGGCCAAGAGATAGGCGGCGCCCTTCCCGGCCAAATCGCGGGCGGTGGGGTTGTCGGCGGCGACCTCGGTCAACGCCAGCGTGGCGATCGCGTGCGAGTACATCCCTTCGTTGATCCCCGCCACCGGCTTGCCCTCCCAGAGCACGTCGGGATGCTCCTGGAACTGCTCCTTGAGCCAGGGGACGAAGACGTCATCGACCGTCTTGCGGTATTCGCCGGAACGGTCGGATTGCAGCGCCATCATCACCAGGCTTTCGACCGCCGCGGGGTATACGTTGGTTTCGGCGTCGGCAGGCTTGCCAAGGGCGAGCCACGCTGTGCCTTTGTCGATGGCCGCCAGTGCCGCGGCGCGGTCGGCGTCGGTCACCTCCAGCTGCGGCCGCGAGAACGTCAACGATCCCTTGGTGGATGGATCGGAGATGTCCATCGTCAGGCGATAAGTTCCCCGATCGAGCACGGGGAAATAGCGATAGTCGGCCAGGCCACGGTCGGCGTGGTAGGTGTACAGCATGTCGTCGCCGTGGGCGCCGCCGTACAGGCACACGGTCGCGTGCGGCGTCTCCCCCGAGGCGCGCTCGACATGCACGTCCAACTGGCCAACCGTGTGATCGTCCACACTGAGGGAGAACTCAAACTTGTCGGCCTCGGTGGCGGTCGCGACCGTGGCCGCAACGCCCTCCTTTAATGGCGTGGCCTTGTTGGCCTCATCGTCGGCGCGCAGGGCGGCGGGGAAAATGGTCAGGACCAGGATCAGGAACAACACCCGCATGCCCCAGACGCCGGTTCTTACGCGCCCCGCAGGGCCGGACTCTTCGGCCCCCGATCCGGCTCTGGGGAATACCTCGGAGCCGGCGTCATCGGAAAACAGACGGGTGCGGAAACCGCCTCCGGGCCCGCCAGGTTGCTCAGCGTGTTGGTGCGCCGGCCGCAGGATCGCAGTTGTGAAATGATGTCTAATATTCATCCTCGGCACCCAGTGAATCGGCCAGGTAGAGGGCGGCGGCGGTGTAGCCGAGCTTGAAGGCCACTCGCTCGGCGTCGCCGTTCATGTTCATGACAGCGCTGCTGTTCAGTAGCTCGCCGGCCTTGTCGCCGAGCTTTTCGTTGGTGACTTTTCCGAAGGTCCCGGGGATGTCCATCAGGTCGGCCCAAGCGTCGATGAAATCGAGCGTGTCCTTGATGGCTTCCTCGGCGCTGTCGCCCTCGAGGCGATAGGTGCAGTAGGCCCACCAGGCGACGATGGCCCCGCGCATGGCGTGGATCGGCGTCGACGTGCCCGTTTTGTAGGGGTCCTCCACCGCCTGCTTTAGTGCCTTGAGGGCCTCTTCGTGCTCGATGTGGATCTGCTGGGCCCAATTGCTGGCCCCGCACAGCCCCTCCTCGGTCACCCCATTGTAGTCGCCGGTCGTCGAATCGCACGCGTAATACGCGATGTACTGGTCAATACCGTCGCTGACGAAGCGATCGGGGATGACGACCATGCGGCCGGCGGCGAGGTCGCGATGGGCTTGGCGCTTCACCTCGTCGGAAACCTTCAGCGAGTCCAGGGGGGCGGTGTTGTCTTGGGTAATGTAAACAAGCTGAACTTGCGGGCGATGCGCCTTGATGGGCATGGTGGACAGGCCCGGCGTCTTGATCTCGACCTCAATGCGCTCCTGCGATTGATCGGCGTAGGTCACCTCCAGGGCGAGCTTCTGATAGGCGTCGGAAGCGGTGGGGGGTGGAAGCCGGAAGAAGCCGTCCGGCGCCGTCGTCACGGCCCGCCCGCGGACCTCGGCGTCACCGGCGACTTCGATCGGCACGACCTCCACCCCGCCGATGGGCAGGTCGTGTTCGTCCACCAGGCGGCAGTTGACGGCGGTGGTGACCGATTGCAGCGCGTCGGCCATGCCCAGCGGATAGAGCGGGTCATCGAGGATCGCCAGTGGTTGGCCGCGCAGCGTGCAGCGCAAGATCGGCAATGGCTCCGGCCGGCCGTTCACGTCGACCGTCACCGTCCCCGGGCCGACCGGCGTCAATGGCGCGGTGAACTCCACCGGTCGAGAGGCCTTCGGGTCGTCCGTGGCCTTGTACTCGCGCTCGATCGACAGGTCGATGCTCTTGCCGGACTTGATCGATTGATAGACGGCGCGCGAAACCACCAGCGACGTCTCGCGCTCCTGATCGGTGGCGCCGGCGATGTACCACGGGTTATGCACCGTCGCGCTCTCCAGGGCGTCGGCGCCGACCTTGCGTTTCCCGGCTGCGGGCAGCAGGCCCGTCTGCACGCGCCAGTCGTACCAGAGCATCGGGTAGCTGACGCGGATGCGCACGCGCTGGTCGGTCGTGGCGTCGCCCGAACCCCATTTCCAGTGCAATCGCGCGCCGTCGCAGAGAATCGACTGTCCCGGGCGCTGGATGGTCGTGTTCATGTGGTACGTCAGCGGGACGCCCGGCTTCACGTCCGCCGCCAGCAGCGCCGCTTCGACGGCGGCGGCGGCCTGGTCGACGTCGGCAAAGACGCCGCTTCCCCCGGCCGGCAGGTGCGGGGCGTCGGCGTCCTTGGCCAAGTTGTCGGCCACCGTCTTGAGGATCGGCTGGCCATTGACGTGGAACCCGCCGGAGTCGAACGTCACCGCGACCTTCGCCGGCGAGGCTTCCTTTCCCTTCCTGGGCGGCGCCACCGCGAACGTGGCAACGTTTGTCGGCGAGCCCTCGTCCTGCAGCGACTTCAGCGCCGCCTCCACCTGGGCAATGCGCCGCCCGGCGCAGCTCGGTTCGTCGTCCTTCATCAGCGCGAAGATTTCCATGGTGGCGTTGGCGGGAAGCTTGCTGAAGTTCTGTAGGAACTGATGCTCCAGCGACGATTCGAAGAACGAGCGCACCTGCGCCGCCCGGTACGGCGCCGTCGCGCCGACCTTGTCCGCGGCCATCGCCGGCGACGCCACCGTGAAGTCGGCGCGGTCGATTCGCAGGTCCAGCGCATATGCCAGCTTCCCCCGCAGGTCCGGCGCCACGAACCGCGACAGCACTAGCACGCGCGGCTCGTACAGCTGCGCCGTCACCTTCAATCGTTTCTCCAGCGTCAGGAGGTGGTGGTCGCTGTCCAGCGCGTAATCGAGCAGGCCCAGATAGGCGCGGGCTTCGGCGGCATTGTCGCGCCCGCGCTGCTTGAGCAACACCTCCTCCTTCTCGCGGACGTACTTGCCGATGCGGCAGGGGATGACCACAAAATCGTGCCGGTCGCCGGCGTTGGCGCACCGTGCGCCGGTCCGGTTGTCGCGATGCCACAGTTCGCGAATGGTGGTCGACGGCGGCGCGTCATCGGCAGCGCCGGGCTTGCGCCAGGTGAAAAGGAGGTCCTCGCCGACGGCGTCCGCGGGCACGGCGACCTGCACCGGCGCCGCCGCCGGGCGGGTCGTGGGACCGATGGTCGGCACCGTCGTCGGCCGGAGCGTCAGCCGCCGCGTCTTCTCGTCCACCGCCTCCACCGAATGCACATCGCCAACGAGTGCGCCCGCCGGGCCGTCGTAAACCGGCGTGTCCTTGTTGTCACCGTTCTCCAGTTCGATGCGATGGACGATCGTAAGCGTCAGCGCCGGCGGATTGTCCGCGGCTTTGTCGCGCTTCGGCGCCACATCATCCAGCGAAGCCGTCTTTCCCGCCCCGGCGGCGGCCAGCAGGGCGTTGGCCAGCGCCAGCTTCTCCTCCGGTGACGCCGCCCCGTTCCACAGGGCGCCCAGCGCGCCGCGCGCGTCGCCGCGGTAGTCCAGCGTTGGCAAGTCGTCGCGGACGAACGCGATGATCTTGCCGGGATCATTCCGCAGTTCAGTGGCCTTGGCCTGGAAGTAATCGAATGGCACGACCGCGACCGGCTTGGACATGCAACTGCGCAGCAGGAGCAGAATAATGATGACAACGATGACCACCACGGCGATGGCGACATTACGACGGATGTGCTTACGGGGTGGCTGGGACGCGGCGGGATTGCTCTTGTCGGGCATATGGCACGCACCATTCACACGCGCCGGCGACATGGCGGAAGCGGGCTCGGCATTCAAGGGGCAAGTATAATCGTCGGCCCATCGGCTTTCCAGCCGCACCCTTGAGGCTTGTTGAGGCGCGCCGCGCCATCCGTCACGTTTTCTTGAACACGCTATACGCTCCCATCACTCCCATGCGCAGCTGCCCGTCCCTGATGCCGATGCTCAACGATTGCTCTTGTTTACTGTTTTTGCTTTTGAAGAAAATCTTGGCGCCTTCCAGGCGGTAGGTTCCTTCCTCGGTGCGCGTGGCGCCGTTCTGCTCGGTCGTCACCGAAAAATGGTCGTCGGGGCCAAACGTGTACGTTGCTTTGGGCGTCTGGTCCCGCATCTGCTTGGCGAGCTTTTCCTTGGTGGCGGCATCGAAATCCTTCAGGAGCAACTCGATCGTGGCGTCGATATCAATGGCCCACTGGCCTGCCAGCGCTTGGGCGTCCGGTGCCGGGCCGCGGAGTTCCGCATCGGCTTCTTCGCGCACCTGCGCTGCCGCCTTTTGCATCAGTTCCGTGTCGGACAGATGCTCCTTGAGATGCGCCTTGACGGTCTCGACCGTGGTCTTGTCGGCAGCCGCCAGCGTCTGCTTGGCGCTTTCCGCGTCGTCGCCGCCCTTGTCCAGGTCCTTGAGCGCACTGATGATGTCGCGGACGGCGGAGTTGGTGTCATTGTATTGCTGTTCGGTCCAATCGGCCGTCTTCAGCGCCTCGGCCCATTGGGCTTTGATCGCCGCTTTCTTCTGGTCATCGGGACGAAACATGAGCTTGTACCTGGCCAGCGCATCGGCCGACCGCAACTGCTCTAAGGTTTTGAAATCGGCTTCGGTGACTTTGACCGGTTGGTCCTGCGCCATCGCCGCGTGCGGACAACTTAGCAGCAGCGCCGCGACAACTATCGCAGCTAGGGTTCCTTTGAGCAGCTTTGGCAGGTGGGACGCGGCGATATACGTAGTCATGTTGCTCCTTTCCCCGTGGCGGGGCGACGATTGGAAAACGCATGAACCCTGTGCCGTTGGCGCGGCAACACGGCCATCCATTGACGCGCTGCCTGCCTTATGCCCGGGGCCAGTGGAGAAACTCATCAAGACTAATCCGGGATTTCCCATATCCACCTCGGCCGACGAACGTCGGCGGCAACTCTGCATAGGATATCGGGGTTTGGAGTTTGGACAAACGTTTTTCTTGGCTCGCGGCCGCCTCTAGTGCAAAGACTTGGACGGCCATCTGCCGTCGAGGAAACAGGATTCCGTTCAGATACCGCTGCGTGGGTACGGGTGAAATGGACGCTGCGCTCTCGGTATTAAGGCTCAATCCAATGCTGTGGCCGGACCTTTTCACAGCGGACTTAGCGTGGGGGCAAGAGGTTCTGGCCGCGGGCGGCCTTGAGTTGTTCGAGCAACACAGCGAACTTCTCGGGGCCGCCGATGGCCTTCAGGGCGGTCGCAGCGCGGTCGCTTTGTTCCTTGGCGGATTTGAGCAGCGGGACTTCGTCCTCCGTGAAGTCGCCGAGGTATTGCTTGATGCGGCCGACAAGCGAGCCGTCGAGGCCGGGGTGCTTGGCCTGGCGTTCGAGCAGCGTGTAACTACAGAGGTTGGCGTCGAGGACGATGTCGAAGAGTAAATCGAGTTTGGACGAGCCCTTCTTCTTGAAGTATCCGATCATCCAGCCGTAGTCGAAGCGGTCTTCGTATTTGCCCCTGGAATTGTGTCCGAAGCCCTTTTCAGGAACGACTCTTTCGAGGTGGTAGACGAACCCTGATTTAGCCAGGGTTTCCGGGGAGACCCAGGTTTCGTCGAAATATCGCTGGTCGGCCTGTTCGGGAGAAAGGAGGGTGCCGGTTTTGTCGTCGATGGGGAAGCAGATGCGGCCGGCACGGGCGTAGAGGGTATCGGTGTGCCAGAGGATGCGGGGTTCCGCCCCGCCCCAGCCGTATAGGAGTCCGCCGTGGCTACGGTTGAAGAAATGTGAGCGGGAGTCGGCTTTTTCGTCTTCCTGCGACTGCACGTTCAGCAGGGGGACATTGACGGAGCGTGCGAGATCGACCATGCGTTTGGCGGCGGAATGGCAGCCTTCGATGGCGATGGCCGTGCGTTGTCCGGGGAACGCTCGGAGGCGGTCGTCGAGCCAGCGTTGGCTTTTGGCACGCTCGATCTTCTTGTCGTCTAGGGGCCCGTGGTCCAAATTGTCTCGCATCCAGACGGTGAGATTGACAAGGGTCTCTATTTCGGTTTTTCCGATGAGGCGTTTGTGGGAGGTGGAGGTCTTGCCAGCGAGAAAGTCATAGCCGATCCGAGGGTCGCCGAGCCATTCGCCCAGGCCGTGGTTTTCGGGTGCCTCGGTGAAGTCGCGGCTGGCCTTGATGCCGGCGGGGTAGTCGGTGCGGGCAGAAGGGCGGATTCGGGCGAAGTAGGCGGGGGAGGCCAGGAGGACATCCAGTTCGACTGCCGGTCGGTTCTGGATGCTCCAGGGCACCAGGTGTTTAGCTTCGACGTAAAGGACGTGGGCGACGTGGGCGGCGTAGATGTCGAAGGCCTGATCGGATGTGAAGAAGGCGCTCCCGCTGGAATCGATTTGCTCTTCGGTGGGGGCGTGCATGGCGAGGTCGCGCTCATTGGCCAGAAGGCGCGTGTAAAAAAACTCCAGGCGGGCCTTCATGGGAGCAGTCCATTGGGCAAACTTGAGGGACTTGCCATCGCCGGTGATCCAGAGGATCCGATCCTTGAAGGTGGGGGCTTGGTCGAGAAAGGCTTCCAGGGAGGCCGCGGGGGTGGCGGGGTTTCCAGCCAACGCGACGGAGGCCAAGCAGGTAAACAAGGCGGTGCACAAAAAGGTGGTGGATTTCACGGCTACCTCGTGCAAGATGGGGGGCGAAGGTGATCCTCCTCCGCTTCAGCAGATCACGGAACCGGACCACAGCGTTTCCGGGGCACGTCATCCGACGGCCTGCAATCCTGAATATCGCCAACTCCCGTCACTTTCGATCGGCCCCGAAATCCAGCCAAAAGCAACGATGGCATCGTACCGCCGACGGCTGAGGCGGGCAATGCTCACATGATCCTGTTGTGGTGGTCCATCGGCACTAGGGACATTGCCGTTGCGGAGCAATGTCCGCTCCAAGTCGCCGTCCTGGTTGAAGCAGAACAGCAGGTGGTAGCACGACGGACAGACTGGACGGCTCAGTCAGCACGTCGGTCTCGAATCGGCCCATCTGGCTGGTTGAAGCAGCCTCACGGTCCTTGGCTCTGGCGCCACTCTTCGATGCCAGGACGACGTGATTTATTCATGCCGTCAAGTATGCCAGCCGGCCACATCACAAAAAAAGATGCGGTCTACGTATCGGACACGTTCTGGCTGCGGCTACAACCTCTTCGGCATCGACAGCGACCGCTGCCCCGAATGCGGCCTGCTTATCGACCGTACGGCCACCGGCGAATCCCGCATTCCCTGGACGCACCGCAAGCGCATCGGCCGATTCCGCGCCTTCTTCCGTACCGCTGCCCTGGCCACGTTCCATCCCAACATCCTCGCCGAGGAGATGCACCGACCGGTCAGCTACGCCGACGCCCAAAAATTCCGCCACGTGTGCATTCTTATCGCCTGGCTACCCACCGTGGCCCTGCTGGCAGTTGCGCTTTGCTTCCTGGTCTTTGTCCTTCCGGTTTTTTGGTTTGCCGTTTTTGTCTTTCTCGCCATCCTGCTGGCATTGGTATTCTGGCTGTACCTATATGCCATCACCGGCCTGCCCAGCGTTTTTTCTGCTCCGCGTGGTCTCTTTGGCATCGTGCCCCCAAACCGCGCCGTTGCCCTCAGCTATTACGCCGCTGCGCCCCTGATCGCCGTGCCGGTGCCCACGATCCTGGGTATCGTCGTCATCCTGCTGGCAAAACTGTCGACTCGCAGGAACAGGCATGACCTTCTTTGGCTCATCATCCTGCCGGTTTACATCGTTCCGGTCATCGCCTGTTTTTACCGGAATTTGACGGCCGCGCGTCTGCTCAAACGCACGACCGGATGCTCCACCGCACGATGGTGGGCCACGGTTGCCACGCTTACGGTCGGGGACCTTGTCCTTTTAGTCCTCTTCCTTTTTATATCGCTTATGCTGGAATCGGCATTTCTTCCACCCCCAATGTGATTCAGACGATCCCCTCGATCAGAAGCGAACGCGCGACTTTTGCCACAGGCTGTTAGGTGTGATACTCCGCGTTGATCGTCACGTAATCCTTGGACAAATCGCAGGTCCAGACCGTCGCGGATGCCGCGCCCAAACCGCATCGCAGATCGACGACCACTTCCTTGGCGGCCAATGCCCGGCTGATGGCCGCGGTATTGAATTGCACGGGCTGGCCGCCTCGAAAGACCGCCGTGCCTTGGAGCTGCAGCGTGCATTTATCCGGATCGAACGCCGCCAGGCACATTCCCGCGGCCGACACGATCCGTCCCCAATTCGGATCGTTGCCGTGCATGGCGCACTTGACCAGAGGTGAATTGGCGATCGCCCGCGCGATCATCTTGGCATCCCGCTCGCTCTTGGCCTGATGCACGTTGATGCGCACCATCTTGGTCGCCCCTTCGCCGTCGGCCGCGATCTGCCGGGCCAGGTCCTGGCAGACCGCGTCCAGCGCCGCCGCGAAGACCTTGACCGCCCGCGGCGATTCCACCGCTGCACCAAAGCCCGATGCCAGGATCGCCACCGTGTCGTTGGTGCTGGTGTGATCGTCCACCGTGACGGCGTTGAAGCTCTGCTCTGCCGCCGCCAGCAAGCACCGCCGCAAAAGCGGTGGGGCGATCTTGGCGTCCGTCGTCAGATACGCCAGCATCGTTGCGTGGCGGCCAGCCGCGATCAGCCGCGGCCCGATCATCCCCGAGCCTTTGCAAACGCCGGCCAGCGTCATGCTTTCTCGGCCTATCTTGCACCGCACCGCCGCGGATTTGCGTCGCGTATCGGTGGTCATGATCGCGTCGGCGAAACCAGCGGCGTGCTTGGCCGACTCGCCCAGACTTCGCCCGGCCCGCTCGATGCCGCGGCGCACTTTTTCCATCGGCAGCGTTTGCCCGATGATTCCCGTCGAGCTGGGCAGGATCAGCCGAGCCTCGCACCCGGCGACTTTTGCCGCCAGCCGGCACATGGCCAGCGCGTCTCTTTCGCCTTGTTTGCCGGTGCAGGCGTTGGCGTTGCCGGAGTTGACGACGATGCCGCGCAGTTTCCCGCCCGCGACGCATTGGCGCCCGATCTTGACCGGAGCCGCGCAGACCTTATTGGAGGTGAACAGGGCCGCCGCCGTCGCCGTCACGTCGCAGAGCAGCAAGGCCACGTCCGGCTGGCGTCCCGACTTGATCCCCGCCGCCGCCGCCCCGGCCTTGAAGCCCGCCGGTGTTAGTAGGTGCAGTGCCGCCATTGGCGCCAAAAATAGCGGAGGAAGTTGCTAGTTGCTAGTTGCTGGTTGCTAGAAAAGACGCCGGGCGCCTTCTCGTCAGGAACCAGCAACTACCAACCAGCAACTCTTAGTTGTAGCTGCGCAGCACCCCGATGACGACGCCCTGGATTCTGCAGCGATCGGCATCCACGACCCGCGGCTCCATGGCGCTGTTGGCCGGCTGAAGCCGAATCTTGTTGCCTTCGCGGTAGAATCGCTTCAGCGTCGCCTCGCCGCTGTCCAGCAGGGCCACGACCTGTTCGCCGTTGCGCGCCGTTTCCCGGCGTTCGATCACCACGTAATCGCCGTCGCACAGGTGGTCCTCGATCATGGATTCGCCGCGCACGCGCAGCACGTACACGCCGGCGCGGGACTGGAACATCTGTTCCAAGTCGACTTCCTCGCGGTTTTCCACGGCTTCGATGGGCGAGCCGGCCGCGATCACCCCCAGCAGCGGCAGCTTGGTCGATCGGTTTTCATCGGGCAATTTCTCATCGGCGATGATTTCCAGGGACCGGGCCTTGTGCTTGTCGCGTCGCAGAATCCGTTTGCGCTCCAGGGCTCCCACGTGCTCGAAGATCGTCACCTTGCTGGTGCCGAGCTGGTCGGCCAGTTCCTGCATGGTGGGGGCGTAGCCGTGCAGATGGCGGTAATTGCGGATCGCGACGACGACATCCAGTTGCCGCGGTGTCAGGTTCATAAACCCTCCTTAAAGGGTTCGGTCGGCGTAAGGGGTACATTACCCTAACATCGGCAGGCCTGTCAAGTGGAATCAAATCAAAGGCAAGAGACGGAGAGACGAAGTGAAATCAGATCAATTTTGGGCGAGCATTTTCGGCGTTCTTGAAGCGAAAAGCGGGAGACAGCTATCCGCTGACCTTCCCCACGAACGGTGGGCGCGACGGAAAGCCGGGACAACGGCCGGCCCAGCTTCGGGAGACACAGATAAGCGGTTCCCCCCTTATCCGTTTCGAGCATGGAAAATTCCGTTGCCCAGCCGGGCGTTTGGCTTATCCTGCGAATCAGCCACCATGGAAAGGATAAACTTGTATGCTAACGCGAAGAGAATTCACCCTGGTTTTATTGACCGCTTTGAGCACCGCCGGAGTTGCCGCGATGGCTCAATCTGATAAGAAGTCTGTCATGACCTCAACCGCCATTGAATGGAATTCCTTCGAAGCCAAAACGAACGCGACCGGCTCCAGCAAGAAGTTTTTCGAAGGACCGACCGCCACCCTCGAAGTGCTGGAATGCCATGCCTCCACCCTCAATCCGGGTGCCGCCAACCACGTGATACTGCGGCGTCCCAATGAGGAGGTCATCATCGTGAAGGAGGGAACAATCGAGGCGTTTGTGGATGACAAGTGGATGCGCGTCGGGCCGGGTTCGGTCATTTTCAACGCGGCCAACGCCCTCCAATCAATGCGGAACGTGGGCGATGGCCCTGCCACTTATCACGTCATTATGTTCCGTCCGGCCGCGACGCCCCCAAAACCGGTCGCCGAAGAACAAAAATGACGCCCTTGACGTTGCGCCCTGTCACGTTGAATCTTTTGCCCATGCCAGCCCAACTTCCTTACTTGGGTGTGCTCACTTTTGCTTTGATCATCGCTTCCGGTCTTGGCGCCGCGCCGACCACGCCGGACAAAGGCGTCACGGTCGTGCCAAACGAAGCCGTCCGCCGCGTGGATGTGCTCGTCGATGGCCAGCCATTCACTTCATACATCTGGCCGGACACCCTGAAAGTGCCGGTGCTGTTTCCGCTGCGCACGGCCAGCGGCACGGTTATCACGCGTGGCTTCCCGCTCGAACCGCGGCCGGGCGAGCGGGTGGACCATCCGCATCATGTGGGTCTCTGGCTCAATTACGGCAACGTCAACGGCGTGGATTTCTGGAACAACTCAACCGCCTTGCCAGCGGAACAGCAGGCGAAGATGGGCACGGTGGTGCATCGGCGCATCGTAAAAGCGAGCGGCGGCGCAGACCAAGGCGAGCTCGAAGTCGAAATGGACTGGATGATGCCCGACGGCCGGCCGATCCTGCACGAGACGGCGGATTTTATCTTCCGGTTCGCGCCCGGCCGGCGCGTGGTGGACCGAATTTCCACTCTCACCGCACTGGACAAACCCGTGGTGTTCAAGGACGACAAGGAAGGCATGCTCGCCCTGCGCGTGCGGCGGGAGCTGGAGCAACCCTCAAACGAAGCGATCACCTTCACCGACGCAGCCGGCCGGCCCACCACGGTAGCCGCCATGGATAACACCGGCGTCAGTGGCTTATATCGCAGCAGCGAGGGCAAGACCGGAGACGCGGTTTGGGGCACGCGCGGACGCTGGACGATGTTGAGCGGCAAGGTGGGCCAGGAAGCGGTCACACTCGTCATGCTCGATCATCCCCGGAATGTCGGGTTTCCGACCTACTGGCATGCGCGAGGCTACGGCCTATTCGCCGCCAACCCGCTCGGCCAGGAATTTTTCAGCAACGGGAAGGAGAAATTAAACTTCACCCTTCAGCCAAACCAGTCGGCCACGTTCCGGTATCGCCTGCTCATTCTCAACGCCCCCGCGACCCCGGACCAGGTGGAAGCTCTATACCATCAGTTCGTGGACGAAGTGAAATAGGTCCCTTTGAATTGTGCGACCCCTTTGAACGGTCGCATCGCCCGGTCATGGAGCGTGGGAAAGGCTGAAAAGAGCTACGTCCCCTTTACTCCGTCTACGTCCCCTTTACTCCGTCCTTTACTCCGTCCCTTTACTCCGTCCCCCCTTCACTCCCTCCGCGTATTCGTTGGTTCGACCATTGGTGATTCGACCTGGACTACTTTTCATCGCCGCTAATTTCTACAATTGACCGACCAGGGCCGATTTCTCCTGCCATACCCAGTTTGCCGCTCAAATCATCCAGTATCCCGATGTACAACTTGTGCCACCGATCCCAGCGTATCTTGGCCGGCGCCTTCGTGGTTGAGGAGACAGCTTCTCGCAACATGCTTTGTTTTATACCGCGGATGCGACGTTTGATGACTCGGTCAAATGCCTTCCTCTTTTGCCGATGCGCGAGCCGCCACTGAAACAATACCTCGAGGTAGCTGATTAATCCACTTAGAATCCGGCCGTCCTTTTTCTTTTGCAGATTGAATTGCGCCCAATGCACCACGCCAGTCCGCACCAAGTCCGGGCAATTCCGCTCAGCATAATCCATGGCTCTTTGCAGCGCGTCTCGGTGAAACGCCGCAACCTCGGCCACCGTGGCGTCCAATTGGTCCCTGTGAGTGCGGGAGGATACCCTCGCGCGACGTAGTGGCTGCGGTCGACAACAAATTTCATCGGGGACCGATTCGAATTTCGCAGTACCATTCTTAAAAACGCCATTGACTAAAGTGATCGTAAACGCCGGCCCGCGCCAGTCCGAACATAGACGAAATCCATACGGATCGACGCTTGCCACCCACCAAATCGCATCGATTGTACGCGTAGCAGGATTAGCTGAGACGATCATTACATGCTCAAATGGTGTAATGGGTGCTTTGAGACGCTTGCGAAGCCGCTGCAACTCGTCAAGCTTGTCGTATTGAAGCCCAAGGACGATTTTGTCATGACTTTGCGTGTCGAGTACGCCCGTCATTACGAATTTCCTCACGAGTTCGCGGGCGGCGCAAAGTTCCGGCCTCCTAGTGAATCGATCGGTTGCCCTTTCTAGGTAGTGGTCAAAAGTGAGCAAGATCGACTTGAGTACGGCAATCTCAGTAAAGACATTCAGGAGGTTCACCTCGATGCTTGCGGGCGTGCTCGGTGTTGGGGGCACTATTTGTGCGGTCACGTTCGGGAAGCCAAATTTGCGCTTGATGACCTTCGGGTCGGCAGCAGATGCGGCAATGGGCTTGCCTGTCCGAGGGTCTTTTTCGACCGCAATGCCCTTGCGTACAAACCGGCCGCCTGGAAGGAATTGGAATTTGCCGGTATCCCCCGCAACCGTTGCCGGTATGGCGGGCGGTTTGTGCCAACTGGGTGTCGCGCCGCCAATTCGGCTAAATAGTGGGGCGAATGTTTCCGCCAGGCGCTTGTCAACTGTCCTACCGGCCGCCTCGTTAAAACGGTTTGACGAGACTCTCTTGGTTCGGATTCTTCCGCACAACGCCCTCAAGATGGTATGCTCCGATTTCGTTTTCGGAGTGAGAAGATCACCCGTGAAGAGGCATGTTGGCTGTTGCTCAGCTTGCTTGACCGCGGTGTTATCCATCTAGAAACTTCTATCGGTTAGATGCCCGTAACTCATAATAGCCACGAATTGACAGGGGAAACAACGAGCAGCAATCGGCGAGGACGCGATTCATTTCTTAATCCCTTGGCGTCCCTGCCTTGGCGGCTTGGCGTCGTGGCGGTTTGATCGCGTGAAGCTTGGCGTTTTTTTCTCTGCGGCTGCCTCTGCGCTTTGCGTTCCCGATAGATCGGGATTCAGCAGTTCTATCACGATGCCTTGCGGAACATTCCGCGCCAGTGGCGTGGGTCGCGGTTCACTTCGTCGAGGAGACGGCGCGCCCAGGGGGCCGGCTTGCGCTGACCCTGTTCCCAGGCGCGCACGAGCATGGGGGATACACCCACCAAATGAGCAAAGATCGGCTGGCTTACTCCCAGGCGACGGCGCGTGGCCCGCACGGCGGCGGCGTTGTATGCGTTGGGCTCATCGGGCAAATCGACGGTGCGCACGGTGAATCGGGATTCGATTGGAATGCCGGCCCGCTCGACCTCAATCGCCTCGGCCAATGAAGCGACGATTTCGCGGCCTTTGGATGTCATCCGCGTGCGGCGCGAGCGGCCGGACGTTCTTCGGCGTTCGCCATGTCGCTTCATGGGTTATGTCCTTTCCGCAGCGCACCGGCCAATTCGGCCAGCGCGGACTTGATGGCTTGGCGATCGGCTGGGCTGAGATTCTCCGTATCCTTTTTGAGAAACATCGTGACCAGGTAAATGCGTCCGAACTCGGGAAACTGGGCAAATGCGACGCGCATGGACCCGCTTTTGCCCCTGCCCCGGGAAGGGGGCGCGAAGCGGATTTTTCGCAATCCACCAGTCCCCTTCATCACAGCCGCGCCCGCCGGATCGCGCATGATCGCGGCCTCCAACGCCCGCAAATCATCATCCGGCAACTTCTCCGCTTGCCAGAGACGCCTAAAACCGGCCAGTTGAATCAGGGTCCAATGCAATTGCACTACTATAATACCATGTGTTATAAAAGGCAAGGAGTGACCAGGCCGCGTTTTGGCTATCCGGCGGTCAATTCGTTCATCTGCGGGAATCGAATCTTCAGATCGCCGTACAGCTCGCGGTAGACGGCGTAAGCGCGGTCGTAAAAATCCGCTGATTTGTTGCTGGGCTTCAATTGCTGAGTCTGATGGATGCAGGCGGCGCAGGCTTCGGCGACGCTGCTCCACACGCCGGTGCCGACGCCGGCCAGGATGGCGGCGCCGTAAGCGGGACCCTCGGTGGCATTGGTCAGAAGAATCGGCTGACGATAAATGTCGGCTTGGAGCTGCCGCCAGAAGGGGCTGCGCGAACCGCCGCCACTGGCGCGGATTTGGGTGATCGGGATTTGCATCTGCTTGAGAATTTCCAAGGCGTCGCGCATGCCGAAGGTGACGCCTTCCAACAGGGAGCGGATCATCATGGCGCGGATACAGCGGGAGGTGAGGCCGATCCAGCCGCCGCGGGCCAGCGGATCGGGATGCGGACAACGCTCGCCGGTGAGATACGGCAGGAAAAATAGGCCTTCGCTGCCGGGCGGGGCCTTTTGGGCCTGGGCGATCAGCAGTTCGTAGGGGTCGATTTTGCGTTTGCGCGCGGCGGCGACTTCGCCTTGGCCGAGCTGGTTGCGGAACCATTGGAACGATCCGCCGGCACTGAGCATGCAGCCGAAGACGCACCATTTTCCGGGGACGGCATGGCACATGGTGTGGACCCGGCCAAGCGGGTCGCGCGTGGGGTGGTCGCTGTGAGCGAAGATGACGCCGCTGGTGCCGAGGGTGGCGCTGACGATTCCGGCTGTGACGATGCCGTTGCCGACGGCGCCGGCGGCTTGGTCGCCGCCGCCGCCCACCACGGGCGTGCCGGGCAGCAGGTCCAGGGCCAGGGCAGCGCGGCGGGTGAGGACACCGGTGATCCGCGGCGATTCGTGCAAGCTGGGCAGAAGTGCGGGGTCGATTTCCAGCAAATCCAACAATTTTCGTGACCAGGTGCGGTTGACGACGTCTAACAGGAGTGTGCCGCTGGCATCCGAGACTTCCGTGGCGTACTGGCCGGTGAGCAGATAACGGATGTAATCCTTGGGCAGGAGGATGTGCCTGGTTTTTTCGTAAATTCGGGGCTGGTGCTGGCGGACCCACAGGATTTTGGGCGCGGTGAACCCGGTGAGGGCGGGATTGGCGACCAGTTCGATCAGGGCGGAGCGTCCACCGGCCTTGGATTCGATCTGCCGGCACTGCTCGGCGGTGCGCTGATCGTTCCAAAGCAGGGCGGGTCGAAGGGGTTTGGGCCCGTCGCCGAGGAAAACGCTGCCGTGCATTTGTCCGGAAAGTCCGACAGCGGCGATATCTTTAGGGCGGAGGCGCGCTTTTTTGCGTGCGGCCCGGGTGGCCGCGATGGTCGCTTTCCACCAATCGCGCGGGTCCTGCTCCGAGAAACCGGGGCGGGGCGAGGAGATCGGATGTTCGCTCGTAGCCGTGGCCAGGACTTTGCCGGCGCTGTCGCAAATGACGGTTTTGGTGCCGCTGGTGCCGATGTCGATGCCGAGGAGATGGGACATGGGTTGATTCCGACGCTGTTTGAAGCGTTAATGATGGACATTGAACCGCAAACGCAAGGGCCACGCAAAGCGGCGGGAGGATTCTTGAGCTGGACGGTGGCACAACTGGCGGAAAAGATCGGGGCCGCCGTGGTGGGCGACGGATCGGCCCAGGTTTCCTCCCTGAACACGCTGGAGGAGGCCGAGCCGGGGCAGCTCAGCTTTGTGGCCAATCCGAAATACGAAAAGCTGCTGGCGAGCACGCGCGCTTCGGCGGTGATCGCGGGCAGCGACGTGCGCTGCGATCGCGTGACGCTGTTGCGCACGGCCGATCCGTATTACGCATTCATGCAGGCGATGGTGCTGCTGCACGGGCATCGGCAGCATCCGCACCAGGGGATTCATCCGCAAGCGTACGTGGACTCGACGGCGACGGTGGGCGCGGGCGCGGTGATCTATCCCGGCGTGTACGTCGGCCCCCGGGCGGTGGTGGGGCGGGACTGCATTTTGTATCCCAACGCGGTGGTGTACGAGGGATGCGTTTTGGGGGATCGGGTGACGCTGCACGCCGGGGCGGTGGTCGGGCACGACGGCTTCGGCTTCGCGACGCACAAGGGCGTGCATTACAAGATTCCGGCGCTGGGCAACGTCGTCGTGGAAGATGACGTGGAGATCGGCGCCAACGTGACCATCCAGCGGGCCACGCTGGGCAGCACGGTCATCGGCAAGGGCACCAAGATGAGCGATCTGATCAGCATCGGCCATGCGACCAAGCTGGGGGCGCATGGGCTGCTGGTTTCGCTGGTGGGGATTGCCGGCAGCACGCGGATCGGGCATCACGTGACCATCGGCGGGCAGGCGGGGATCGTGGGTCACCTGAACATTGGCGACAACGTGGTGATCGCGGCGCAGGCGGGCGTGATCAACGACGTGGAGGATCAGATGATGATGATGGGCGCTCCGGCGACGGCGGCGCCGCACGGGCGAAAAGTGCTGATGCTTTCGGCGCAGTTGCCCGAGCTGCTCGAGCGCATCCGCCAGCTCGAGCAGCAGGTGGCGGAGTTGGCGGCGGATGAACAATCCGGCGAGTGAGCGCCGCAGAAAATTGGGGGCCGCATGGGCTTTATCGAAGAAATGAAGTGGTGGCACTGGGTGGTGATCAGCCTGCTGCTGGGGGCGGCGTTGGGATACATCAACAGCCAGGGCGGGGACGTGCCGGCGGCTTACCGGTCCATGGATCCGCTGATTTTCGAGAGCAACCTGTCGCGGCCGCTGGTGGGGCCCCAACGGCAGCCGTGGATCAGCGACGTCGTGGTGTATCCGCCCAAGTCGGTGCAGGTGCAGGGCGGGACGGCGTGGAAACAGTTGGTGAATTTTCGGTGCCTTTTGGTGCCCGAGCACCATCCGGAAAAGGCCAGCCGCGAGCCGTTTGCGATGCTGGCGCCGGTGCCGTACGAGCCGGTGCCGCGATACGAGCCTCAACCCGACACGCGGTACCCGGGCATGAGCATTTACCTCGGCCAAGTCGGCGATACGCTGCCGTCGGTGACGGCGGGGCAATACGGCAAGGACACCACGGAGGGCCGCCATGCGATCATCAGCGCCAACGCGTCGCTGCGCGGGGCGCACAAGTGGGAGGAGGTGCGCTTCGAGCCTGGGCAAGCTTATTTCATTCCGTGGAATCCCGCGGCCAAGCACACCATCGGAGATTTTCTGAAGGCGGCGGCGGGCCAGGGCTGGACGGCGGATTTTAAATACGCCTGGTGGCAAGCTCCCGGCAACGTCTATCCGGTCTGGATGGGCTCTTCGTTTGTGCTCATCGGATTGATCTGGCCGGCCCTGATCCAAATGATGCTGCGAGGCGGCTTCGGGAGGCCCAAGTCGGACTACGATCTGAAGCGATTCAAGCACGAGGCGGTCAAGGCGCCGGTACCCAAGCGGGCCGGCATGACCGCCGCCGACGTACAGAGACTGCGGGAATGGGAACAAAGCATGGAGGCGCAGCTCAAAGCGTCGGCCGTGCCGGGACAACAACCGCAAGCTGCAGCAGCGGAGTCCACGCCGGTGAAGAAACTGGCCGGCGGGCCGGTGGAGCCGTTGGCCCCTGCACCGCCTGAGGAAGACAAGGAATATACCGGCGAGTTTTATCCGGTCGAGCATCCAAAACCGAAAACGGGAAAGCCTCCAGATTCGTAGCGGGTTTTGCGTGGCCCAGCAGGAATCATTGGTGATTGTGGCCCTGGTGCGCGACCTGATGTTCGCGAGCCGGATTGGCGCCGAAGCGAAAGCCGCCAGCGTGGGGTGCCAAATCGTCCGGGATGTCTCGCAACTGCCCGCCGGGGGCCGGATGCTTTTGGTTGATCTGAACCTGGATGGGGCGATTGAGGCGGCCGCGGCGTGGCAAAGGGCCGGCGGGGGATCGGTGGTCGGATTCGTCTCGCACGTCGATGCGCAAACGATCTCCGATGCGAAGGCGGCCGGGATCGGGCGCGTGCTGCCGCGCAGCCGATTCGTGCAAATCCTGCCCGAGCTTTTGCGAGAAGTTTAGCGCGGTTCTTTGCAAAGCTCGCCCACTTCCCTTAACTTGAAAAAACTGACCCATTCATGGAGGACTCATGGCAACAACCGATCACCGTCAAATCGTGGATCTGCTGGGACCTAACGCCAACAACCTGTTGGACTACACTGCGAAGGGTTTTAATCGGCAGGCGCTGCACCTGCCGGGGCCGGATTTCGTGGATCGCGTGCTGGCCGGCTCGGATCGCTCGCCCAACGTCTTGCGGAATTTCAACCTGATTCTGAAGAGCGGGCGATTGGCCGGAACGGGATACGTCTCGATCCTGCCGGTGGACCAAGGCATCGAGCACTCGGCGGGCGCGAGTTTCGCGCCCAACCCGATCTACTTCGATCCGGAAAACATCGTGAAGCTGGCGATCGAGGGGGGCTGCAACGCCGTGGCCTCGACGCTGGGCGTTCTGGGCGCGTGCTCTCGCAAATACGCGCACAAGATTCCGTTTTTGGTGAAGCTCAATCACAACGAGTTTCTGACCTATCCGAACAAGTTCGACCAGATTCTCTTCGGCAACGTGAAGCAGGCGTTCGACCTGGGGGCGGCCGCGGTTGGCGCGACGATCTATTTCGGGTCGGATGAATCGAGCCGGCAAATCCAGGAGGTTTCCCGGCTGTTCGCCGAAGCCCACCAGCTGGGGATGGTGACGGTGCTGTGGTGCTATCTGCGCAACGCGGCGTTCAAGACGCCGGAGAAGGATTTTCACGTCGCGGCGGACCTGACCGGCCAAGCGAATCACCTGGGCGTGACCATCGAGGCGGACATCATCAAGCAGAAGCTGCCGGAGAACAACGGCGGATACAACGCCCTGAAGTTCGGCAAGACGAGCAAGAAAGTCTACAGCGACTTAACGCCCGGCGATCATCCCATCGAGTTATGCCGTTATCAGGTGGCCAACTGCTACCTGGGGCGCAGTCCGTTAATCAACAGCGGCGGGGCCAGCGGCGAGAACGACTTCGCCGAGGCGGCGCGCACCGCGGTGATCAACAAACGCGCCGGCGGCATGGGCCTGATCAGCGGAAGAAAGGCGTTCCAGCGCCCCATGTCCGATGGGATCAAGCTGCTGAACCTGATTCAGGACGTGTACCTGGATACGGCGATCACGGTGGCGTAGAAGGGAAAAATGCTGAATGCGGAATGATGAGTGATGAATTAAATCATCATTCAGCACTCATCATTCAGCATTTTCTGTCTCTTTCACTGGCCCATTCCCTGCATTAGAATCCCCCCCTTCGCGTTTCACCCGAAAGGAAAAGCAAATGCCATTGATGACCAGCAAGCCCATGTTCGACCTGGCCTATTCCGGCGGCTTCGCCGTCGGGGCCTTCAACGTGAACAACATGGAGCTGGCCCAGGCGATTATCGACGCCTGCGCCAAGGAAAAATCGCCCCTGATCCTGCAGATCAGCAAGGGGGCGCGCAAGTACGCCAACATCCGCTACCTCAAGCACATCATCGACGCGGCCGTGGAAGAGCAGCCGGAATTGCCGATCTGCATCCACTGCGATCACGGCGACACCCTCGAGCTGATCCAGACCTGCATCAACGACGGCTACACCAGCGTCATGATCGACGGCAGCCATCATAAATACGAGGAAAACGTGCGACTCAGCGCCGAGACGGTGAAGATGTCGCACGCGGCGGGGGTCGTCGTCGAGGCGGAGCTGGGCATGCTGGGCGGAATCGAGGAGGACGTGGTCGGCCTGGACGCGGCCGAATACGAGAAGAACGTCGAAAAATTTCTGACCGATCCCAAGCAGGCGGCGGATTTCTGGAAGCGCACGGGCATCGACAGCCTGGCGGTGGCCATCGGCACCAGCCACGGCGCGTACAAGTTCAAACACGAGGCGAAACTGGCGTTCAACCGCATCGAGCAGATCATGAAGACCTGCCCGGGTTTGCCGCTGGTGATGCACGGCAGCAGCAGCGTGCCGCAGGAGTTTGTCGCCCTGGTCAACAAGTACGGCGGCGCCATGCCCAACGCCCGCGGCGTGCCGGAGGACCAGATCTCCATGGCCGTGCGAAACTACGGCGTGTGCAAGGTGAACATCGACACCGATCTGCGCTTGGCGATGACGGCCAAGATTCGCGAGGTGCTGGCCACCAAGCCGGCGGAGTTCGATCCGCGCATGTATCTCGGCCCGGCCCGCGAGGCCATCACGCAGATGGTGCAGCGCAAATTGCACATGCTGAACAGCGCCGGCAAGGCGGATGCGATCAACAAGCAATGGGAGAAGCTCGGCAAGCCGCTGCCGAAGTTCTACACCAAGGGCAAGGCGGCGTAAGCAGATCGCATGATCGATCGCCGCATGGACAAGTCTCAGTTCAGCTTCACGACGTTTGCCGACGCCGACGCCGACGACGTGGAATTTTGGATGCGCAAGACGCCCGCCGAGCGCATCGAAGGGATTGAATATCTCCGAAGGTGGCTCTATGGCGATGATCAGGTTGACGCAAGACTTCAAAGAGTTTTTGCAATTGCTCGACTCGGAGAAGATTGAGTACTTGCTCATCGGCGGATACGCCCTTGGCCTGCATGGATATGTGCGCGCCACCAAGGACATGGATGTCTGGGTGGCGATGGAGCCCGGTAATTTGGATCGCCTGATTGATGCGTTGGTGAAGTTTGGTTTGCCGCGATCATCGCTGACACGGGAAATGTTCACCGGCGCACAGACTGTGTTTCGCATGGGAATCCCGCCCAACCGGATCGAAGTGCTGACGAGAATTTCGGGCGTTGAGTTCCGCGACTGTTACGCAAAGCGGCAACTGATTGACTGCCAGGGCTTGGCCGTTTCCGTCATTGCTTACGAGGATCTCAAGAAGAATAAGCTTTCGACCGGGCGCGTGCGCGACGTAGGCGACATTGAAGCGATCGAAAAGAGCCGCAACAGGCGAAAATGACTGGGTGGGACGCGGGTCGCGGTCCTTCTCCATCTCGCTGGTGCGTTTGCCGGATATCAGTTCATGGTTAGTCCTCGAGATCTGCGGACGGATTACGGCAAATCGAAATTGGACGAAGCGTCGGTGCTGCCCGACCCCATCGCGCAGTTCTCCAAGTGGTTTGACGAGGCGGTCAAGGCCGGCCTGCCGGACGCGAACGCCATGACGCTGGCGACGGCGGACGCTTCGGGCGTGCCGTCGGCGCGGGTGATGCTTCTGAAGGATTTCGACGCGCGGGGATTCGTTTTTTACACCAATTACGAAAGCCGCAAGGGACGGGAATTGGACGCCAATCCGCGGGCGACGCTGGTGTTTTTCTGGCAGCCCCTGGAGCGGCAGGTGCGCATTGAGGGAACCGTCCAGAAGGTGAGTCGCCAGGAGAGCGAGGAGTATTTTCATTCGCGGCCGCGGCTGGCCCAGATTGGGGCGTGGGTATCGCACCAGAGCAGCGTGCTTTCGTCGCGTCACGAAATGGAGCGGAAGGTCGCGAAAATGCTTTTGCGTTTCGCCATTGGTACGGTGCCGCTGCCCGACTTTTGGGGCGGATACCGCCTGGCGCCGACGGAAATGGAATTCTGGCAGGGCCGGCCCAGCCGGCTGCATGATCGGCTTGTGTATAATCGTCAGCAAGACGGTTCCTGGGTCATCCGGCGTCTTTCACCTTGATGGCTAATCCTTCTGGAAAAACCGCGCTGATCACGGGAGCATCGGTCGGCATTGGGCGCGATCTGGCGGAGCTCTTTGCCCGCGACGGCCACCGCCTGGTCCTGGTGGCGCGAAATCAATCTCAGTTGGAAGGGGTGGCGTCGCATTTGCACGAGCATTACGGCGTGGACGTTCTGGTGTTGCCCAAGGACCTGTCCGCGCCGGATGCCTCCCAGCAAGTATTCGATCAGGTTCAGTCGGCGGGGATGGCCATTGAGTATCTGGTGAACAACGCCGGCTTCGGTACCTACGGGCCGTTTGCCCAGGCGGACGTGGCCACTCAACTTTCGATGCTTCAGGTGAACATCGCGGCGCTGACGCATCTGACGCGGCTGTTTTTGCCCGGGATGCTCCAGCGCCGCAGCGGAAGGATTATGAACGTCGGATCGGTGGCGGGGTTTGTTCCCGGCGCGTTTATGGCCGTTTACTATGCGACCAAGGCGTACGTTCTGTCCTTTTCCGAGGCGCTGGCGACGGAGCTGCGCGGCAGCGGGGTGACGGTCACGGTCCTGTGTCCGGGTCCGACGGCGACGGAATTCCAGAAGCGTGCCGGGATCGCGCGCGGCCGGTTGCTGTCCAATCGGATGTCCTCGCAGCGCGTGGCGCAGCTGGGATATCGGGCGATGATGGGCGGGCGGCGTGTGGCGGTGACGGGCCTGAGCAACAAGATTCTGGCCTTTCTGCCGCGTCTGGCGCCGCGGAGTCTGGTCGCCGGCATGACCGGAAAATTCAACCGGGGCCGTTGAGGGTTCATGGCCGACACCGTCCATCGTCTGCTGATCGAGGGTTGGCGGCTGGTTCCGCACTCGTACGCGCACGTGAACCAGTTTCAGATGTTGGAGCTGCTGTCGCGGCCGCAGCTTGCCCTGGCGCATCGGGACTTGCCGTACCTCTTGCCGCATTGGCGGGCGGAAACGGATCTGTTTGGTCCGGAAGCCCAGCGGCGGCTGGCGTCGGTGCGCCCTCCGGCGGCGGGCCAGAGGTTCGACGCCGTGTATCGGATCGCCGCCCCGTACGATCTTCGGCCGTCGGCGGCGGCGCCGCGGACGGTGGTGTTCGGCACGGCGGAATTCGGCGTGGTTCCAGCGGTGTACATGACGGGTGGGCGGCCGCTGGCGGAGGCGCATCGCCACAGCAGCGCGGTCATCGTCACGCCCTCGCAGTGGTCGCGACGCGGGCTCCTGCGCAGCGGCGCTGATGAGCAGCGCGTTTTTGTCGTGCCCCACGGCGTGGACACGACGATCTTCCAGCCGCTGGGTCCCGAGCAGCGCGAGCAGGCTCGCCGCAGCCGGCGATGGAACGATTTTGTTTTCTTGAGCGTCGGCAGCATGACTGCGAACAAGGGGATGGACCTGCTGCTGCGGGCGTTTGCCCAGGTGACGCAAACGCATCCGCAGGCGCGCCTCGTGGTCAAGGGTCTGGATGCGCTGTACGACTCGCGCGACCTGCTGCGCGCCTCCGTCAGCGGCCTGAGCGCCCAAGAGGTTCAGCGGATCGAATCGCGCCTGCACTACCTGGGCGAGGTGGGGACGTACCAGGACATGGCGCTGCTTTATCAGATGGCCGATGCGTACGTGACGCCGTATCGGGCGGAGGGATTCAATCTGCCGGTGCTGGAAGCGGCGGCGTGCGGGCTGGTGGTGATCTGCACGGCCGGCGGCTCGACCGAGGATTTTGTTCACGAGGGTTTCGCGTTGCGGCTGGCCAGCCAGATGCAACCGGCGGACTGTTTCGGCGAGCAAGGCGTGCAACTGGAGCCGAGCCTGGATCACCTGATTGAATTGATGCGCCGGGTCATCGACGATGCGGCCGTGCGCCGGCGGGCGCGTGAAGCGGGTCCGGCGTTTGTCGGCGCGCACTTCACCTGGCGGCACGCGGTGGACCGGCTCTTGGACGTGCTTTTCCCCGAGGGCGCCGCTCAAACTTGAATCGTCTTCCATCCGCCCTGGAGAAATCGGCCGAAGGTCAGCAGGCCGCGCAGGAACAGCTCGCCGGCCAGGACGATCCACACGGCGGCCAATCCCAGCTTCAGCCAGATGCCGACGATGACCACGCCCGTGCAGCGCAGGCAGATTTGCGTGGAAAGGCTGATGCACATGACCACCAGTGTGTCGCCCGCGCCGCGCAGGGCGCCGCCGAAGATGAGGCTGGCGGCAAATCCGGATTGGATGAACCCGGTGATGAAGAGGCATCGGGTGGTCAGAGCGACGATGTGCGGATCGCTTGGGGAAAGCCAGCGGGCGGGGTATTGGCCGAGCGTGATCATGAGGATGCCGCAGAGGGTCATCAATCCGCCGCCGACGGCGTAGGCCAGGTAGGCGCTGCGTTGGGCGCGGCCGGGGTTTTTCTGGCCCAGGCTGATGCCGACCAGGGTGGCGGCGGCGGTGGCGAAGGCCATGCCGGAGAGAAAGCTGATGCTTTCCAGGCGGATGGTGTTCATGTGCGCCGCGGACATGGTGTTGGTGGGGTCCATGAAGTTGACGGCGGCGATGACGGCGAAGTTGGCCAGCCAGGCCAGCAGGTTTTCCACGGCGCTGGGCACGCCGATGCGCAGCAGCCGTTTGAGGGTATGCCAATGAGGCCACAAGCGGTGGAGGTAGAGCTTGGCGCCGCGGGTGCCGATCCAGAGAACGACAAACTGGATCAAGCCGCCGGCGACCAGAGCGATGAACGTTCCGGTGGCGATGCCGCGGAATCCCATGACCGGCAGTCCCCACCAGCCGCGCGTCAGGGCGAAGCTGGCCAGCATGTTCAGAACATTGACGAAGATCATGGACAGCGCCGGGGTGAGCGTGTCTCCGCCGCCGCGCAGGCAGGCGTTGGCGACGAACATCAGCATGTTCAGTGGCAACGACCAGCTCAGCAGGCGCAGATACGAGGTGGCGAATTGCCGGGCTTGTCCCTGAAGCTGCGTGGCCCGCACGAAGGCCGGCGCCTCGGCGAACATCAGCAGCCCGACGCAGACGCCGACGAGCATGGCGGCGGAAATCGACTGGCCGGTGACTTTATTGGCCAGGGATTTGTGCCGTGCCCCTTTGGCGCGGGCGATGATGGCGGTGGAGCCCGTGCCGATGGAGGAAACCAACAGCCCGATGAACCACAGGAAATAGGTGACGGTTCCGACGGCGGCGCCGGCGTCGGCGGCGTGGGCGGGCAGGTGATTGGCCAGATAGGTATCGTTGATCCCCACGAGCATGCTGAGCACCTGCTCGGCCAGGACGGGGGCGCCCAGGGCCAGGACCTGCCACAGAAGCGCCTGCCGGGCCGACGGCAACGCCGTCGGCGGAGCAAGGGGCGGAATCTCGTCAATATCCAGGCGGCTCATGTGACGCTCGTGACTGCTTGCATGGTTCAGTTCCCAGCGGGATGATGATAGGTCATGAGCGTCTCTGCAAGACGATTGCAACGGCGTTTGGATTGCCCATAATTCTCCCCTTCGTCACGCGTGGAAAGGAAATGGATGCGGCGGGCAAAGATCAGCATCATCGGCGCCGGCAACGTCGGGGCGACGGCGGCGCATTGGGCGGCCAGCAAGGAACTGGGCGATATCGTGCTGGTGGATATTCCGCAGGTGGAGGGGATGCCCCAGGGCAAAGCGCTGGATTTGTCGCAGGCCGGCCCGGTGGAAGGGTTCGACGCGAACATCGTGGGGACGACCACCTACGAGCCGACTACCGGCAGCGACGTGGTGATCGTCACCGCCGGCGTGGCCCGCAAGCCGGGCATGAGCCGCGACGACCTGATCAGCATCAATACCGGCATCGTCCAGCAGGTTGCGCAAAACATCGCCAAGTTCTCGCCCGGCGCGGTCATGATCGTGGTGAGCAATCCGCTGGATGCGATGGTGTACGTGGCGTGGAAGGCCAGTGGGTTTGCCACGCAGCGTGTGGTGGGTCAGGCGGGCGTGCTGGATACGGCGCGCTATCGCGGGTTTTTGGCGGCGGAGATCGGCTGCAGCGTCCAGGACGTGCACGCGCTGCTGCTGGGCGGGCACGGGGACGACATGGTTCCGCTGCCGCGATACACCTTGGCCGGCGGAATTCCCGTGACGCAACTGGTGAAGAAGGACCGGCTGGAAGAGATCATCAAGCGCACGCGCGGCGGCGGGGCGGAGATCGTCGGTCTGCTCAAAACCGGCAGCGCCTACTACGCCCCCGCCGCGGCCACGGTGGCCATGGCCGAATCCATCATCCGCGACAAAAAGCGGATTCTGCCCTGTGCGGCCTATTGCGACCGGGAATACGGCGTCGGCGGGTATTTCGTGGGTGTGCCGTGCATCCTGGGCAGCGGCGGCGTGGAACGCGTCATCGAAATCGAGCTGGATGAGGCGGAAAAACGAATGTTCCAGACCAGCATCAACCATGTGAAGGAATTGGTCAAAGCGGTCAAAATGTGACAGCGCGGCCGCCCAGCGGTATAGAAGTGTCGATGCGAGCAGACGAATCCATGAGCAGGGAAGGATTGAGGTACGCTGCAAACCGAGTCGCTGCCCTGGTTTTGGCCGGGGTGTGGATCGCGGCGCTGCTGAGCGGCGGGTGCGCCACGGGACCGCGCATTTTGCTCCCGGCCGATCAGAAGACCGTCGACCGGCAAATCACGGAATATCCCACCGGATTCGAGCTCAAGCCGTACGTCGTAAATTTGAACAGCCCCACGGGGATGAGTTTCGACGAGGCGGGGAACCTGATCGTGGCCGAGGGCGGCATCGACGGCGACGATCCGCATATTTTCGGCATCCGGTCCAACGGCACGCAGTTCGACATCTATCCCGTGGAGACGCGCATTCCCATTTTCAAACCGGGGTTCCGCATTTACGGCCCGGTGGGCGGGATCGTCTGCTACCACGGCAGGATTTTTGTCAGCCATCGTGACAAGGATCATTTGGGGGTGATCACGTCGTTCGGGTACGACGGCAGTCACACCACGGTGGAGGCGGCCCTGCCGGCGCAGGGGGACTACAGCGTCAGCGACATCGCCGTTTCGCCGATTCACGAGCGGCTGTATTTCGGACTGGGGAGCACGACCAACAGCGGCGTGGTGGGGCTGGACAATTGGCAGGAAGGATGGGTGCGCGATCACCCGGACGCGTGCGACCTGCCGCTCAAGCCCCTGAAGCTGCTGGGCTACCGCTTCGATGCCAGGAATCCGGAGGCGAGCATTTTTTCGCCCGACATGCTGGTGACGGTTCCGTTCCGGCCGCTGGGCGTCAGCGACATCACGCGGATACCCGCCGCCGCCATGGCCAAGCCGACCGGCGCGATTTACAGCGTTTCACCGGAAGGCGGCGACCTGCACGTGGAGGCCTGGGGCGTGCGTAATCCCGCGGGCCTGATCGTCAACGAATTCGGCCGCGTGTATTTCACGGATCAGGGGATGGAGCTGCGCGGGACGCGGCCGATCATGGATGATCCCGATGCCCTGTTCCGGCTGGTGACCGACGGGTGGTACGGCTGGCCGGATTTCAGCCGCAGCCTGGAGCCGATCAGCGAGGCCAAATATCAACCCAAGAGTTCGATGGTGATCAAAACGGGTTACCCGGACGTGGGGTTCGTGATCGACCACCAAGCCAGCGGCTTGACGGACCCGGATGCCCGGTGGCTGGCGGCCAAGATTCCGCCGCAATCGGGGGCGTCCAAGATGGATTTTGTGCCGCAGGCTGGGCCCTTCCACGCGTTTACGGGAAATCTGCTGCTGGCGCTGTGGGGCGATCGGGCGCCGTTTTCCACGTACCATCAGGCGTTGGTGAATCCCATGCCGGGATACAAGGTGGTCCGCGTCGATCCGGACCGGCGGGAAGTGCACGATTTCATCTACAACACGGCCGGGGGTCCGGCCAGCCAGTTGCCACAGGGGTCCGACCAGGCGGTGGAACGGCCCATCGACGTGAAGTTTGGACCGGACGGAAGTCTGTACATCCTGGATTTCGGCCGCATGCGAATGAACGATGGCCAGGAACATCCTTCGAGCAACACGGGCAAGATTTTCCGCCTGATTCCCGCGGCGACGACCCAGCCGTCGCGGTAAATCCTCACGAGCTTAGAACTCGTCGTATCGGGTGATTTGACTCTCGATGAGTCTGCCCAGAATCGGGCCACAGAGGCGCCGCGGCGAGACGACTTGGCAAATGGCCGTGGCAAGCTGGCCGTTGACGTACGCGTCGTACTTCAGACGCGCGTAAGCCGGGGATGAATCAATCACGCGCGGCCGGCGCAACAACAGTCCCATATCGACGTCCAGGGCGGCGGGATAGGGCAGTCCCCAGCGAGTGCGGCGCGGCCGTCCCGGCGCCGCCAGGGGCGCGGCGGCAACGCGAACGCCTTGGTCGTCGGCGATCACCACGTGGGCCTGGACGGGCACGTCAACTTGTATCGGCTGGGCCAGTTGGAACGCCAGCGCTTGTGCGGGCAGCAGGATGCGGCCGCAGATCCAGCGCCGCACCGCCGTGCCGATGGGGCCGCTGCCGTACAGGTGATCGCGATATCCGTGTCCACGCAGGCGCAAGATCCGGTGTCCGGTCTTGAACGGAATTTGAATCTCGCCATCCACATCGCAAAGTGGATGGGCGACGATCCAATGGTGCTGGGCGCGGTTGGGCGGCAGGCGAAAAATCTCTTCCTGCACGGGAGCGTGGGAAAAGCGCGGGCGGAAAACCAGCTCAGCGGACACGGACGCGCGGCTTTCGGGCGCCATCAACGCTTCGAGGTGCAAGTGCAGCTCACCATCATGGCATTGGAGGCGGTTGGGTCCGATGGCCACCTGGCAAGTGGCGGGCGAGCCCTCGAACTGCGCGGGGGCGTATTGGGACATGGTGCGGCTGATCAATCGGCCGTCTTCGTGCACGGCCAGGAGCAGGCACGGATAATCGGCCGGCAGGGGCGGCTGGCATCGCGTCGGCCTGGCCAGGTAAGCGGTTGATCGCCGGGCGTACTGGGGGTGGAACAGACCGCCCTGCATCAGGATGGCGAACAGCCGCAGTCGCTCGTCGTGGCTTTGGGCGTCGAATTGCCAAGTCTCATAGCCGCCCGGAGCGGCGACGCGGTGCCACCCATCCGGGAATGCCAAGTCATCAAACAGGGACAAAGTCGGCAAAGCGGCGCTCCGGTGGGGCGTATTCTTCCAACCGGCGGCGTCAATGCAACGCTGCGGCGCGGGCGAGTCCGGGGTGCGAGGTCGGTGGGGACGGGATCAGGGGGCCGCATTGACCAGTCGTGATTGTGTTCTTAGAGTCCTGCGGTGATGGCATTGGCTGAGGTGGAACTGACGTCCATCGTGGTGGCCTGCGCCGCGCTGCTGGTGTTGGTGGCGGCGGGGGCAGGTGGGGTTTTATGGCTGCGGCGACGTTTCTGGGACGGCGAGGACGGCGCGGGTCAGGCCGCGGGATTCACGTTGGGTCAACTGCGTGAGCTTCATCGCGCCGGGCGAATGACCACGGAGGAATTCGAGCGTGCGAAGGCCACGGTGGTGGCCGCGGCCCAGCGGCGGGCGGGGGGTTCGGGGCCGGCGAAGCAACCGCCGGCTTCGGGCGGCGGCCGCGACAGCGGATAGGCCGATAATTTCGGCCGTTGCATGTCCGCAAGTAGCGGCAGAATCGAAATTTCCGCGCGAATCGAATTTGCCTTTGCCCTTTAAGGGCGATGTCTAGTAAGATGGTGCTGATGACACGGATTGACGGTCAAGTCCGTGCCTGAAGCTGAACGATAAGCATCAGAGACCGCTATGTTAGCGGTTGTCTTCGGAAGCCAGCGGTAACGCGTTCCGATGAAGCCAGGGGCCGCAACGGCCCCGTGAGGATTGTGAGTCGATGGCCACTACCAATCGCCCCGGCGGCGGACCGGGCGGCGGGTCGGGAAACCTGCCGCCTCCGGGAAATCCGCCCAACCCCCCCGGCGGTTTTCGCGGCAGACGCATCACCACCTGCAGTTTTTGCGGCAAGTCCTCACGGGATGTCGGGCCGATGGTCGAAGGGCCCAGCGACGTGTACATCTGCGCCAACTGCGTCGACCTGGCGCACAACATCATCCGCCAGGAAAAGCGCAAGCTCACGGCGAGCCAGCCGCTGTTCAACGCCATACCCGCGCCGCGGCAGATCAAGGACTTTTTGGATCAGTACGTGGTCGGCCAGCAATACGCCAAGAAGGCGCTCTCCGTGGCCGTGCACAACCATTACAAGCGCTTGACCACGGCCGAGTCGACCCCCAACGCCGACGGCCAGCCCTCCCCCGCGCCCACGCCGGACGTGGAAATCGACAAGAGCAACGTGCTGCTGATCGGCCCGACGGGCAGCGGCAAGACCCTCCTGGCCAAGACCCTGGCGCGCATCCTCAACGTGCCGTTTGCCATCGGCGACGCCACCACGCTCACCGAGGCCGGTTACGTCGGCGAGGACGTGGAAAACATCCTCCTGAAGCTGCTGCAGAGCGCCGACTACGACCTGGAATCGGCGCAGCGCGGCATCGTCTACATCGACGAGATCGACAAGATCGGCAAGACGCAGAACAACGTGTCGATCACGCGAGACGTTTCCGGCGAGGGCGTGCAGCAGGCACTGCTGAAGATGCTCGAGGGTACGGTCGCCAACATCCCGCCCCAGGGCGGACGCAAGCATCCCGAGCAGCAATACATCCAGATGGACACCACGCAGATTCTGTTCATCTGCGGCGGCACCTTCGTGGGGCTGGAAGACCTCATCCGCAAGCGGCTGGGCAAGCGGCAGATCGGCTTCAACAGCGAGACCTCCGCCGGCGAATCGGCGCGCGATCGCGCCACGATTCTGGCACAGGTGCAACCGGAGGACCTGGTGGAATTCGGCATGATCCCCGAGTTCGTCGGGCGAATGCCCGTGGTCGCCACCCTCGAGCCGCTGGACGTCAAGACGCTCATCAGCATCCTGACCGAGCCGAGAAATGCCCTGGTCAAGCAGTATCAAAAATTCTTCCGTATGGAAGGCAGCGAGGTGGATTTCACCGCGGCGGCGCTGCAACTGATTGCCGAGCGGGCGATGCGGCGTGACACCGGGGCACGGGCGCTGCGCGCGGTGTGCGAGGAGATCATGCTCGATCTGATGTACCGCTTGCCCGAGCAGCAGCAGGGGGGCAAGTACCTCATCAACGAGGATATCGTCGAAGGGCGCGAGAGCCTGTTCGAGTTGAAGCCCGAGCGGCGCAAGGAATCGGCGTAACGTTCCGCGCGGTTCGCATATAGATTTCTCACCGCTGAGATCGCAAACACCGCAGAGAATTCAATCCGAGTTTTAAGAGCGGAAATTGAATTCACGCTCTCGGCGTGTTCTGCGTGCTCTGTGGCGAGCTTGCATTTTCCCTGCTGAAAAAATCGGACCACGCAAGGCGCTTCCTTTGAATCTTTCTGCCAGGTCGGGATTGGTCAGAGGATACTCGCTCTAATAATGGTACTGCGCGATATACCCATCGACTTCACGCTTTATGTCTCGAAATCGTTGGTATGAGCCATTGAACAACCCGGCCACAAGCATTGGATGTTTGTCGGCGCTTTGCTGTAGCTCCTCCATCAGCGGTTGTAACGGGTCCTCTCCGCGGCCCCGGAAGCGGCGAATTACATATTCGCCCATTGGGCCGCATGCGCGGTCGAACAGGTCCGCATGTACGAGCGTCACGATGGCCTCGAAGCGGTCAAAGATTGCATCGTACTGAGTGTCACTGGGAACGAGATCGTGAAGAGGTGGTCGCATAACGCGCCGCAGGTGGTGGCTGACAGGAAACCTTTTTTGTTGGTTTTCAGGGAAAAGCCGTTTGTCAGCATCCTCAGCGAACACACGCCACGCGCTTGATGCGATAAGACTTTCCGTCCGCTGGGAATGCAGGGTTGCTTTGGGCTTGGTCAGCAGCGCCGCAAGCACATCGTACCGAGCCGCTGCGAAAGCTCCTAAGCCAGCGGCATATGTCGCAATAAGCGCCGGATATCTGCGAAGGTTTAGGAGGCAAACCATTCCACCCTGCGTTTCGTCGATGTCCGCCAAACGTTCGACGCTGGTGACCAAAACTGGAAGGTGTATTGCTCTGCCCCAATATGCTGCAACTGCAAGAAGCGAGGCAGCGGTTGAACACGCGGCGTCGTAGCTGTCAACGATGGCTTTGAATCTTTGCTGCACGGACGGCACTTGGAGTTCGCTGAGTGGCGGCTTTTTCATCGCAGTTCGTATTGACTCAACAGCGTCGAGGATAAGGTCGTGAAACCTAATCTTGCCTTGGCGGTCTTCCGAAAGGTGTCGCTTAAGTGTCGCAACAGCGACTTTCGCAGAAAGTGGATGCGGCGTTTCAATATCGTTTAGCGATTGCACCTTTTCCGCGAGATCCACGAAAAACGCGTCGGCATCCTTGTCCCCAACAACGATCGCGCTCCTGAGTTCAGCGAGCCTCTTCGCCTCACCGGCGATAGGGTGCCTCACGCTCCAATAAGTTGAGTACCGACGCGAGGGGCATCGCTCAACGGCCGCCCGAAGCGCCGCATCCCAATCAGCAGACCAGCCGCAAACGATAAGCCCGAATTCATCCAACACGCGATCGAGCAGGAGATTCATCTTCGGATCGTAACTGGAAAGCTCCGGCGCGGTGTTCCTAATTCTGTGATCGAGATAATCGCCATGGAGTTTCACCACCAAATTTGTGGCTTGCGACAGTGGGGGAGCCCCGGCGATTGCATCCACGGTACTTACAACGGTCGGCGTAATACCCGCTTCCTCAAGGGCGTGCTCGATAAGTCGATCAAAGTTGGTCGTTAGGATCACGCGGATATGACCGCCTGCCACAAGCTTAGCGATTGCTTTGTGGGCCGCGGTTGGAAGTTTGATATTTTGAGCACGTTCCTCCGGAGTTGGCTCAAAATATTGCGAAAGAATGCGGCGGCGCTCGGCTGGAGTCGGTGCGAGTTCATTCAGAAGATTTGAGTAGTCCGGTTCCGAATGGAACGTCTGGCTATACCATGCAAAGGGATCCGGCTCCGGCGAAACCCCTTGCAGCTTGGCAACCTTGCGAATCAGATCCTCGACAATTTCCCAGCCTGTCGGAATGCCTGCTCCCCTTGATACGCCTGATCCCAACAGAAGAGCGTAAGCGCCCTTATTAGCGTGGACCCCAAACGCCAAAGTTAGGAGCGGATCGATCATCTGTGCGCCATTTTACCAAAGCAGTCGAGCGACGAAAGCGAACTTGCCGGCGGAGTTTCTTTGGAATCATCCGGCACCGCCAAAACTGTTGGTATGCGACTTGTGCCGGAAGATTATCCGCGGCCGGAAAAATGGGCGGAGCCCCGCATGTACATGCGGGGCTTTTTTTTTGCAATTGCGGTTGCCGGGAGCGTCCTATCTTTCCGAATCGCGCCAAAGCCAGGCGGGTCGGGAAGGAGATGCCATGCGCAAGCGATTATTTTGGGCTGGGGCGGTGACGTGGGGTTTGGTGTGTCTGCTCAGCGTAGCGGCGCCCGTCGGGGCGCAGGCGCTGCACGTGGTGGGGATTCCCTCCAGCCGGATGGATGGGGCCGCGGCCGAGCAGCACAACACGCACTGGTGCTGGGCTGCGGCGATTCAGACTGCCCTGAATAGTTATGGGGTGAAGGTGGCACAGGACCAGATCGTGCGCCGCTCCTACGGCAGCGACGCGTTTGGAAACTTGCCGGACTGGGCCGCCAGTTTCGATCTTGTAACGGCCAACCTGAGCGGCTGGGCGGTGGACCAGAACGGGACGAGCTGCCGGGTGAGCTGCCAGCGCGGCTGGGGAGCGCCCCCGGCGGCCGTGTTGGTGCAGGCGCTGCAAGAGGGGCATCCGGTGATCCTGGCGTGTGTGTCGCCGCTGGGCGGCGCTCATGCCGTGGTCTGCACGGCCGCGGCGTACCTGGACAGCGACCAGGGTCCGAACGTGTTGTCGCTGGTGGTTCGCGACCCTTGGCCAGGGCCGGACTGGGATCAGACCAAGGGGCGCATGCAGTACCCGGCGGCGCTGCTGGCGTACCGCGTGAGCGGATATTGGATCGTCAACGTGGAGAAGGCGACCGACCAGCCGCAGCCGTCGCTAGGGGGTAAAGTCAACTCGCTGTACGAAAACTAAATCGTCCAGGGTCTTGCCCACGTCCGCCTTGTCGCGCACGTGCAGGACGAAGAGTCGCGGGCCTTGGGGCGTGTGCAGATACAGCGGCAAGACCACCAAGCCGGTGATCTGCTGGCCGTCCAGCAACGTCACCAGGTATTGCGTCTCCCGTGCCGGATAGAATTTTCCGGAGTATTCCTTTTCCGTACTGCCGGACTCTTTGAACCGCCACTGCGGCTGCATCCGCTCCCACACCACGCGGGCTTGCATGGACTTGATCGATTCAAACGGCAGATCGCGGTATTGGTTTTTCTCGACGTCGTAAATGCGGACGGGCTGGCCCGCCGTGGTGGAACATCGGCCGCTGATCGTTTCGCCGTTGCTCAGCAGCAGCGCGGCCTGGCGCCCGGCGTCGTCCGGCTGGGCGAAGACGAAGGGACCGGTGGCGGCCGGTTCCGTGGCGGGGGCGGTTGCAGGAACCGTGGTCGATTGAGACAAAAGCCAATCGACGGCCGGATCAGTGCTGGGCGGCGTCGGTTGGGTGACCGGATCGGCGGAAAGAAGCGCCGCGGCCACGAGCAGCGCGACAGCCGCGGCTGGGGCAAAGCGGATCATCTTGCCATAGTATATCAGCATGAGCGCAGGGGCGATGAGCCTTGCCTTGGAGCCCCGGCCGGCGGCGGGCCGCTGGGCGGTGGGCGTCAGCGGCGGCGCCGATAGCGTCGCCCTTTTGTTTCTGTTGCATCGGCAGCCGGGTTTGCTGCTGCACGTGGGGCATCTGAATCATCAGACGCGCGGGCGGGAGAGCGATGGCGACGCCGATTTCGTCGCTCAGTTGGCCGGGCAGTTATCCCTGCCGTGCACGGTCATGCGCCGCGAGGAGTTGGAGCCGGCGATGAGCGGGCTGCCGGCCAATCCCTCGGCGCGATTTCGGGCGGTGCGGATGGAATTGTTCGCCCGCATCGTGCAGCGGGAAAAACTGCTGGGCGTGATTCTGGGGCACCATGGGGATGACCAGGCGGAGACGATTTTGCTGAGGCTGCTGCGCGGCTCCGGACCGGAGGGCCTGGCGGGCATGAAGCCGCTTGGCCGTCTGCGCGGCATGACCGTGCTTCGGCCGCTGCTGCACGCGCGACGCAGCCAACTGGTCGATTTCCTCCGATCCTGCGGGCAGAGCTGGCGCGAGGATGCCAGCAACCGTTCGCCGCATTACGCGCGAAATCGCATTCGCCAATGGCTGGGCCGATCGCCGCAACTGTTCCAGCCGGTGCTGGAGTTGGGCAGCGCCTGCGGCGCCTACCTGGAATGGCTGCGGCGAGCGGCGCCGCAACTGGAAGAGGAATTTGCGGCGGCGAAGTTGGCGCGTTTGCCGGGCCCGGTGGCTCGCCAGTCGGCGCGGCGATGGCTGATGCGCTGGGGCGCGGCGGAGCAGGCGCCGGCGGCGCTGGACCGCCTGTGCCAGATGGCGGCGGACGCGGCAACGCCGCCGCGGCAGCAGTTTGCCGGCGGCCTGGAGGTGCGGCGTCGCGGCGGCTGGATTTCCTGCCAATCGCCCCGCGGCTTCAGACCGGCCTCATCGCGTTGAACGGCTGGTCGCGGAGCTGCGCCTCATCTTTTGCTCGGCGCGCGCCAAGCAATCACCCAGGGCGTTGGACGGATGCATGTCGAACGCCTTGCGGTAGTAATCCACGGCCAGGGCATAGTTGCCCGCGTCTTCCTCGACGGCGCCGGCATGCAGCCAAAGCTGCCAGTAATCAGGAATGAGGTTCCGCCCCTGGAGAAGGATTTGGCGGGCATCGTCGAGGCGGCCTTCCTGCCGCGCGATTTCCGCGGTGAGAAGTTGGATTCGGGCGGAGGCCGGCTGGTGCGCCAGACTGTAGGCGTAGAAGCCGTCGCGGTCGTTCCACTGCCGGGCGTAGGTGTACGAGCGCAGGCAACTCAGGCCCAGCAGAATCAGCAGCGCCGCGATCCACGCTCTGCCAGGCAGGCGGGCCAACCCCATCGCCACCAGGATCAGGAAGAACGCCGAGGGCAGGTAAACCAGACGCTCGGCGAAGATGTCGGCGATCAGGATGATGTTGGCGACCATTGAATAGGTGATCGCCATGGCCAGGAGGCAAAACAGCGCCAGCCAACGCCGGCCGAGCAGACAGACGATCGCGCCGATGATCCACGCGCTGATGACGGCGGCGCCCAGGAGCAGATAGGGGTCGCTTGGGCGAATCGTCGGCTGGATCACGGCCGCGCCGTAGTCGATCGACAAACGCGTCGGCAGGACCAGCAGTCGGAAATACCGCCCGACCAGGGCGATGGGGATCAGCCAGCGATCGGCGCCGTGCGAGCGCATCAGAGGCTGGATGGTCCAATCCAGGAACACACGCGCCCATTCGAATTTCAGATGCAGCACTTCTTCGCGCAGGACGATCAAACCGCTGACGGACCAGAGCAGGAGCATGGCCAGCCACATCATTCCCTGCCTCTCGGAGGCGGGCTGGGGCCGGCGCACGAGCAGCAGGGCGACCAACAGCGCCGGGATGAGCATGCCCTGTTCTTTGCTGAGCATGGCCACGACGGACAGGGCGAAGACCCCAAAGGCGCGGGCCACGGTCATCGGGCGGCGCAGAAACACCACCATCGCGCACAGAACGCCCAAGGCGCAGGCCAGCTCGGTGCGCGAGACGATGGCGGCGACGGCCTCGACGTGCACGGGATGCGCGGCGAAAAGGGTTCCGGCGATCAGGCCGACGCGCCAGCCGGCCAAGCGCCGGCCCAGTTCCGCCACCGCCGCCGCCACGCCCGCATGAAGCAGAATATTGACCAGATGGAACGCCCAGGGGCGATCCCCGTGCAGCCACCATTGCAAGCCAAAACTCTGGGAAACCAGGGGGCGGTAGAGTTGATCCAGGCCGCCGTGGAAGTAGTCGCGGGTCCAGAATTGGCCCCAGAGGCGGGGGTGTTGCACGCGCAAATCACCGCCGTAAACCAGGTCCACGTCGTCGTAAATATAGGTGCCGCCAAGATTGACGGCGTAAAGGCCAAGACCGAGCAAGCCGCTGAGCAGGGCGGGCCACCACAGGCGCCTCGCCGCGGCTCTTGACGCCGCCGTCTCGCACGGGGGTATCGTCGCGCCGGTGGGCTGGTCAGGAGTTCGATTCACGGATGGCGATTGTCGGTTGACCCCATCGGCCCCTGCAAGGGCGCGGAGGCGACAATTCCGTGCGGGCCGGGTATATTCTTTCCAGGGTCCGGAAATCCACTGGGCGGACATTTATTAATGGGTGGGCTGCCATGATGTCGCACAAACGTCGCGGATTCACATTGGTCGAACTGCTGGTCGTGATGGGGATTATTGTCATTTTGATCAGCATTGTTTTGCCGTCCATTGCCAGTGCCAGGCGGCAAGCCGAAACCGCCGTATGCGCCAGCAATCTCAGTCAGATCGGTGCCGCGCTGCTGAGCTACGCGGATGATCACGATGGCTGGCTGTTCCCATCGGCGATGGGGTGGGACGCTACGCACGTGTACACCGATCCGGCCACGGAGCAAGTGGTGCACAACGTGTGGACCGTGAAGGTGTTCGGCGTGTGGAATCCGCCGATCATGCGATGTCCGTCGGACTTCGAGGACCTTTCCGTGCCTTTGCCGGCAGGGGAGCACTCGTACATATTGAACAATCACCTGGCCTATTGGAACGTGAAGTACAGCACCAAGCCGCCGGGCGGCAGGAGCCCGTCCGACATCATCTTGATGGGTGAAAAAATCTCGACCGTCCACGACTACTACATGGAGTACAGCGAATACGACAAAGTGGTGGAGAAATACCGCCACGGGCTGTACGTCGGGTCCAATTACCTGATGCTGGACTTGCACGTGGAACCGAAACTTCCGGACGAGGCCCAAGAGGCGTTGGACCCGTGGGACTTTGCCGCGGGCAAGCCGCCTCCGACAACCCAGCCGGGTTAGACCTGTGCGGGAAACGGACGAACGCAGTGGCAGTTTCCAAACCCAGCAAGAAATCGCTGCAGGCGGCGGTGGCCCGTTGGGCTGCCCCGATGCTCGCGTTTTTGATTCTCGCCGGCAGTGCGTGCTTTGTCATCTGGCTGTGGCTGGGGGGGTCGGGCAGTTCGGGGGCAGTGGACATCCAGACCGCCGCCGCACTGGCCGCCAGCCCCTATGGAAGTCGCCAGCCCATCCCGCCGATGCGCCTGCCCAACGGCAACGGCATCGCGTCGTTCGGATTCCAGGGCTCCTGGATCGTCCGCTACGGGACGTCCCAGATGCAAATCTCCATGGCGACCGGGGCGATCGATTTCCAGTATCGCTACGTGACGCGCACTTCCGACGCCTACAGCGGCGAAGATTTGCAACTGGCGAATCTGGCGGTGAAACTGAGCAACAATCCGCTGGCGCAGAGGAAGTCGGGCGCGCCGCAACAACTCATCCAGCGACTTCGCAAGGATTATGCCCGCGATTTGTCGGCGCCTCCGTTGCAGCTATCCAACGGCGAGAAGCGGAGACTGCAGGATTTGTGGGCCCACTACGTGTTGGCCGGGGACACTTCGTCACAACAGGCGGCGGGAACAAAACTGATCGACACCTTCGGCCAACTGGCCAAAGATGCGGCCAAAGATAACCGCTCGGCCTGGGATGCGACCATCGCCGCGGTGCGCGACCTCATCCCACCGGCGGAAGAGAACCAATACGACGAGGCGATCCGCCAAGCCACCGCGCTGCGGTTCAGCAGCAGCCAACCCTCACCCTAGAGCGAGTTGCAATCAGAATCTGTTTCGCTTTCACTGTCCCACCATGGCGGTGGAATTGATTCGCTTCCTGGCTGGCGCCCTGGTCTTGCTGATTCCCGGCATTTTCCTGGCCGTGTGGCTGAAAACGGGCCGCACGCTGCTGGACCAACTATGCCACGGAAGCTGCCTGGGATTGGCGTTGGCTTGCTACCTGGGGTCGCTGGTCAGTCACGTCGATCTGCGATGGTTTTATCCGCTGTGGGGCGCCATCGCCGCGGTCGCCGTCGCCGGGTTCTTGGTCAGTTGCTTTGGGCGCGGCGCAAGGAAACGCGATGCCGGCCAGCGGCAGACGCAGCTCTGCATGGCGGCCGTGCTGGTGCTGGTGGCGCTGACGCGCTTTGTCCCCGTGTTGCCGCATGCGCTGCCGCGCGGCTGGGATCCGAGCTTCCACATGATCCTCGCGGAAAAAATCCGCTTGACTCACCACGCGATCGACGACTGGACCCCGTTTGAATCCGCCAAACTGAACTATCCAACCGGCAGCCACGTGCTGCTCGTGGTGCTGGCGGCCGTCAGCCGGCTGCCCCTTCAGACGGTCTTCAAGGATTTGATTCCCCTGCTGGGCGTGCTCAGCACGGCGCAGGTTTTTCTTTTCGTCCGCAACGTCACGGCGGATGCGGCGGCCGGGCTTTACGCGGCCATCGCCTACGGACTTTGGGCCGTCGGCGGCAGCCTTGGCTATTACCTGTGGGGCGGCCTGCCCAATGAATTGGCCATGCTTTTGTTTCTGGCCATGCTGACCATCTGGCTGGAGCAGGCGGTGCTGCCTTGGCGCATCGCGATCATGGGATTGCTCTACGGCGGCGTCATCCTCGTGCATCATCACGTCATGGTCACCAGCGCCGTGATTCTGGCCGTTTGTTTCCTCTGGTCCGTGCTGAGCCGTTCCGTTAGCGGTCCGTGGAAGACTCTTGCCTTGGCCGTTGCCCTGGCGGTCGTGCTGGACGCGTTTTTCCTGATTCCTTATGCGGCGCGATTGACCACGCTGCATACCACGCGGGTTTTTCACGGCGACGAGCCCTTCACCGATGCTGCGACCATTCCGGAATCTTTTGGATACTTCTTCGCGGGCCTGGCCGCCTTCGGCATCATTACTTGGGGGCTGCGCCGCAAGGCCCAATGTCATTTTTGCGTGTTGTGCGCCGGCGTCGTCCTGGTGGCGTTTTACGTGGCCGCGGAATACGCCATTCCGCGCCTGTTGCAGGGCCGCGGCGGCGAGCGGGCGACGGCCTTCACGCCGTCGAGATTTCTCTCCGATCTGACCTACTTTCTGGCCGTCTTCGCGGGGCTTGGTGCGGCTATCGTGCAGCGGCTGCTCAAGCTGCCCGTGGCTGCGGCGGCCGTCGTCCTGAGCCTTGCCGCCGCTTCGCAGATCAACGTGTGGAAAGACCTGGCGACGCCGCCGGATGTGCCGGATGAGTTCGTCTCGGCCTGCCGCTGGATCAACCGCAGCACGCCCGCGACGACCGTCGTTTTCAACCATGAGCCGTGGACCAGCTACCTCGCCTGGCGGCGCACCATCTTCACGCCAATGCCCATCTCCGAGCCGATCGCGGACCGCTACGTGCTGTACCGTCGCATCGGCGCGCTCTTGACCGGGCAAACCACCCCCGATGACGGCGGCTTGGACGTGGTGCAAATCCTGCCCCGCAACGACTATCATCAACAGCCCGTGTTGTGGAAAGGTTCGGAGCTGGTGGTCGTGCGGTTGTGGCCAAGATAGTGAATCGCGCCTTTGACATCGTGGTGATCGGCGGCGGGCACGCCGGGGCGGAGGCCGCCTGGGCGGCGTCGCGCCTGGGGGCCCAGGTCGCCCTGGTCACACTGGACCCATCCCGCATCGGGCAGATGTCGTGCAATCCCGCCATCGGCGGACTGGCCAAGGGGCAGATGGTGCGCGAAGTCGATGCCCTGGGCGGCCTCATGGGAATCGCCACGGATAACACGGGCATCCAGTTCCGCATGCTGAATCGATCCAAGGGCCCCGCCGTGTGGGGCCCGCGTGCCCAGGCGGACAAATACAAATACGCCAAGGAAGTGCAGCGGCTGCTGGGCACGTGCGCGAATTTGCAGATCATCGGGGGCGAGGTGAGCGAGATCGAAGCCTCGCCCGCCGTGCGAGCCGTGGCCCTGGCGGATGGGACTCACCTGACTTGCCGGGCGGTCATCGTCACCACGGGCACGTTTCTGCGCGGGCTGATGCACACGGGCGAGAAGAAGACCGAAGGCGGACGCGTCGGCGAGGCCGCGGCCAAGGGGTTGTCGGAGTGTCTGACGCGGCTGGGTCTGGAAATGGGCCGGCTCAAGACCGGCACCCCGCCGCGCTTGCGCCGCCAAACAATCGATTTTTCCGCTTTCGAGACCCAGGCCGGCGACGAGGTGCCGGCGCCGTTTTCCTATCTGAACGAATACGCCCCGACGTGGTCGCCGCCGCTGCAACAGGTGTACTGCTGGATCGGCGGCACCAACCCGCAGATCCACGAGCTCATCCGCCAGAACCTGCATCGCGCTCCCATGTACAGCGGGCAGATTCAGAGCATCGGCCCGCGTTATTGCCCCAGCATCGAGGACAAGGTGGTGCGCTTCGCTGACAAGCAGCGGCATCAGATTTTCCTGGAGCCCGAGGGGCTGGATACGGACGAGATTTACTGCAACGGCATCAGCACCTCCTTGCCGGCGGATGTGCAGGAAGCGATGGTGCGCCTGGTCCCCGGCCTGCAACGGGCCGAGATTCTGCGCTACGGCTACGCCGTGGAATACGACATGGTCTGGCCGACGCAGATTCAAAGCACGCTTGCGACCAAGCGCATCGCGGGCCTATTCCTGGCCGGGCAGATCAACGGCACCAGCGGCTACGAGGAGGCGGCTGGGCAGGGGATCGTCGCGGGCATCAACGCCGCCCGTTACGCCGCCGGCGCCGCCGGGACCGCCGGGCGCGAGGCCGATTTCGTCCTGCGCCGCGATCAGGCTTACATCGGCGTTCTGATTGACGACCTGGTGACCAAGCCGCCGACGGAGCCGTACCGCATGTTCACCAGCCGGGCCGAGCACCGTCTGCATCTGCGAAACGACAACGCCGATGACCGCCTCACGCCCCTGGGCCGCGAGATCGGCCTGGTGGATGATGATCGCTGGTCGCGATTTTGCGCCGTGCGTGACGCGGTCGAGAATGCCGCCGCCGGGGCCGTCCAGCCGGACATCGCCCGCCGATTGGAAATCCGCCTCAAGTACGAGGGGTACATCGCCCGTCAGGATCGGCAGATCGAGCGCATGGCCCAGATGGAATCCAAGCTGATCCCCGCGACGGTCGACTACAGCGCCGTGGTCGGCCTGCGCAACGAAGCGCGTCAGAAGCTGGCCAAGTTCACCCCGCGCAGTTTGGGCCAAGCATTGCGCGTCAGCGGCATCACCCCCGCGGACGTGACGGTTCTGGCGATTCACCTGGATCGCCGCAGCCGCGCGGGCAACTGATTTTTGAACCTGCGATTACAGGCGAATCACAAAGGCTTTACAGACGAGATGCGCGCAGGCGCGCAATGCTAGTGCGCGCAAGAAAAATTTCGCAGCTCTGGCCGCTGTTTGGACTTGCGTGCCGTTTGCCGCGTTTTTTTTCACAAAATGTTTTTCCCGGGCGCTCGGACCGAACTGGAAGTGAAATTGGCGAAGCGGTTTTTGGGGCAATATCGCCGTTTTGGAATGTAACTCGTTGTGCGAGCAGCCATGGAAACGGGACGAAATCGCGTAAAGTATTGTATCCATTTATGTTACGTTCCCCAAAGGGGTCCTGACCCCCTTTTTTATTTACATAAGTGTGTTTATGGCAAATGATTGCGCGATGACATAACGCGAAAAACGAGCCGAAGCTAGCGCAAGCCATTGGCTGGATTTTGGTTACGAGAAAAATTTTGGAAACTTTCACCCGCGTGAGGACCATGGGGGTCCTACGAGAAAGTTGAGAGTAGAAAGTAGAAAGGAGAGGTGTCAGGCGATCGGTGCTGCGGCGGTAAGGGCGAAGCGGAATTTCGGCGACACGCCGACCCTCAACCGTCCTTCACAGTCCCCGCTTGAACGACCATGGGCGAAGAACCGGCTCCCTCGGTTTTGGTATAGTGCAGCTTGTGCGAAGGGGCCAATTAACAGGTAGGAGTGGACCCCTTATGGATTCCGGCGGTAGAGACGAGCCTGGAACGCAGCCGGCTAGTTCCGACCCTCCCTTCAGCATGGATGACGCGAAATTCTTTTTTCAAAGTCCTCTCGATAAACCGGTCGCTAATCCGGTGGGTCAGGCGAAGCACAGCACTTTGTCGGCCTTGCGGGGTGACGTTGATTTTTGCATGGGAATCGACCGATCAAATGGAAAACCGTCTCCCGCTGCCCGATCACGAGCGCTCTGGTCTGGCACGATAACGATCATGGCCGGCATTGACCTTCTGGCGAAATTTTATGCCGGATGTGACGACACGGCGCCGGGAAAAGTGGGCGAACGGTTCAAAACTTTCGTCAAAAACTTCCTTGACGGGGCCGATGAGGACGCAGATCTCCTTTACCAATTGCGAAACTCATTGATGCATTCATACAGTCTATCATTCAGAGTCAGTGGATGTCATGTTGACTTGGCTTTCTGCCAGTATCCGCATCTTATTACCCCGAAGCATCCAGACGGAAAAATCGTCGATTTGTTGATACTGTATCGCGAGTTCGAGGCAACGATAGACAAGTATCACCGTGCCGTTGAATCCGATGTAACGCTACAGGCTTACTTCGCGAGGATGTTCCTCAAGTACGGGTCATTTTTTACTTACGAACCACCCCCTTCAACACCGGCGGTTGAAAGTTAGAAGGGGGAGAGCCCAGAACACAGCGAATGGGTCGGGAGTCTTAGATAAATATCAAAGACTCCCGAGCCCTTCGACCCCTTGGAATTCGCTTGACCTGGACGGTTATTTTGCGCCTCAGGGCGTATCGCGCGCGGTCGTGTCGAGCCGAGGTAGCTTCGGTCCTGTACCCCTAATGATGCGATTCGGCGGCCTCCTGGGTGGTTCTGGAGGCGCTTGGGGTGCACTTGGGTTGTTGGGCAGAGGTGCACTGGGCCTCGCCGGTTGGACTGGTTCCGGCGCAGGCGATTGAATTTCGTTGGCCATAAGCTCTCCATTTATGCGGGACTCGGCAGACACAATGACATGCTCGACAAGAAAAAGCAATACATTGCGACAACTAACCAGCGACGAGCATAAAAAAGCAGATCTCCGCGAACTTGATTAGAATCCGCCAGATCTTGCGCAAGGTCAGCAAGATTCTTGGCCTCTTCGCCTCGAATTTGCGTCTCAACGACTTGCGGATCCGTGCCACACTTTTTGTGGTACGCGAAGAGGTTTCTCATATATTCATAAAGTTGTTTGGGTTCAGGTGGATAGAGATACTCCCGATTCCACGCGACCCTCATTATGCGCAGCGATGCAACGAATGTGGTCATAATTAACGCGACCGACGCGAAAAGCGAAAATAACGCCACCCAAAAAATGTAACCGGAGCCAAGGGCTGTCGCCGCCAACGTCCGCTGAAAAAAATAAATGCCACTGCCGAAAAGGGCCGTGATGACCGCGGCTGGCAGATCAAGGCCTCCGTTAATCGCGTCCCTACGCGACAATTCGATGTCAAAAAGATGGCGAAGTATTTCAACCTCGGATTGCTCAGCCATATTCCATTTCCTTAGACCTGGGGTCATTTCACCTGTTCGGATTTCGGTTCATTCTACTCTTTCGCCACGACGGTCTCACGGATTTTGGCCGCCAGCGTCATTTCTCGGAATCCAGAAGGGGGAGAATCCAGAAGGGGGCACGCTGCGCGAGAAAGAAGAGCGGCGGAAAGGGGTGAGCCGCGCCGCGTGAGAAAGTAGATCAGTGGATCAGCAAAGCACGGAAGCAAGAGAGCGACGCGGCGGGGGCGAGACGCGGCAAGGGCGTGGCCGTTCGGCCGTGGGGGCGTACAATTCGCCAGGAATAGGTAGCCAGAGGCGCGACGAGTGGCCGCGGAGGAGGAAAGGTAAGCCATGAAGACGTTCAAATTCTATTTGCCGCTGGTGCTGGGCGCTGTTTTGATCGGTTTCGCACATCCGGCCTGGGGGCAAGACAACGTCAGAGGCGGGTCGGAGCCGATTGTCGGGTCGATCGATCCGGACAAGCTGAGCTATGACTTCCTCGTCGATGGCAACCTGCCCCAGGACGATCCGGCTGCCAAGAAATTCAAGACGCTGCAGGCGGCGTATGCGGCGGCGCCGGAGGGAACAGAAGCAAGGCCGACGGTCATCGGGATCAAGCCCAACGTCTACCAGATCACTGGGAGCATGGAGCGCGTTCCGAGCATGAGCATCACGAAAAACTGGATTACTTTCCTGGGACTCACCAACAACCGCCGCTCGGTGGTGCTGGCGGATAATCGCGGGCTGAGCCAGGGGGCCGATGATGATGGATACGTCATTGACGTGGATGCGACGGGGTTTACCGCGAAGAACCTGACCATCATCAATTACTGCAACGTCGACTACGAGTATCCGGGTGATCCGAGCAAAAACCTCTCCAAGCGATCGGATGTGATTACGCAAGGCGTGGCCCTGCAAAGCCAGGGGGACAAGCACGTGTATGAAAACGTCGCGCTCCTGGGCCGTCTGGACACGATGTTTCTGCGGACTAAGCGGTCATATTTCAAAAACGTGTACATCGAGGGGACGGACGATTGGATGGGCGGAGGCCAGGTCAGCGTTTGGGAGGACTGCACGCTGGTCTACCCGACAGGGGCTGGGGTCATGTCGGCTTCGGGAATTGTCTTCAACCATTGCAGGTTCGAGGCGGCGCGCGGGATGCAATTTTATAAATCGGAACTGCGCAGCGCCACGCGGCCGGACGTACTTGTCGACTGCGTGATGCCGGTGAATTCACCGCAAGCGCCGGTCGCCTGGGTGCGAGGCATGGCCAAGCCCAGGCCAGGTCAGCTTTCCCTCACCTATCACACCAAGGACGCCAAGGGCAATCCCGCGGTCATTTACGATAGCAGCGTAGGGCCGCCGACCTTCAACTACTCAAGGGAGTTGTCGGATCAGGAAGTTTTGGCTTTCAACCCGTGGAACCTGCTTCGAGCCCAGCCGCGTGTCGCGGCCGATGACTGGGACCCGGCCGGAGCGAGGGACAAATATGAAGCGGCCGGGCAGGGGAATATGCCGTTTCGGATCGCGTTGACGGGCGGTTCGCCGTCGGTTCGCCCGGGCGGAGAGGGCGCGACGATCGGCGCGACGGTCACGCCGGTCCGCGCCGACCAGACCATCACCTGGTCGAGCGAATCCGATCTGGTGTCATTGAGCCGGACGACGGGTCCGAATGTGGTGGTGACGGGACAAAATACGACGAGTGAGGCGAAGTGGGTCGCTGTTAAAGCCACGGCGGCCGACGGCATTTACGCGACGGCCTATGTCCAGGTGGAGCCCAAATACGTTGATGCGCCGGCGGTGACGGCGTGGCCCGCGTTGAATCCGCCCGCGGGGGGAATGGTCACGGTGGATTACGCGCTCGATTTGGGCGGTAGGGAGGATCAGTCGCTCGTTTCGTGGTACATCTGCGACGATGCGGCGGGGAAAAATGCGCGGAAAGTTGCCGTCAGCAGGGGAAACCAACCGCTCAAAGCCCTGCCGTTGACGGCGGGCTACGTCGGCAAATACATCAAGGCGACGGTCCAGCCCAAGATCCGGATCAGCGATCCCGGTCCGGAGGTGCAGGCGGTGAGCGCAAATCCCGTGGCGGCAGCGGACGTGCCATCCACCACGGTTTCGCCCAATTTCAGGAACTTCGTACCGGAGGCCAACGCCGCGTACGTGAGCGGATTGTGGACGGTCCTGGGCACTTGGAACATCGTGCCCGGAGATAATTTTGTGAATGGCTACGGCGTTGCGGACAGCGCGCTGATCGTGCCCCACGATAAATTGGTGAATGGCTACGGCATTCGCCCCAGCGCTCCAGGCTATCTTCTCTATCAGCAGGACGCGGACTGCGGTGACATGCAGGTTGACCTGGTGATGGCGGCCGAAAAGGCGGGGGCGGTGTTTTCGGTACCGGGGTCGCCCGCGGATAGCGGCGCGCGCAACCTCCATTCGGACATCTATATCAAGTATGATCCGCGCACCAAGAATGGCTACGCCGTGCGGTTTTGGAGAACGAACCAGTCCGCGTCAAAATGTATGTTTCAACTTTATAAGATTGAGAACGGCGCGGGATCGCCGCTGAACGACCAGCAACTACTGAGCGGCGTATTTAAAGTAAGCACCCACATGACCCTCAGAGTCACCGGCGCCACCCTGGCGGTCAGCGCGTTCAACGACAGCGATAAGGAGACACTAGCCCTGGAAGGAAAAATCGCGCCGAATCGCTTTGGGGGAGCCGGCGTGTCCTGGATGCGAGGCAGCAGCATTATTTTCAGCCGCATCGAGATATCCTACCCGGGCACGGAACCGGCAAAATAGCCGCCGGTTACGCGGCTGGCCACGCTGCGCGAGAAAGTGGAGCAGTAGATCAGTGGAGCAGGGAAGCAGAAGAGGGAGCGGGAATTCAAAGGGGTCGCGAGCTTGATGGTTGTGGATTCGCCGGCAATCTGCTGAAATAATCGCGTGCATTGTGAAACTTCCAACTCCTTTGATTCGTCCCTTTGATTCGTCCGATCTCCCGATGGGCGCACACGCACGAACGATCCTGGTTTGGGCGGCGCCGGCGTGCGTGCTAACTCTGGTTCTGACACTTATCTCGTGCCAGAATGGGGCCAACCCGCCGGACGAAGCGGCGACAGGCGACCCTTTGCGACCGGTCACTTGGCTGGCGACGGCTGCGTCCGCGTCCCGGCCGGCCGGTCCCACCAGCGCCATGGTCTATATCAAGACGGTGGTCGAGAAGAAGTACGGCTTCCTGGCCCATATCGTCGGGAAGCGAGACATCACTGTGCGCCATACCTTATATGACGTTGACCATAGCTGGTGGGATAACCCACTGATCGCGTATGCCGAAACGCCGTTCGCGCACCCCGACGTGATCGGCCAAGCCGACGCTGAAGCGATTGTCGGCGAGGGCGCCAGTGCAAATGTTAGCGTGCGGCTGACGTTGGTCCCGCATATGGTCGTTGCGGTGAAGACGATGCCCCGAAGCGACGGCATCAAGGGCACCATCACCGTTTCCATCAGCACCGTTGCCGACTTCTTTGACGGCGATTGGACAGAGATGGTCCGGGCAAAAGACAAGCGGCTCAGCTTCAGTTTTGATACCTGCGATCCCCGCAAGCAGCTTCAGCAAATCGTGCACGAAACCAGGACAATTCCCGCATTCTCGCTGGAACGTTACACCCGCGGCCACAAGAAATGGGAACCCAGGAGCCGTTGGCCCGACAAGTTTGAAAGCGGCGACGGGCGAACCGTCATTTACGGCAAAGACATAATATTGGATGTCACTGGCTACCGATATGTGGAGCGGTGACGGTCTGACCCTTCATTGCTGTCGGAAGATACGTGGTTGCCGCAGCGAGCCATGCCGCAACCGGAAGCCAGAAGGGGGACATCCGAAGGGGGAGGGACGCCCGTGCTTATGGCGGCGGAGCGGTTGGCGCTAGAGCAACTCGGGTCCGCGGCGCAGGGCCAGGGGGGACGAACGATCTCCGACATGGCGTAAACCGTTCGCATGGGGGCCGGGCGCGAGCGGATGAGCTGCGCTAGGGCGGCCGGCGGTGATCGGCGGCGTGCGAGCCGCCGTAACGCTTGGTCCAAAGGCGATATCCGCCTTGGAATGCGTTGGAATTGTGTCCCAGGCGCGTGCCGGGCGGAAGTTTCTTGAGCAGTCTGGCGTTGCCGCCGCCGAGCACAACATAGTCGGCCTCCACCGCGCTCTTGAGTTGCTGGACGACCTCGTTCACCTGATGACGCCATTTCTTTTTCCCCTGCCGCTTGAGGCCGGCCAGACCCAAATAATGTTCATAGGTCCGGCCCTTCCTATAGAGCAAGTGGGCCAGTTCCATCGGCTCCAGCACATGATCCACGATCAGCGCCGAGCCAAGCCCCGTACCCAAACCGAGAAAGAGCATCCGGCCGCCGTGATAACTGCCCAGCGCTTGCATCGCGGCGTCATTGACGATTCTTACCGGCCGGCGGAACGCCTTTTTGAAGTCAAATCCAACCCAGCCGCGTGCGAGGTGGCGAGGTTCAATGATGGGACGGCCATGGATCACGACTCCGGGATAGCCGATCGAAACGGCGTCATATTTCCAGTCGGCGGTGGCCGCGCGCACGGCGGCGACCATCTTCGCGGGCGTCATTCTGGGGCCGGAGGGAATGACGACCCGCTTCTTTTGGCCGGTGGCCAGCAGCTTCACGTTCGTGCCGCCGATGTCGATCACCAGAATCTTCATGCGATCCATAAACGGCAAAAGCCGCCCTAGGGACGCGGGGACGTTCGTGCGTGCGGTTCCAGCAGAACCGCCCCCGTGTCGGCGCTGGTCACTTGTGCGGCGTATCGCGCGAGGTATCCGAAGTCGATCTTCGGCGGCGGACACTTCCAGGCGGATTTGCGGCGGGCCAGCTCGCTTTCGCTTACTTCGAGTTCGAGCTTGCGGTTGGGAATGTCGATGCTGACGAAATCGCCGCTCTGAATCAACGCGATGGGACCGCCGACGGCGGCTTCGGGAGAAACGTGTCCGATGCAAGCGCCGCGCGTGCCGCCGCTGAATCGGCCATCGGTGATCAAGGCGACGCTGTCGCCCAGGCCGCGGCCCATGATGTTGGCGGTGGGCGCGAGCATTTCCTGCATGCCGGGTCCGCCGCGCGGGCCTTCGTAACGGATCACCACCACGTCGCCCGCCTTGACGCGGCCTTCGAGGATTCCCTGGGCCGCGGACTCTTCGCTTTCAAAGATGACCGCGGGGCCGCGGAACTTGTGCATGTTGGGAGAGACGGCGCCGGTTTTGAGAACCGAACCATGGGGAGCGAGATTGCCAAACAAGACCGCCAGGCCGCCGCGCTCGCTGTAGGGATTGTCCAGGGGCCGGATCACGTCGCGATCTTTGGTGACGGCGCCGGCGATATTCTCGCCCAGGGTGCGCCCGGTGACGGTGATGCAATCGGGATTCAGCACGCCGGGTTTGCCGGACAACGTTTTGAGGATGGCGCTGATGCCGCCGGCGCGATCGACGTCTTCCAGGTGATATTTGCCGGCGGGGCTGACCTTGCATAGATACGGGACGCGGGCGCTGACCTCGTTCAGATGGTTCAAATCGAAGGGAGTGCCGGCCTCGATGGCGATGGCCAGCGTGTGCAGCACGGTGTTGGTGCTGCCGCCCATGGCCACGTCGAGGGCGAAGGCGTTCTCGAACGCCTTGGGCGTCATGATGTCGCGGGGGCGGATATTGCGGCGGACGAGCTCGACGATTTTCTGGCCGGCGAGCTTGAACAACTCGTCTCGTCGCGGGTCGGTGGCCAGGATGCTGCCGTTGCCGGGCAGGGCCAGGCCCAGGGCCTCGCAGAGGCAATTCATGCTGTTGGCGGTGAACATGCCGGAGCATGAGCCGCAGGTTGGGCAGGCGTATTGTTCGATTTCGGTCAACTGCTCGACGCTCATTTTGCCCGCGGAAACCTGGCCGACGCCTTCAAAGACGGTGATCAGATCGATCACCTTTCCCGACGGCATGACGCCTGCCTTCATCGGTCCCCCGCTGACGAAGATGGCGGGGATGTTGACGCGGGCGGCGGCCATCATCATCCCCGGCACAATCTTGTCACAGTTGGGAATGCAGACCACGCCGTCAAAACAATGGGCCCGCAACATGGTCTCGACGCAGTCGGCAATCAATTCGCGGCTGGCCAGCGAATACTTCATGCCGACGTGCCCCATGGCGATTCCGTCGTCCACGCCGATGGTGTTGAATTCAAACGGCACGCCGCCGGCAGCGCGAATCGCTTCGCGGACCTTGCGGCCGACGACGTCGAGGTGGGCATGGCCGGGGATGATCTGCACGAAAGAATTGCATACGGCGATGAACGGCTTGTCGAAATCCGCGTCGCTTTCAATGACGCCCGTGGCCCGCAGCAAGCTGCGATGGGGGGCGCGGATCATGCCCTTCTTGATGGTGTCGCTGATCGCCATGCGTATTCCTCCAGCCGTGACGGCTAAGACAAGAGATCATGGTTGTCGCTTCGCACAACCTGGAGGTGAGCGGTTAACATCTACCCAATTGAGGGTCAAGAAAAATTCTGGAAATTTGGACACCCGTGCCCATTGCGGCGGAACTTGTGGCGCTAGAGGAGCTCGGGGCCGCGGCGCAGGGCCAGGGGGGGACGCACGATCTCCGAGAGCACGTAAATGGTTCGCAGGGCCGCCGGGCGCGAGCGGATGAGCTGCGCAAGGGCGGCGGCGGTGATGGGCGGCGTGCGAGCCGCTGGAGGAGCGGGGGCGGGGGCGACCGGGGGCGCGGGGGCCGGTGAAGCCGACGGCAGAGGCGGTATGGGCGGCTTTCGGCCCTGATGGATTTTTCGCGGCGTTGGCGGACGGACGGCAGCGGCTGGACGCCAGGGCGGCGTCTGGGTCGCCATGCGCTGCGGGGTCGGGGCGCGAGGGGATGAGGGGCGCGGCAGGGGCGGCGCGAAACGCGGAGACGCGGTGGAACGCGGCGGTGGCTGGCGAAAGCGCGACGGAGGCGGGGGGGCGGGGGGCGGCTGCGCCGGACGCGGGAGAGTGGGTCGCGGCGGTTGCGAACGGTCACCCAGCATTCCGAAAATCGCGCGAATGATCAGTTCGATCAGCTCGTCCATGGTTCGGTGGTCGGGTTCTGCCGACTAAAGTCGGCAGGCCGGCATCAGGTCTTGCTGTCCGATGGTTTGGCGATGGCTTGGCGCATCGACGTATCCGATTGAATGTTCTGGAGGCGATAGTAGTCCATCACGCCGAGGTTGCCACTGCGCAGGGCGTCGGCAATCGCCTTGGGGATTTCGGCCTCGGCCAGGACGACGGTGGCGCGGTTTTCGGCCTGCTTGGCGACGTGTTCCTGCTCGTAGGCGACGGCCATGGCGCGGCGCTGCTCGGCCTCGGCCTGGAAACGCCGCTTGTCGGACTCGGCGCGGTCGGCGGCCAGCTTGGCGCCGATGTTTTCGCCGACGGTGATCTCGGCAATGTCGATGGAGAGAATCTCGAATGCGGTGTTGGCATCGAGGCCCTTGGCGAGGACGGCCTTGGAGATTTTGTCGGGGTTTTCCAGGACGTGCTTGTAGTCCGCGGCGGAGCCGATGGCGGTGACGATGCCTTCGCCGACGCGGGCGACGACGGTTTCCTCGGTGGCGCCGCCGACCAGGCTGCGGATGTTGGTGCGCACGGTGACGCGGGCTTTCACTTTCAGTTGGATTCCGTCCTTGGAAACGCCGTCGATGGTGGGCTGGCCGAACTGCGGGTTGGGCACGTCGATGACTTTGGGATTGACGGAGGTCTGGACGGCTTCGAGGATGTCGCGGCCGGCCAGGTCGATGGCGGTGGCGGTTTGCCAGGGCAAGTCGATGCCAGCCTTGCTAGCGGCGATCATGGCGGCGATGACGCGCTGCACATCTCCACCGGCCAGCATGTGGCTTTCCATCTCCGGCTGGCTGACCTGCAAGCCGGCGCGGCTGGCCTGGATGCGGCCGTTGACGATCACCAGGGTGTTGACCTTCCGCAGGCGCATGCCCAGCAGTTCCATCAGGCTGACGCGTGCGCCGCTGACCATGGCGCGGACGTACAGGCCGATGAACTGCGCCAAAAATGCGAAGAAGACCAAGCCGATGACGATGACGACGGCGGCAATCACGAACACGACCGCGCCGCCGCCTCCGGCGCCATCCCCCAGCACGTGGATCGAGTGCATAGTGTTTCCTTTCTGCGGCGACATTTTAGCAGAAAGCCTACCGGGGCCGTATGCGCGCGGCAATTTATTAACCTTTTCTGGTGTGCGGGCAGGAAAATCCCTAACATGGGGGCCGTCCTGGCAGGATCAAAGAAGCGGAGAATCCACCCATGGCCAAGACCGGCTCGTCGACCGTGTCCGTCCCGCCCTACGCCCAGCTCCGGCAACGTCCCACGAACTTCCGTTGGGTGGTGTGCGGGCTGCTGTTTTACGCGACGACGATCAACTATGTGGATCGCGCCGTGCTCGGCGTGCTCGGACCCACGCTCCAAAAGAACATGCACTGGTCGGACGTGGAATTCGGAAAAGTGAACGCGGCGTGGACCGCGGCGTATGCGCTGGGGTTCATTTTCATGGGCCCGCTCATCGATAAAATTGGCACGCGACTGGGGTACGCGATCGCGTTGGGCTTCTGGTCCTTGGCCGGCGGCTGCCACGCGCTGGCGCGGAGTGCACTGCAGTTTGGGATATGCCGATTCATGCTCGGATTTTGGGAAACGGGGAACTTTCCCGCCGCCATCAAGACCGTCGCCGAATGGTTCCCCCAGCGCCAACGCGCCACCGCCACTGGAGTCTTTAACGCGGGATCCAATGTCGGCGCCGTTCTGGCGCCTCTGGCAATTCCACCGATTGTTATGCTATGGGGCTGGCCGGCCGCTTTTCTCATCACGCCCATTTTGGCGTTGATTTGGATTGTGATGTGGCTGACGATGTTTCGCAGTCCCGCCGTCCATCCACGCGTGAATCAGGCGGAACGTGATTTGATCTTGTCGGATTCACCGCCAGCCAGCACCGCGACGGCGCGCTGGCGTGTACTCTTGCCGCATCGTCAGACCTGGGCGATCGTGGTCGGCAAAACACTCACCGATCCCATCTGGTGGTTTTACCTTTTCTGGTCGGGGAAATTTTTTTCCGACCGCTTTCACGTCAAGCTCGCGGGGCTGGCGGCGCCGCTGATTTTGATCTTCGTCATGGCCGATGTCGGCTCGCTCCTGGGCGGATGGTTTTCCTCGGCCTTGATAAAGCGCGGCTGGACTCCCAACGCGGCGCGAAAGACCGCAATGCTCACCTGCGCCCTATGCGTTGCGCCGGTATCGCTCGCGCCTGTGGTCTCCAACATGTGGGTCGCCGCGGCTTTGATCAGCTTGGCCGCCTCGGCGCATCAGGGATTCTCAGCCAACATTTTCACATGCACCTCCGACATGTTCCAAAAGAGCGCCGTGGGCTCAGTAGTGGGCCTGGCCGGGTTCTGCGCCGGCACTGCAGGAATACTCATGAACTACGGCTCGGGTGCGATCAAGCAAGCGACGGGCAGTTATCTGATCATGTTCATCATCGCCGCGTCGGTTTACGTGCTTGCGGTGGTGTGCGTGCATTTATTGGCGCCGCGGCTCACGCCTGTGGATTTGACGGAACCGCGGCCATTCCCTGTTATGGCGCGAATATTTCTGGTGCTCGCGGTCGTGGCGTCAGTTTTTGGTCACTTTAGCCTCCTGGGTCTCGTTGTGTCCGCTGTCGGATTGTTCGCAGCCATCGTCTCCTTCACGAAAAACCGACGGAGCACGGACCTGGCCGCAGGCGTTTACTTGGCGCTTTGCATCGTTTTGACCGCGATCTCGACGTTCAACGCGTTGTCGGCCCATGTTCCGGTCCCAGCCATCGTTGTTGTCGTCTTGTTGAGAGGGGGGTTAAGCGCTCTCCTTACCGGGGCCGCGTTACTGTGCATATAGTCGGAAAACGAAAATAGGGGAAGGCGAAACGGATCCACCAATGGCGGGGCTAGGAGCTGGGCGCCGGTAAGATATCACAATTCGTTTTGCATCGGTAGAGGATGCATTATGAGTTGCAGTTCGGAATTCGGGCGTGGTCGTTGGGGACGCGATGGATGCTGCACAGCGGGTGCACGCGCCTTACGGCCACGGGTTTCATTCTTTGCAGCGCGCGACAACGGGGTGAATTGGCAAACTCGGCAAAGTCTGACGGGGGCCGGCGGAGTTTGCGCATTCTGCCTGACCGGCATAAACCACGCATAAAAAATTGTGTGATAAGAGTCTGATAAGCGCCATCTGCGGCGCGACGCGTGCTCATTTGCGCGCGCCGGGGCGAGGCGGATTTTTTTTCAATCGCGGCGGCGATTCCATTAAAGCCCTGTTTTTTCGATGATTTATGGTGCTGGCGTCATCCGATAACTGGGCGAATCTGCGGGGGCGGGGGTATCGATTAGGGGGCTTATTTCGCCGTCTTCCGGGCCATCGGCAAAAGTTGCGTGTACGGAGTTAAGTGACAGAATTGCAGGGTCGATGAGAAACGAGCATCCGGCTTCGAACTCACATCCCGTCTGCGCTTAGCTGATGTGATTGAGTCGGGTTGGAGGGGCGGCGCTGCAAATGGGCAGCGCAGTCTCAGACGCATGTGCGCTTGCGCGCGTCGAGTGCCGGACCTGTGGTTTCGGAACTCAAGGCGCCGGCCGAGCGGCCGAGGGCCGACGCGGAACTACTTGGTCGCCTTTTCGGGAGAACAACATGAAGGCGATTGCGAATTTCGTGACCAAGCTCCTCAAGGACGAACAGGGCGGTGAGGTCCTGGAATACGTCCTGATCGCGGGTCTGATCGTTGTGGCCGCCATCAGCATCATCAGCTGGGTCGGCACCAAGGTCGCCGCCAAGTGGACGTCGCTGAACAGCTCGCTGTAAGCAGCGGACTGTCAAGCGGCCGATGGATGCTGCAACGAGGGAAGCGGCGGCAGGCGCGGCTACCGGCCGGCGCCGTTCTGGCTGCTGGCAAATCCAGCGGCAACCATCGGCAAGTCTTGGCCGCACAAATTTCAGGGTGGTGGAAATAGGGACTTTGGTCCACCGTTTCCACCCCCTGTCTTTTTGCCGGCCGGGTGGTATGGGCTTAACCGCGCTGGCGTTGGCGTCGATGAGAGCGATGGCGGCAAGTGTCGGATGTTTTCCTAAACGCCGCCAAGGAATCAACATGAAAAGACTCATCAAGCGGTTCGGGGAGTTGTTGAACGATCAGACCGGTGGCGAAGTGATCGAATATGTTTTGATTGCGGCGCTGATCTCCGTGGCGGCGATCACGCTGATCGCGTGGGTTGGCACGAAAGTCGCCGCCAAGTGGACCTCGGTCAACAGTTCACTGTAGCGTGCAGCGTCCGAAGGAATGGGCGTTGTTGGGATGCGATGATCCAGAGCATGACATGGCCGCTGGTGATCCGCGTGGCTCCGCTGCTGGCGTTGCTGGTGGTGGCGGCGGTGATCGACCTGCGGCATCGCCGGATTCCCAATTGGCTGACCTTCGGTTTGATGGCGGCGGGGCTGGCCAAAGCGATTTGGTTCGGCGGGCTGGCCGGCGCCGGTCACGCGGCGCTGGGGTTGCTCGCCGGCGGCGGCTTGGCCCTGGTGCTGTTTGCCCTCTCCGCGTTGGGCGGTGGAGACGTGAAGCTGCTGGCGGGGATCGGGGCGTGGTTGGGAGCCGGGCCGGTGTTTTTGGTGTTCATCGTCGAGGCGGTCGTGGGAATGGTGATCGTTTTGGTCCAGGCCGCGGCTCAGGGTCGGATGCGGACGCTGCTGCGAAACAGCACGATCATCGCGGCGAATTTCGCGTGCGCATCGGAGGTGGGATTGGATCATGCGATCGAGAGCGGCAAGGTGTGCCGAAGCGTGGCGCGCCCGCTTCCGTATGCGGTGCCGATCCTGATCGCGACGCTGATTGTTCTATCGATGGGCAATTTGGCCGGGAGCTGAACATGGCAATGCGCATCGTGAATGTGCGGGAAGGTGTCGGAGCGAGGGGGCGGCGCCATGGCGGCGCCGTGCTGGAAATGGCGATCACGGGGGTGTTGCTGTGCATGATTTGCTTCGGCGCCATCGAGGGGGGCTGGTTCTTTTACTGCAAGAACATGATGCAGGGCGCGGCCCGCGAGGGATGCCGAATGGGGATCGTCGCCGGGGGCACCGCCACGGCGGTCAACAACGAGATTCTGCAATATTTACAGCAGGGCGGACTTGCTAAGAGTGCCGCGGTGTCCGGCGGCGGGCCTTACACGATCGCCGCGGGCGGTACCACGCAGTACACCATCAAATATTACGACTACAACTTCACCACGACGACGCAGACGTCGGTGACCGATCCATCCGCGGTACCGGTGGGCGATGGCTTCGTGGTGGAGATCGACGCGACCTGGGGCGTGGTCGGGGGGGCCATGCGCCCCATGAGGTTGTTGAATACCAACAAGATCGTCGTTGCCGCTACGACCATGCGCAAGGAAGGGTGATAACTCACCTGATCGCATCGGGCGATTTGGATGGATGGGCATCCGATAAAAGCGCCGGGTGGGGGACGGATGAGACGGTGTTGCGCACATCGGTAGGGACCTTGATCGTCGGATAACGCAAGGCGGCACCGGGTCGCAAAGTTGCTACAGACGTTCTAAACCGGAAACCCGATTTTTCCGAAACTTAGATGGTCGAAGGCGAAAGTTCTTCGGGAGACATTTTATGAACCTCAAGAAAGTCACTCCGCTGATTTTGGCGTTGTGCCTGGGCTTGCTGACCCTTTGGATGGCAACGCGACTGCTCATGAGGCAGCAAGCCGAGTCTGCGGCGCAGCCGCAGCGGCCGCAGGTGGTTGTCGCCAGACAGAACATCGACGCCGGGTCGGTTCTGACGGACGAGAACCTGACGCGCAGCGAGGTGGCGGTGGATTCGCTGCCGGCGTCGGTGTTTAAGGACGCCAGCGAGATCCGCGGCCGCGTGGCGACGGTGCCGATCATCCAGGGGCAGGTGATCACGGAGACGCTTTTGGCGGCCAAGGGCGTGGGCGCGGGCCTGCAGGCGGTGGTGCCGCAGGGCATGCGCGCCGTGACGCTGGACATCAACGAGATCACCGGTGTGGCGGGCAACATCGTGCCCGGGTGCCACGTCGACATCCTGCAGACGATGCGTGATGACCGGACGGGCGACCAGATGGCGCGGACGATCGCGCAGAACGTGAAGGTGACGGCGGTTGGGATGCGTCACAACCCCGGCGAGAACGTCGACAGCGGCGGCCGCAGCGTGACCGTGCTGGTCACACCGCAGCAGGCCGAGTTGCTCGAGCTGGCCAGCGCGACCGGCCGGCCGCGTTTTTCACTGCGCGGCGGGAACGATCTGGCGTTGACCAGTACCGCGGGCGTTACCCTGATCGATCTTCGCGGTCATGAAAGCGGTCAGAAGGACGAGTTCAACACGGTCCGGCCGCTGGTGGACGTGGATTCGAGCACCACTCAGCCCTCGACCCAGCCCAGCGTACCGTTGCAATGGACGATCCGCGTGGTGCGGGGCGGCACCGAGACGGAAGTGCGCTTCGACGTACGCAAGCCGGTGGCGGAACTGGGCACCTCGAATACGGGCCTATTGCCCTGAAGCGGTGCGATCGTTCGGGCAGGAGGGACGGCAGTAGTCCTTTAACCCTGGGGTTCGGATCATGGAAGTCACACGAGAGAGCACGATGGGTTTGAAGCGGAATTCTGGATGGCGGCGTCAGATCCGGCTGGCGTTGGTGGCGGTGGTGGCGTTGACAACGCTGCACGCGCTGGCGACGGCCCAGGACCAATCGCCCGCCGCGGCGCCCGCCGCGGCGCCCGCCGTGGTCGCCAGCACGGACGGTTTTGAAAAGATCATGCTGGAACCGGGCAAGGCGGCGAAGTTTTCGCCGGGGCACCGGATCAAGAAGGCCAACATCCTTCTGCCCGACATAGCCGACGTGGTGCCGCTGGGTCCGGCCGAGCTGCTGGTCACGGCCAAGAAGCCGGGCCTAACGCAGTTGATCATCTGGGATGACTCCGACCGGACGCACGTGGTTGACGTGCAGGTCACCACGGACATCGACATGCTGCGCAAGCAATTGGCGGCGATGTTCCCGGACTGCAAGATCACGGCGGAGCAGACCGGCGCGGCGATCGTGCTGCGCGGTCAGGTGCCCGATTTGCAGACAGCCGACAAGGCGTCGCAAGTGGCGGCGTCCTACGGGAAAGTGCTCAACTTCCTGGAGGTCGCCGGTGGCCAGCAAATCATGCTGCAAGTTCGCTTCGCCGAGGTGAGCAAGCAGGCCGAGAACGATTTGGGGTTTAATTTTGCCGGCTCGGATGGGGTCTCGTTCGTCACCAACAACACAGGCAAGGACCTGTTCACTTTGGCGTCAGCCACCAGCAGCGCGCCGGGAGTGCCGGTCATCAACCTCCAGGTGCCGACCAATCCCGTCTCCGGGATTTTCGGAGGCGGAAGCTTTGCCCGCTCGGCTTTCGTGTATTTCGTCAATGCTTTGCAGACGAACAACGTCCTGCGTCTGTTGGCTGAGCCCAACTTGGTCACCACCAGCGGTCAGGAGGCGACATTCCTGGCCGGCGGGTCGTTCCCGTATCCGGTTCCACAGAGCGGCTCGGGCGGCAGCACCACCATCACCATCCAGTACCAGGATTACGGCGTCAACCTGAGGTTTACGCCGATCGCCCTGGGCGGCGGGCGCGTCCGCTTGAAGGTCGCGCCGGAGGTCAGCGAGCTGGACTACAGCCACTCGGTGACCGTGGCCGGCACCTCGGTGCCCGGGCTGACCAAGCGGAACGTCAACACGACGGTGGAGCTGGCCGAGGGGCAGACGTACGCCCTGGCCGGTCTGCTGCAGGACAACGTGACGGCGTCCAACTCGCAGTTCCCGATGCTGGGCGACTTGCCGGTGATCGGCGCGCTGTTCCGTTCGGTGCAATACCAGAGGAATGAGACGGAACTGGTTGTGATGGTGACGCCGGTGCTGGTGCATGGGATCGATCCGGGTGACGTGACGGACATCCCCGGCGAGAAGTGGCGCAGTCCGACCCAATGGGACTTGTTCTTCAAGAAGGACCTGGGCGGAGAAGTGGTCAGCGCCTCTTCGGCCGCGACGCAGCCCAGCGCGACGGATGTGGCGGCCGGCAGGCCCAAGTCCAACGCGCCGGCGCCGCTGTTCCAAGGCAGCTACGGCTTCAGCCCGGCGCAGCCGAGCGCGGGCGCTTCGCCCGGGCCAGTCCGTTAGCGGTTGCGCGTAGGTCGTCGTCCTGCTGACTCAGGAAATTCGCCATGTATGTTCAATTGAATTGTGCCATCGTCGACGCCGACCAAGCCAACCGCGAGGAGTTGGCCACGTTTCTGGTGCGATTCGGCGCTCAGCCGGTGGGCCAGTTCGCCACGGTGGAGCAGTTGGCGGATCTGCTGAGCCGGCCGGACGCGCCGGCGCTGGCGATCGTCAACCTCGATCCCCTGCCGCAGGAAACATTGAAGAAGGTGGCGCCACTGCCGCGGCAGTATCCGTCGATCACCTTCTTCCTCATGAGCCAGACGGTGGACCCGGACCTGCTGATGGAAGCGATGCACCTGGGCGCGCGTGAATTCATTCCGCTGCCGATCAGCGAGCAGAAGTTTTCGGCGGCGATCGAGCGTGTGGCGCAGGTGCGCGGCATGGGTCGGCGGGCGCGGATCATCCACGTGGTGCCGACGGTCGGGGGGTGCGGCTCGACGACGGTGGCGTGCAACGTCGCCGCCGCCATGGCGCAGAATTGCAAGGCCGTCCTGATCGACATGGACCTGATGCGCGGGGGCGTGGCCAGCTACTTCGACACCCGTGCCCGATACACCATTTCGGACGTGATGGAAGCGGGCGACAAGCTGGACAAGCAGTTGTTGGACAACGCCCTGACGATCCACAAGAAGAGCAACCTGGCGATCCTGGCGCGGCCGGAAATGCCGGAGGACACGCAGCGCGTCAGCGAGGCGGGTCTCACCCGGCTGCTGAACGTGCTCAGCCGGGTGTTCGACGTGGTCGTGATCGACTCGATCATGAGCATTTCACCGATGTACGCGTCGCTGATCCGCGGGGCGGACATCAACCTGCTGGTGATGGAACTCAACGTCCCCAGCGCCAAGAACGCCGAGCGATTCGTGGGCGCGCTGCGACGCATGGGGATCGACTCCACGAAGATTCGCACGGTGGTCAACCGTTTCGTCAAGCGTGGCAACGACATCGAACCGGAAGAACTGGAACGGTCGCTGGGGCTGAAGGTGTTCTGGCAGATTCCCAACGATTTCAAGAGCGCGATTGCGGCGATCAACTTCGGCGAGCCGGTGGTGCTGCGTTCGCCCAAGAGCGAAATCAGCCAGAGTTTGGTGCAGCTGGCCTCGAAGCTGTCGGCCAAAGCGGGCAACGGGTCGGCGGCCAGCGGAGTGGGAGGGAGCGTGGCGGCCTGACGGCAGGCGTCGCTGGATCGTTGCTAGGTCAGGCAGACTATGGGATTGTTCACCCGATCCAATCCGCCGCCGGGAGCGACCACGGCGGCCGTGCAGGCGCCGGAGAAGCCGCGACCCACGAGTCCGGAATCGCCGGTGGTCGTGCCGTTGGCCCCGCCGGCGCCGGCGCGGCCCAACGTCAGCGTTGCGCCGATACAGATCGCCGAGCGAAACCATCATTTTGAACAACTCAAGGTCAGAATCCACCAGCAGTTGGTGGAGCGTCTGGACGTTCAGAACCTGCGGACGTTGCCGCCCGACACCGTGCGCGCCGAAGTCCGCATCGTCATCAAGGACCTGTGCCAGAACGAAAAGAGCCTGCTGAGCAGCGGGGACCAGGAACGGCTGATGGACGAGGTGATGGACGAGACGTTCGGCCTGGGTCCGTTGGAGACGCTGCTGAAGGACCCGGCGATCACGGACATTCTGGTGAACCGATTCGACAAGGTGTACGTGGAGCGTGGCGGGCGGCTGGAGCGCGTGGACGTGCGCTTCCGGGACAACCAGCATTTGCGGCAGATCATCGACCGGATCGTGGCGCTGGTGGGCCGGCGCGTGGATGAGACCAGCCCGATGGTGGACGCGCGTCTGGCCGACGGCAGCCGCGTGAACGCCATCATACCGCCGCTGGCGCTGGACGGCCCGGCGATGAGCATCCGGCGATTCGGCGCCAAACCGTTGCAGTTGGAAGACCTGATTCGCTATGGGGCGTTTCCCACGGTGCTGATGGATTTTCTGTCGGCGGCCGTGCAGGCGCGATGCAGCATTTTGATCAGCGGCGGCACGGGTTCGGGCAAGACGACGCTGCTGAACTGCCTGTCGCGCTACATTTCCGCCGACGAGCGCGTGGTCACCATCGAGGATGCGGCGGAGCTGCAATTGCAGCAGCCGCACGTGGTGCGCCTGGAGACGCGCCCGCCAAACATCGAAGGGCGCGGGGAAGTGACGCAGCGCGACCTGGTGAAGAACTCGCTGCGCATGCGTCCGGACCGGATCATCATCGGCGAGGTGCGTTCGGGCGAGGCGTTGGACATGCTGCAGGCGATGAACACCGGGCACGAGGGGTCCATGACGACGATCCACGCCAACACCACGCGCGACGCGATGGCGCGGTTGGAGGTCATGATCGCCCTGGCCGGTTACGACATTCCGTTGCGCGCGTTGCGCAATCAGATCTCCAGCGCGATCCAGTTGATCGTGCAGGTGGCGCGCCTGCCCGGCGGCAAACGGCGCGTGGTGCGCGTCACGGAGATCACCGGCATGGAGGGGGACAGCATCCAAATGCACGACCTGTTCGTGTGGGAGCAGACGGGCGTGGACGTCGACGGGCACGCCGTGGGGCACTTCGCGGTGACCGGGATTCGCGCCCGTTGCACCGAGCGCATCGAATCGCGCGGCATCGCGTTGCCCATGGACCTGTTCCACCGACGGAAGATCGAATGCGTGTGAGGCAAGAACCTTCTTCTTGAGGACGCGGGCTCGTCCCGCGGCTTGTTATGCAACAGTTGATACCGCCTCTTCTTCTGGCCAGCACGGTGACGCTGATGGTCTTCGGACTGATCCAGCTCATCGGCGGGTTGACCGAAGGCAAGCGGCGCTTGCAGCAGCGGCTCAGCGGCGAAGGCAAGAGCGAGGGGTTCGACCCGGCGACGCTGACCGTCGTCCGCCGGCAGGCCGAGATCAAAGGCATTTCCGGCGTGCTGGCGCAGCTCCCACTGATGACGGAGCTGTCGCGCCGCATCACGCAGACCTGGCCGAACCTGTCGCTGGCGAAGTTTTCCTTCCTGGTGCTGGCGGTGGGCCTGGGCGCGGCGATCATGATCGGACGGGTCACGGAGTCGCTGTTCCTGGGCATTTGCGGCGGCGCGTTCTTGGGCTCGATTCCCGTGCTGATCCTGAACCATAAACGCAACCGGCTGGACCGGCTGATGATGGATCAGTTGCCCGACGCCCTGGATTTTCTGTCGCGAATTCTTCGCGCCGGCCACAGCTTGAGCACGGGTCTGCAGATGATGGCGGAGGAGCTCCCCGAGCCGCTGGCCACCGAGTTCCGCCGCTGCTACGACCAGCACAGCCTCGGCCAGCCGCTGGAGGAGGCGCTGAAGGATGCGGCGCTGCGGGTGGACAACCCGGACTTCGGATTCTTCGTGACGGCCATCCTCATCCAGCGCCAGACCGGCGGCGATCTGTCGGAAGTGTTGGGCAACATCAGCGACATGATTCGTCAGCGCATCCGCCTGGCCCAGCACATCAAGGCCAAGACGGCCGAGGGGCGTTTCACCGGCAACGTGCTGGTCGCCTTCCCCGTGCTGATGTTCTTTGTGATGTACTATCTCAACCCCCACTACGTCGATGACCTGATCCACACGCACACGGGAATCTGGATGTTGGCCGTCGCCGGCGCCATGCTCGTCGTGGGCTCGATCGCCATTCGGAAGATCACGACCTTGAGGGTGTAAGCCATGAACGACCAAACATTGTTTCTCATCTTCGCGTTTCTTTCCGTCGCGATCCTGACGTATTGGGTCTCGATGATGCTGTTGCATGGAGACGACCAGGACAAGCTGCGCTCGCGCTTGCAAGGCAAAGGCCAGACGTCGTCCAGCGCGGCGAAAAAGAGCACCGCCGGGACCGTGACGCTGTTGCAGCAGTTGGGGCAAGCGGCCTCCAAGCCGTTCATGCCCAGCAGCCGGGAAAAGCAATCAGCGTTGCAGCGCGAGTTGAGGCGAGCCGGCATCTATTCCAATTCCGCGCTTCGGGCCATTCAGGGGGGAAAGTTCATCGGACTGTCTCTGGGCCTGATGGTGGGGTATCTGCTGAGTTTGGTGATGGGCAGCCTGTTTCTGATGGTGTCCGTCAGCGGCTTGCTGGGATATCTCATTCCCACCATGTGGTTGCGGATGAAGGTCACCGGAAATCAGAAATCGCTGGAATACGGTCTGGCCGATGCCATGGACCTGATGGTGGTGTGCGTGGAGGCGGGCTTGACGGTGGACGCGGCGATGCAGCGGGTCGGGGAGGAGTTGGCGCTGGTGCATCCGGCCATCAGCCGGGAGTTCGGCATCGCCCACATGGAGACACGCGTCGGACTGCCTCGACAGGAAGCCTTGAAGAACCTGGGGGTGCGCACGGGCAACACGGCGCTGATTTCGTTGGCGGCCATGCTCAACCAGGCGGACCGGTTCGGCACGAGCATCGCGCAGGCGCTGCGCGTGCACGCGGAAACGATTCGCCTGACCCGGCAGCACAAAGCGGAGGAGATGGCCGCCAAAAGCGCCGTCAAAATGAGCTTCCCCCTGGTGCTGTGCATCTTCCCGGCCACGTTCATCGTGCTCATGGGTCCGACGATTATGCACCTGGGGCCGTTGTTAAAGTAGAGGCGGTGGGGCGGAAATTCGCGGCGTAACTCATATTGGGAACGTAAACGGTCGATGCAACATTTATGGAGAAGACCATGTTCAATCCTAGACGCGTAAGCGCAACGACACTGCTGGTCGCCGCCACGGTCGCCTTCGGCGCCGGTTGTCAGCAACAGAAGCTGAACCACGCCGAGAACTTCGAGCCCCCGATCGAGGCCCGCCAGACCACTCAATTGCTGGATACCCAAAAGGCCGGCGGCGCCCGTGATGAGGCCACGCTCTACCGGGCGCACTTCGACGCTTCGGGCCTCAGCTCGCTGGGAACCAGCAAGCTGGATCTGATGCTGGCTGATTCGCACCGCATGAGCCCGTTGGTGGTCTACGTCGCCATCCCGGCGGATGTCAACGCCCGCGCCCGCAAGGCGGCGGTGGCACGGTATCTGATGGATCATGGCCTCAAGGCCGACCAGATCCGCCTGGTGGATGGACCCAATCCCGATACGTACACCCCGGCAGCCGTGGGCCTGAAGAATTACGACAAGACGGATACCGGATCTTCCGAGTCGTCCGGGACGTCCGGAACGTCCAGCTCGGGCGCCAGTTCTAGCTCCGGCATGAGCAGCAGCGGACATTAACGGGTCTTCCGGAGGGAAGGAACCCCTCAGGAGAAGCCGGGCGGGATGAGTCGTCGGAGGACCCATCCCGCCCTCGTTTTTTTTAGCGCTGGTTGCCTACTTGCTAAGCGGAACCACCGCCCGCGTCAGTTGCCAATGCGATTGCGCTTGGGCGGAGTCGATGACTTTGACGGCCGGGGCATCCGGCATCCAACCGTCAATGCAGGCGAAATCGCCGCCCCGCACCAGTGCCGCGATCCGGTCCGTCCGATCCGGTGCGATGTCCACCACGTCCGGCGGCAAATCACCAGTCGAGATCGGTTGCTGCGACAATGCCGCGTCGATCTCGATGGATGCGCCGGGCATCAATGAAAAATCTTGGGTCCCGCCGAGGCGGCAATTTCCCGCCGAGGTCGCGATTTGAATGTCTTTGACGGCGAACGAAGACCTGTTGCTGAGCTTTCCGCGCAGGGTGGCGTTGCCCGAGGAGTCGCGGCTCAGGACCAAGGAGGCCTCGAGCAGGGCAGCGCCAGGCCCGATCGTTTCGCCGCGCAGGGACTGCGGCTCGGAGGCGCCCAGGGACAAATGCTCGGGACGGCAGCCCTGGCGGTCTTGATGAAACCCCGGGTCCACGAAGCGGTCGGCGGCGAACGTGCCGGCCGACTGATTGGCCGGCTCCCACCATCCGTGCTCGTCCAGGGAAAGGCCGAGGCGCGCGCCTCGGCTTGATTCAACGGCGACCAGGTCGGTCATGGCGACCGTCGCGGCATCCACCTGATCGATCAGGCGGAAGGTTTGCACCTTCTGGACGGCGGCCGGCCCGGTGGCGGCGACATAACCGCCGATGCACAGCAACAGCCCCAGCCAGCCGAGCATGACCAGCCAATGCCGCCCCGGCCTTTCCAGCCGCAGGAGAATCAACCCGTCCACCGGACCCAGAATGGCAAACAGAGCCGTCAAATAGAGCAGCGTCTTTGGCCAATCGTGGGGGCGATGGCCGCCGGTAGCGCCCAGCCGCTCGAGCATGTGCCGGATGGCCAGCGTTTCGCGCGGCCCGCGCCCGATCAGCTCGCCGTGCATCGGGCCGCTGGGCATGATTTCTTCCACCTCCTCGCTGACGGGCAACGCGGTGATCGGCTTGGCCTGCGGCAAGCTGACCATTTGAGCCAGGATTGAGCCCCAAAGGGCAGCGCATGGGGATGGGTCGGCGAATTTCAGCGGAGCGATGTTCACGGGCAGCACGGCGATGCGGCCCAGACCCAGGCGGCGTCCGTAGGCGGTCCAGCCGGCGCCGCGGGACAACCGTATCGTTTGGGCGTCGCTGCGCGGATGCAACTCGCGACCGTTGAGCGTGGACGGCTGGGTCGCCGCGGGTTCAGTGGAGGGGGCAGCCGATTGATTGGCGCCGATGTCGCAAGGCAGGGCGGTCAGCAGCGGGCCATCCGGCGGCAGGGGATCGGCGCTGGGGATCAGCACCAGGTTGCCGCCGGCCGCGGCCCAGTCCACGATCGCACGCTGCTGGGCGTCGTCGAGTTGGCGCAAATCCGCCGCGGCCAACACCAGCACGCTGATGCCCTCATATCCGACGGCGCTGGCGGGAAGCTTGACGGTGTTGAGTATACCGCTGGCGAGGCGGGCGGCGGCGAGCTGCGCCTGGATCATCGAGGCATCGGTGATGTCGCCGGCAATGCCGATCAGCGGGTCGTTGGTCGCCACGAATTCCACGGGCGTCTGGCCGGCGGGAAAGAAGTTGGCCGGTTCCTGCAGCACCTGGCTGGCGAGCGTTCTTCCGGTCTGCTCATCCTGCACACTGACCACGATGTGCGATGCCTCCGCGTTGAGGGGAAACAGCAGGGCGTAGACGACCGATTGCGGCTGCAGAGCGATGCGTTGTTGCACGAGCATGGCCGCGCCCACGCCGTAGGCGCCGTGCACTTGCAGGATGGCCGCTCGGGTCTGCTGGTCCGCGACGGTGACGAACAGGCAATCCCACCGTCCCAGCCGTGCGGCGTGGCCCCAGCCGTAGACGGCTTTGAGGGTTGCCTGGGCCTCGGTCGGCCGCACCGTTCCCAGCACCGCCGTCGCCGAGCACAAGAGGGCGACTATGTGGCGGATCAACCGGCTTCGATTATCATCGCGATTCACTGAGGGGGATTGTATTGCAAAGGTGTGTCATGTTGCACGTAGCATTGGTCGGCGCCGGAGGCATGGCGAGGAATTATCGCAAGGTTTATGCGGCTTTGCCGCAGGTGCAGTGGACGGTGGCCATCGACCTGGTCCCCGAGCAATTGGAACTGTGCCGCCGAGAAGGGGCCAAACGCACCAGTGCGGATTTTGCCGATGCCCTGGCGAGCGACATCGACCTGGCGGACATCTCCACGCCCAACCACTTGCACGAAGAGCAGGCGGTGGCGGCCCTGGCGGCGGGCAAGCACGTGCTGCTGCAAAAGCCGATCGCCAACACGCTGGAAGCGGCCGATCACATCCTCCAGGCCGCGGCCGCCAGCAAGGGCACGCTGGGCATGTACCTCAGCAGCTACGCCAACCCGATGGTCTGGGAAGTCAAGAAGCTCGTGGAGCAGGGGTATTTTGGCAAGATTCAAAGCATCCGAGCCCGGGATTCGCATCGCGGCGGAATGCGTCATCCCGCCCAGGCAAGCTGGCGCAGCAGCCGGGAGATGACCGGCGGCGGCAGCTTCATCCAGCTCTCCATCCACGCCATCAACCTGATGCAGTGGTGGCTGGCAAGCGACATCGTGGAGGTCTGCGCCTACAGCGGCAACCAATATTCCCCCAACATCGAGGGCGATGACGTGACGGTGTGCCTGGCGAAATTTGGCTGCGGCGTTTTCGGCACATTCGACAGCGGCTACGCCAGCGAAGGCATGTCGCGTGAGATCTTCGGCACCGAGGGCCAGATGCGCATGCTGGATCGGGAGAATCAGTTGGAGCTGAATCTGGATCGGCCGTACCGAAGCCAGTGGATCGACTACGACACGCCCGGCAAGCGGAAGATTTTCCCGATGCCGCCGCGCGTTCTGGACGATCCGGCCAGCCCGATCAATCCGCAGCGGATGTTCATCGAGGCGATCCTGGCCGGCCGCAAGCCGATGATGGACGGCGAAGCCGGCCGCCGCGATCTGGCGGTGATCGTGTCCGCGTACCGCTCCGCCGAATCGGGCAAACCGCAGGGGGTCAAATGCAACCGCTTCTAAGAAGTTGCTAGTTGCTAGTTGTTGGTTATCCGTTGCCCGTGGGCGTAAGTCGTGATACTGCATTGAGCTGCGCGAATTTTGCGAGGGTGTTGTTCTGGTTGTGACAACTGGCTTGTGCGAGCTATATCGGGAGCTTCGATCTAGCTTTGCGTCCGAATTAGCAGCTACTTGAAAAAAAAAGATACCTTCCCCCCATGTCCGGGAGCAGACTAGGATTGGGCGATTCCGCCATTCATAAATCTTTGATTGACAGAACGTTGCGATTTTTGGCCTGGCGGCTCTAGCCATCGTTTTTGACTTAAGCCATTGTCCCGTATTTGGTTACGATGAAAATTTTGGGAAACCTTCACCCCGTGGGCCCTATGTAGGGACCACTCTGAATGCGGCAGGAATCATGTCGAATACAGAAGACATTGCGCTCGCGTTACGATCTTTTGCCGGCGGGTCTCGGCTACCTGCGCCAGCAGGTGGTCCGGAAGCGGCCCGGGGAAAAAGAGCAGCGCTCCCACAGCGATCCTGGGAAAGTTCTTTTGCAGCCAAAATGCTCTTTAGCACGGATGTTTCACCGAGGACTTTGTGCATCTGCGTAGGGCGTAGGAGTCAGTGCAGCGCTGGGCACGACGACAAACGTCGCCGTGCCGCCGCCTGTTGTTGCCCGGGGCAAGTTATGCAATGCGGTCTGCTTTTTGCTACCTTAGTCGCCATGCGCGCTAAACTGATGGTCTATCAGGTCCGGCAATGTGGATATTTTGAATTTGGAGCGAATGCCGCCACGTGTTGCGATTTGCGTAAGCTTCTCGGCGACGTTCATAACTGGATTCATAACGTGCGGCCCAAAATCGAAAACACTCGCACGTTCGACGCCTCGAATGACGGTTCCTATCTTCCAGTGTACTGTTTTGACGTGGCCCAGCGAGAAAACAACGATTTTTTGTTGACAACTTGGAACGAAACTCCGTCTGACGACGGCACTGTCGGCGCAATAGGTCGCAATGAGCGAGCCGGAGAAGCCGATGTGCATACTGCGAATCTTCCGGCCAACAGCATCGTTGGATACGGTACGCACTTCTGGTTTCTGCCGGATCGATCGCGCGTTGTGACGGTCCGATTTGGCTCTCAGCCACTCAATGGACATGTCGGAATGAATAAGTATTTGCAGGGCTATTTAGAGCGATTCTCGCCCCACGTCCGCTTCGATCCTGCTCACGAGGACGCGGACACGCTCGTTCGGCCGATCATCGGGTACGCCCTCTAATGGCATCAATTTAAGCATTTTGTCTCTGGTTTTTCAGGCGATTTCTCAACACCTTCCGAGGTTGATTCATCAGGTCGTATTCTTTGGGCCGTCGTTTCCTGCACCTAGGCTCCGCGCGG